>ENA-OPEC01002307-OPEC01002307.1-human-gut-metagenome-genome-assembly--contig:-NODE-2307-length-10828-cov-2.704446_pt1 | contig 10828 bp, 4 predicted proteins | sample MGYA00241622_ERZ501507 | MGnify/ENA primary metagenome ERZ501507 (study PRJEB25962, sample SAMEA2042582) | human gut metagenome | biome: human gut; feature: human-associated habitat; material: faeces... | reverse complement strand
AAACCGGAGCTGGAGAAAAAGCTGAGACAGAAGAAGCCGGAACAGAGAGCAAAGCAGAAGTGACAGAAACTACTGAATCAGAAGAAACCTCTGAAATACCGGCAGATACGGAGAGCACAGAAAGTTCTGAGATACCGGCAGATACAGAGAGTACAGAAAGTTCTGAGATACCGGCAGATACAGAGAGTACAGAAAATTCTGAGATGCCGGCGGATACGGAGAGTACAGAAATTCCTGAGACGACTGAAAATACAGAGAGTACGCAGGCAACAGAAGATTCAGAGATGACTGACGATACAGAAAGTACAGAGGCACTCATCGGGGATACCGAAGCGGCAGACACGGAGAAAGAAGAAAGTGAGGATATTCTAAAGAAAGACGGAAATGTGACTCCGGGAAGTACCTATGCGGCAGCAACATCGATTGGACTGAATACAACTTATAATGCAACTACGTCGAGTACATCACGTAGACACTGGTATAAATTTACGATGAGCAAAGCCGGTATGGTACAGTTGAAATTTGCACATGTGAATTTATCGGGCACAAACAACAGTGCAGCCTGGGAAATCGATTTTATTGCAGATCAGTATGGCAGCGCAATGGTTTCTGTGGACAGCAGTTTTTCAGATACACAGAATCAGACAGCTAAGATAGGACTGGAAGCCGGTACCTATTATGTACAGATTACCGGAAACATAGGATTTACTACAGCCGGGTCTGCAGCTTACAGCTTCAGCGTACAGTATGAAGATACCTATTGTGAGACAGAACAAAATAATACGATTGCCACAGCAGATAATTATGACAGATTGGGTCAGACGATAACAGGAAGCATTTCCTCTGCATCGGATACCGATTATTATAAGATCACATCCACCACAAAAGGATATCTTTCATTTCAGTTACAGCACGATAAAGTGAGCGGCAGGCTTTCAACAGATATTTACAGCGTGGCAGTCTGTGATGCTGCCGGAAATACGATGTATACAATGACGAGTAAAAAAGACGAGGAGAAAACCGAGTCGGTTAATTTTGGACTTGACGCCGGAACCTATTATCTGAAAGTATCAGGAATCCAATATATGGATGCGTCAGGTTCACTGACAGTTCAGGGAGCAAATGGAGAGACGTACAAGCTGAAGGCATCCTGGACGAATGCAGACAACTGGGAGAGCGAGAGCAATGATGATATAAATACAGCAGACACAATGACATCAGGCAAGGCAGTTTACGGAAGTCTGTATGGTGTCAGTGATTCTGATTATTATGGTTTTCAGACAACAAAAGACGGATATATCGTGATCAATCTGCAGCATTCGAAAGTTACAGGACGGCAGAATAAGGCTATTTATGCAGTTACAGTCTGTGATACTTCCGGCAATTCGATCTACGAAATGACCAGTAAAGTGGAAGATGAATCCACGGATTCCATCAAACTGGGACTGTCAGCAGGTAAATATTATATTAAAGTGGCAGGTCAGAATGCATATTACGGCGGAAACTATGTGATCAAAACTACCTTTAAGGCGTGCAGTACCTGGGAGCACGAGAGCAATGATACTTACGATACAGCAAATACGGCTGTTTCCGGCACGACATACAGCGGAGATATCCGTACTTACAGCGATGTAGATTATTTTAAAACATCACTTTCTGCAAATGGTTATATCAATGTGAAACTGACGCATCCGGTTGTGAGCGGACAGGAAACAACAAACATGTTTGTGCTCAGCGTGATCCGTAAAGTGGACAAAGACCAGTATACAGAAGTCTACACTACGAAGATCCGTGGCGGGGACACAAGCATTTCCACGCCGAACCTTGGATTGCCGAAAGGTGAGTATTACATTAAGATCGCAGGAACCGGAAATACGACGGGAACATTATTGAGCGGAACGAGTTATCCTGTAAACTATGATGTGTGTATTAAAGCAAAGACAGCAAGTGACCGGGAAGTGGAGTCGAATGATTCTGCTGCCACTGCAAATACCGTAAAGAACGGAAAAACCTATTACGGAAGCACAAGCAGTTCCTCAGACAAAGATTACTATAAGATCAAAATGTCAAAAGCAGGCTATCTGCAGATTAAGTTTGGACATAAAAACAGTCAGAGTACAGCAAGCTGTTATAATGTTGTTCTTTACAATAAGGATAACAGTGAAATTTATAAATTTACGAATACCGGGACAGAGACTTCTTATACATCCTGTAAATTAGGACTGGATGCAGGGGAATATTACGTATGCGTCAGCCAGGCATCTACACTTTATACCGGCGACTATACGATCTGCATGACACAGAAAGCGGCTTCCGGTTGGGAGACAGAGAACAACGGTGACTGGGCTTCGGCAGATAACATAAAAGTCGGCAAAGCGGTAAACGGTGTGATCACAGGATATACGTCAGATGAAGACTGCTATCGCTTTACACTCACAAAAGCGCAGTATATCAACTTTAGTCTGGCACACGAGAAGATCAATGATGCGGGAAGAAGCTGGTATGTGACACTTTATAATGCAAACGGCAAGAGAGTGAGCAGAAAAGATGATGATCATATCTATTCCTATGCCGGCAGTACCTATACAGAGTCAAAGGCTGTCAAATTAAGCAAGGGAACCTATTACCTGAAAGTGCAGGCATTTGCGAAAAATGCGGTGGAAAAAGAATACACGCTCTGTGTTAATAAAATTGAGAACAGAAAAACAAGCGTGACTTCCGTAAAATCGACAGCATACAATAAACTGAAAGTTTCATGGAAAGTTGTACCGGCTGCGACTTCTTATCAGATCTACCGCAGTACAGCAAAGGATGGGGATTATCAGAATATCAAAACCATCAACAGTGTAGGCACTAGTTCCTGGACAGACGGCAGTGTAAAAACCGGAAAAACATACTATTATAAGATCAAGACGGTTGTTAAGACACAGAATGGAGAACAGACCAGTGGATTTTCGAATGTAAAATCTGCAAAGGCGGTTCCGGCAAAGACGACGTTAAAGGCAAAAGCGTCGGATGCAAAGAATGTAAAACTGACCTGGTCAAAGGTAAAAGGTGCAAGCGGTTATGAGATCTACCGCAGCAACAGTAAAGATGGAAAATGTAGTAAAGTAAAGACCATATCCAAAGGTAGTACGACATCTTACAAAAACGGTAAATTGAAAAAATCGACGACCTATTATTATAAGATCCGTGCATACCGCAAAGTGAATGGGAAGAAAGTATATGGAAGTTATTCTTCCGTTGTTTCCGTAAAGACAAAAGCAAAATAAAAGTAAAAAGAGATACCCCGGTGGGATGATCATCATACATCCTGCCGGGGTATTTTTAAGATTTTATGAAAATTCTGGTAAGATATATTCAAAGGTTGGGTTTTATGATAAAATAATATAGATTATGCAAAGGTATGAATGTGAGGTACTTCATGAGGAAAAGGGAAAGATATAAACATTTGCTGAATTTATTTGCTAATTTTGTAATGCTTGTGGCTGAGACAGCAATGTTTGCATTTATATGGTATAAAATGTATGTACCGGAATTGGAGGATAAGTTCTGGAATAGAGGAAACTGGGCAGTAATCGGAATGTATGCATTGGTATTGTTCTTTTTTATCCGTACATTTGGCGGATACCGGATCGGATACCTTAGAATTACAGATATTTGTTTGTCGCAGATCCTTGGAATTTTGTTTGCAAATATTATCGAGTATTTTCAGATTTGTATGATTGCAAATGATTATATGTCAGCATCACCGCTTCTGTTATTGACGACAGCTGAGATTGCAGTGACACTGCCTACCGTTTTTGTTGTAAGATATTTTTATGTCAGATTATATCCGCCAAGACGTATGATCGTAATATACGGGGAACATTCTCCGGAAGAACTGATTTCCAAGATTAATTCCAGAAAAGATAAGTACAATGTTTGTGCAACTGCCAGCGCCTATATGGGATATGAGGCATTGTATTCTAAAATATTAGAGTATGAAGCGGTAGTTTTATGTGATCTTCCGGCAAGTATCCGTAATAAAATTTTAAAGTTCTGTTATGATCAGAATAAAAGAACCTATATTACACCGAAGATATCGGATATTATTTTAAATGGAACGGAACGAATCCATTTGTTTGATACACCTCTTATGTTGTCAAGAAATCAGGGACTTACGATAGAGCAGAGATTTGTAAAGAGGACTATGGATATCGTGTTTGCACTGCTCGCGATTGTTATTTCATCGCCGTTTTTACTGGTCATTGCAGTTGCAATCAAACTGTATGATGGGGGACCGGTATTCTATAAGCAGGAGCGTCTGACGAGAGACCGCGAGACGTTTCAGATTATCAAGTTTCGCAGCATGAAAGTAGATTCGGAAAAACAGGGAGCACAGCTTGCCAAAAAAGATGATGACAGGATCACACCGGTTGGAAAAATAATTCGAAGAACGCATTTAGACGAGCTTCCTCAGATTTTTAATATTTTAAAGGGAGAAATGTCTTTTGTTGGTCCTAGACCGGAAAGACAGGAAATTGCTGAAAAATATGAAGAAATTGTTCCGGAATTTCGGTTCCGCCTGAAAGTAAAAGCCGGATTGACAGGGTATGCACAGGTATATGGAAAATATAATACAACACCATATGATAAATTAAAACTGGATCTGACTTATATACAGACATATTCAGCGTGGTTAGATGTGAAATTAATGCTTATGACATTTAAGATTATGTTTCAGAAAGAAAACACAGAAGGTGTAGATGAAAAGCAAACGACAGCGATCAAAAAGGAATCATAGAGATGGAACAGACAAGCGAAGTACAGATATCTGTTATTATGCCGGTTTATAATGCACGGGATTATGTGGAGCAGTGACGGAAAGTCGCGCAATAAATACAAGTCAGCTAAAATGCAGTGGAAAGTTTACCGTTTTATAGGAAAGAACCGGCTAAATGCATTGCGTTATATGGTACATTACACATTAAATAGTGTCAAAAAATATACAAGAGGGTAAGGAAAATGAAAAAAAGGATTTTAGCAGTAATCATGGCAGTCTGCGTGAGTATGACAGCACTGCCTGCAGATGTACGTGCAGCAGAAGACAGTGCAGTTCAGACAGAAAGCACGCAGAAAACATCACCGTCAGAGAAATCAGCCCAGACAGAAAACACTGGGAATGCAGCAGAAGAGCTGACTGGAACGGAGATGGCAGAGACAGAAGAAGCAGCTGAAACGGAAGAAACAGCAGAGACAGAAGAAACGACCGAGACGGTAACAATCGAAACAGAGACGATTGAGACAGAAGAGCCGGCAGAGACAGAAACTTCGGAAACAGAGAAACCGGCAGAGACAGAAACAATCGAAACAGAAACTACGGAAACCGGGGAGCCGACTGAGACCGAAACAGGAACTACAGAAACGGAAGAGCCGACCGAAACGGAGACTGCGGAGACAGAGACTGTCCAGGCAGCAGAACTTAACTACATGATGGTAGAGTCACCGTACGTTGAGACACCGGGAACGCAGAATGTGGTCTTAAGTCTTGGAACAGGCGATGAGCAGCTTTCGGATATCGTCTTAAATTATAAGAATCTGACCACCGGAAAAACCTATCAGGTCAAAGCAGCCGGAACAGAAGAAGATATGATCCGTTTTACCATGGATTTTTCTGAAAATGGACAGGCAGGAGAGTATCAGATCACTTCCGTGCAGTTTACACAGGAGAAAACAAAACAGGAAATCCTGCTATCAGACCTTGGCATGGATGTAAGATTTGGTGTCAATGAACAGGCAGAGACGAACCCGGATCAGGTACTTTATGATGAAGATGCCTATGCGGATGTGGATGCTGATGTTGTTACTATGAGCGCAGATGGAGAAGTTATTTCCGAAAACACTGTGGAAAATGTGCTGGAGCAGGGAATCTCAGAGGCTGTCGCCAGTGTTGCAGATAACTTAAAAGGTGCGAACAGTAATGTGAAAGTCGTACTCGATCCGGGACATGATGGCACCCATGCGGGAGCGTCCGCTTTTGGAGTACAGGAAGCAGATCTGACGCTTAAGATCGCCACATACTGTAAAGAAGAGTTATCTACCTATAATGGTATTACTGTTTACATGACAAGAGAGAGTGCAAGCTGTCCGGCAGGCGGCGGAGACAATACCGCATGTCTGGATGCCCGTGCAAATCTTGCAAAAAATGTAGGAGCGAGTGTATTAGTCAGCTTTCATTTGAATACAGCAAATGGAACAGCAAGAGGTGTTGAGGTTTATTATCCGAACAGCAACTATAATTCGCAGGTGGGAAGCAACGGACAGGCACTTGCAAAAAAAATATGTGATAAACTGGCAGCACTTGGATTAAATTATCGCGGTACACTGATCCGAAATGCCACTTATGATAAATATCCGGATGGTTCTGCAGCAGATTATTACGGTCTGATCCGTCGTTGTAAAAATAATGGCATTCCTGGTCTGATCATCGAGCATGCCTTTTTGGACAATGCAAATGATTATTATACATATTTAAGTTCTGATGAAAAATTAAAGGCACTCGGTGTTGCGGATGCAACTGCGATCGCAGAGTATTTCGGTCTGACAAAAGGAGCAAAGACCGTAACGCTCAATTACACGCAGTCGAGAGCGGATGGTAGTCTTAGATTAAAATGGACAGGTCTCGATAATGTCGATTATTATGAAATTTATCGTAATACTGTGAATGATACAAACTATCCTAAGATTGACGAAGTATCGGATGCTACATCTTATATTGATGATACCGTAAAGGCAGGGACAAAATATTACTATCTGGTCCGTCCGGTATTTAACGATGGAACTGCAGGAGAGTATTCTAAACCCATCTCAGGTGTGGCATTAGGAAAAACAAACCTCACAAAGATCAAGGCAAAGAGTGGAAAGAAGATTACCCTGACCTGGAAAAAGGTTTCTAAAGCAGAGGGATATCTGATCTATCGTCAGGACAGCAGTGACAGTAAATTTTATCAGATTGGCACGGTAAAATCCGGCAGTACACTCACTTACACAGATACTGTAAAATCCAATAACAAAACATATACCTACAAAGTACAGGCTTACAATACAAACAATGGCAGACAGGGTGTCGGTGCATATTCTTCCACAAAATCTGCAAAGACACTTGCAAAAGCAAAAATTACAGGAATCACATCCTCGGATGAGGAAGTATTAAAAATTTCCTGGAATAAGGTAAGCGGTGCAAAGGGATATATCATTTCCCGCAGCACAAAGAAAGATAGTGGTTATAGTGAAATAGATACAGTATCAGGAGAAAAGACAACATCCTACACAGATGATACTGTAAAAGCAGGAAAGACCTATTACTATAAGGTCGAAGCATATAATGTCAACAGCGGTACAAAAGGATACGGCGGTGCATCAGACGCGGTGGCAGGAAAAACTGCAAAACGTACAAAGATCACTTCGATCGTTTCCACAAATGAAAAGACCTTGACGATCAAGTGGAATAAGATCACAGGAGCTTATGGTTATCGCATCAAACGAAGTACCGATGAAGATGGTACTTACAAAGTTGTTAAGACGATTAAATCCGGAAACACGACCAGCTACAAAGACACCAGTGTAAAAGCAGGAAAGACCTATTATTACACAGTTGAAACGATGGTAAAGACAGGAGACAATATCTGTTATAGCGGTGATTCAGCGTCCATGGAAGGAAGAACAGCGAAAAAAGCGAAGATCAAGTATGCTGTTTCAAATGGAAGTAATCAGATTGAAGTAAACTGGGGAGCAGTGAGCGGTGCCTACGGCTACCGGATCAAACGCAGTACGTCAAAGAATGGTACTTATAAAGTGGTTGCCACTTTAAAAGGAAAAAATAATACGACCTATCAGGATAAAAAGTTAAAAACTGCAAAGACCTACTATTATAAGATAGAGACGATCAACAAGGTAAATGGCAAAAAAGGATACAGCGGTAATTCGGCAGCTGTGTCGGCAAAGACTTTGAAAACTACATCCATTACAGCAGTAAAGGCAACCGGAAGTACTTCCGTAAGACTGGAATGGAAAGCTGTGGATGGGGCATCCGGTTATCAGATTTACCGGAGTACGTCAAAAGACAGTGGTTATAAAAAGGTCGGACAGGTCAAAGGTAAAAATACGAAAAAATATGAGGATAAAACATTAGAAGCCGGAAAAACTTACTATTATCAGGTTCGTGCATATAAGAGCAACAGTGCTAAAAACGGTGTGGCATCTTTCTCAAAAGCACAGAAGGCATGGACGATCAAACAGGTGGTATTCTCCCAGATCACAAGTAACAGCAAAAATCAGGTCACACTTGGCTGGAAGAAAGTTTCAAAAGCACAGGGGTATGATATTTACCGGAGCGACGAGTCAAACAGTGGATTTGAAAAGATCGCTTCAATTTCATCCGGATCTACACTGACTTACACGGATAAGGGCGTAAAGAGCGGCAATACGTATTACTATAAAATTGCAGCAACTTATAAGATCAAAGGCAGTGCAGGCAGAGGAAGTTATAGTAAGGTAACAGAGGTTGCAGTCTTAAAACAGGGAAGTATTTATTCTATCACACTCGGAGATAATAATGTATTAAATATCTCATGGAACAGTGTTGCAAATGCAAGTGGCTATGAACTTGCCGGTGCGGTCAGCGAAAAAGGAACTTATACCACATTACAGACTTCTGGTGCAACATCCTTTACACACAGTAATCTGGTACAGGGAACGACATATTACTATAAAGTAAGAGCATACAAAGATTTAAGCAACGGAATCCGTATGTACGGACCATGGTCAGCGGTAAAAGCAAAAGCTGCAGCGCATGAGATCATGGGTACAAGCAGTGTGACAGTCGACCAGATGGTATCTTACTATAATAAACGTTATACCTTCCCGGCAGATACTTACCGTGATAAGGGAGCAGATTCTGCGGAGGCATTCTTTAAGATCTTAAAAGAAGAGGCAGAAGCCGAGGGTGTAAGAGCAGATGTATTATTTGCACAGGTTATGTTAGAGACCGGAGGATTACAATTCGGCGGTGATGTGCAGCCGAGTCAGTGTAACTTTGGAGGACTCGGTGCAGTCGGTGGCGGTGCAGCAGGTGAGACTTTTGCAGATGTAAGAACCGGACTCCGTGCGCAGGTACAGCACTTAAAAGCATACGCAAGTACAGATGGATTAAACAATGCATGTGTGGATAAGCGTTTCCAGTATGTATCGCGTGGAACAGCCAGATACGTGGAGTGGCTTGCGATTCCGCAGAATCCATATGGAAAAGGCTGGGCAGCAGATGCGGATTATGGTACGAAGCTGCTTCGGATCATGAACAGTTTATAAATGGAATAAAGTGAAGCAAAACAGAAGGGCTGTGGAAAATGGAGATATTTTTCACAGCCTTTTTTTCAGGATAATAGGTCAGAATTGGTAATTGATTTATATGTTTATGTATTCAAAATAGATATTTTGTGATAAAATAAAAATGTTTTGCAAAAGAATATAAAAATATGGTGGTGCAAATGACAGAACAAAATTATTCAGTTTTAATGTCCGTATATAGCAGGGAAAAAGCCGAATATTTGCAAAAAAGTATAGAGAGCATGCTTTCACAGACAATACCGCCGAGTGATTTTGTGATTGTATGTGATGGACTGCTTGGGGAAGAATTGTATCGGGTAATCAATGATAAGAAAAGAGAATATCCAGAATGTTTTCAAGTTATACAATTACCGGAAAATAGAGGACTGGGGGAAGCACTTAGAGAAGGTCTTGCTTATTGTAAAAATGAACTGGTCGCACGTATGGATAGTGATGATATCAGCGTGCCAAAACGTTGTGAGCTGCAACTGAAAATTTTTGAGGAAAAAGATGTGTCAGTTGTTGGAGGAACTGTTCAGGAGTTTGTGAAAGATATAGTACAGGCTGGTGCAATGAGGAGAGTGCCTGAAACATCAGAGAAAATCGCAAAGTATGCAAAAAAAAGGAATCCATTTAATCATCCGGCAGTTATGTTTAAAAAAAGTGACGTAATAAAAGCAGGAAGTTATGTGGGGTGTCGTGGTTTTGAGGATTATCATTTATGGATTCGTATGATGTCTGGTGGAATGAGAGGATATAATTTATCTGATGTACTTGTATATATGCGAATTGGTGATGGTATGTATAAAAGACGTGGTGGTATGTCGTATCTTAAGGACATGATAAATTTTAGAAAGTTTATGCTGGATACAGGATATATTAATATGCCTGAATTTCTATCATCTGTGGTAGCTCATGGAATTGTGATACTGATTCCAGCTAAAATGAGAAAGGCAGTTTATTCCGTATTTCTTAGAAAATAAGTTTATGAGTTAATATAAATAACAACAGAAATTGACGTGTAATAATGAATATGATATAATTGTGCAACTTTTGGGAAAAAGGAACAGATAAAAAGGAGTTAATGTAAAATGGAATGTAAAATCAAGGAGAGTGGTGTATCTGCAACGGTAGAAAATATTGAGTGGGAAAGGATACATCTGACACTCACGGTAAGACTGAAGTTTGAAGAAAATAAAATATGTAATGTAGATGAGCTGGCATTTTATGCAGTTAATAATTTAGGAGGATGTGGGATTAAATTTGATGTCAGCAGAGTAGAATCGGATTTGGTTAAACTTCATGTGAATGTAACAAATAATGGTGAAATACGCTGCGTTCCAAGAGGAACATATCGTATTTTTGTATGTGAAAAATTGTACATTTTAGCAGAGTGTGAGACAAGTCCGAAAATTGCGGATCAATTGGAGGCAATGTCCAGAAACTTTTTATATGGTGGAAG
>ENA-OPEC01002302-OPEC01002302.1-human-gut-metagenome-genome-assembly--contig:-NODE-2302-length-10841-cov-2.161228_pt1 | contig 10841 bp, 7 predicted proteins | sample MGYA00241622_ERZ501507 | MGnify/ENA primary metagenome ERZ501507 (study PRJEB25962, sample SAMEA2042582) | human gut metagenome | biome: human gut; feature: human-associated habitat; material: faeces... | reverse complement strand
TTTATTCCTGTATGTATCATTCGATGCTGTTCCCGCGTCAGTTTTATGAGTATAATCAGGCCGGAGAACCGGTTTATTATAGTCCTTATGACGGGAAAGTACACAAGGGATATATGTTTACAGACAATGGTTTTTGGGATACTTTCCGGGCACAATTTCCACTCAATTTACTGTTACATCCCGAAATGCACGGACGTTACCTGAAATCCCTGCTCGATGCTTACGATCAGAGCGGGTGGTTGCCTTCCTGGTCTTGTCCGGGACATAGCGGCGGGATGATCGGGAATCATGCATTTTCTTTACTGGCAGATGCTTGGGTGAAGGGGGTACGTACCTTCGATCCTCAGCAGGCCCTGAAGGCGATGCATCACGATGCTACTGACAAGGCCCCTTTCGGACAGTCGATCGGGCGGTCGGGATGGAGAGATTATTACCTCAAAGGATATGTCCCTTTCGGTACCACCAGCGAGCCGACAGCCAAAACCCTGGAGTATGCCTATAACGATTTTTGTGCGATGCGCTTGGCTCAGGAAGTGGGGAACAAGACTTACGAACGCTTTTTCGGTAAAACGATATTCAACTACCGGAATGTTTACGATCCTGAATCCCGGTTTATGCGGGGACGCTTGCCGAATGGAGAATGGGCTCAGAAAGATTTCGATCCGACCGCTTGGGGCGGACCTTTTATCGAAGGAAATGCCTGGCAATATCACTGGTCGGTGATGCACGATATTCAGGGCTTGATCGACCTGATGGGAGGCGAAAGCAATTTTACTGCGAAATTGGATTCGGTCTTTTCGGTTCCGAATACGGTGAAAGTGGGTACTTACGGCCGGATGATTCATGAGATGACCGAGATGATGATGATCGATATGGGACAGTATGCCCATGGAAATCAGCCTGTTCATCATATGATCTATCTTTATAATTATGCCGGTGAACCCTGGAAAACGCAGAAATGGGCCAGAGAGGTGATGCGGAAATTGTATAATGCCGGTCCTGACGGTTATTGTGGGGACGAGGATCAGGGGCAGATGTCGGCTTGGTATGTGATCAGTGCTATGGGGTTGTATGCCGTATGTCCGGGAACCGACCAGTATGTCATCGGTAGCCCGCTGTTTCCCAAAATGACGATTCATTTCGAGAATGGAAAAAAATTGGTGATCGAAGCCAAAAACAACGCTTCCGATTGTCCTTATATCCAATCGGCTAAGCTTAACGGGAAAGCCTTTACCCGGACCTGGCTTACATTCGACGAATTGACCGGAGGAGGGGTATTACGTTATGAAATGGGAAAACAACCCAATAAAAATTGGGGGATAAAACCGGAGGATCGTCCGTTTTCTGTGTCGAAGCATACCGGTCTGAAAAAAGAAAAGACGGTGTTCCAAACCGGTGGACAATGGAAAAAAGCGACAGATGTCCGGGCTGATGCCTCGATCGTCTATGGGGTGAACGACCGGCCGGAGATGACTTTCGAGCAGCGGGTGAATAGTTGGCGGGACCGGGGATACCGGACGCATTTCATGACCGGCATTGCCTGGGGAGAATACCAGGACTATTTTCTGGGACAGTGGGACGGTAAAAAGAATCATCTTCGCGAAGGACAGGTGACTCAAGCCGGTGATACCATCTGGCATGGGCATATGGTGCCTTACATCGTTCCTTCCCGTGAGTTTATCGAGTACATAAAGCAAAAACATGTCAAACGGGTGATCGATGCCGGGATCGATACTATCTATATGGAAGAACCGGAATTTTGGGCCCGTGCCGGATATAGCGATGCTTTCAAAGAGGAGTGGCAGGCTTATTATGGTTTCCCCTGGCGTGCACAGCACGAGTCGCCGGAGAATACCTACCTCGCTAATAAATTGAAATATCATTTGTATTACCGGGCTCTGGACGAAGTATTTACCTTTGCCAAAGCTTATGGCAGGAGTAAAGGTATGGATGTACGCTGTTATGTGCCTACCCATTCGTTGGTGAATTATGCTTCCTGGCAGATTGTCAGTCCCGAAGCGAGCCTTGCTTCATTGTCTTGTGTAGATGGTTATATCGCTCAGGTATGGACCGGCACTTCGCGTGAAGCCACCTTTTATAACGGTGAGGTGCGGGAACGGGTGTTCGAGAATGCCTTTCTCGAATACGGTTCTATGTGCTCGATGACAGCTCCTACCGGCAGGAAGATGTTTTTCCTGACCGATCCGATCGAGGATCGGCAGAAAGATTGGTTGGATTATAAATTGAACTATCAGGCTACATTCACCGCCCAATTGCTTTATCCGACGATTGCCGGTTATGAGGTAATGCCCTGGCCCGACCGGATTTATGAAGGTCTCTACCGGGTTGCCGGGACCGACTGCCGGGAACGGATTCCACGGCATTACTCCACCCAGATGCAGGTGATGATCAATACTTTGAACGATATGCCTGCATCGGCCGATACCGTCAGCGGTTCGCACGGTATCGGAGTACTCATGTCCAACTCCTTGATGTTTCAGCGTTTTCCGAATCACGACGGCTATGACGATCCCCGTTTTTCAAATTTTTATGGACAAACCCTGCCTTTGGTAAAGCGGGGAATCCCGACAGAGATCGTACATATCGAAAATACCGGTTATCCTGAAACCTGGAAAGAGCTGAAAGTACTTGTGATGTCGTATTCCAACATGAAACCTCAGGAACCGGCCTATCATCAGTATATCGCCCGATGGGTGAAAAATGGTGGGGTACTGGTATATTGCGGAAAGGACATCGATCCTTATCAATCCGTTCTCGAATGGTGGAATACCGGTAAATACCGCTATTCTGCACCTGCCCAGCATTTGTTTAAATTGCTGGGGATGGAGCAGAATCCGAAAGACGGTAGCTATTGATGCGGTAAAGGAACTGTCTATGTGATCCGGGAAGAACCCAAAGATTTTGTCATGAAGAAAGAAGGAGATAAGACCTATTTCAATATAATCAAAGAGGCTTATGAAAAAGTGTCAGATGCTTTTGAAGCGGTTCAGGTAAAAGGTTATGGCGTTGTGAGTCCGGGACTTTCCGATATCAAAATGGAAGAGCCGGTGCTGATCCGGCATGGCAATAAATTTGGCGTCAAAATGAAAGCGGTATCGCCGTCGATCCATATGATCCGTGCAAATATTGAGACCGAGATCGCTCCAATTGTCGGCAGCGAGGAGCAGGCAAATGATCTGATCTCTTACATCAAACAGGGACAGCAGAGCGAAGAGGGTGCATGGGAAACAAATATTTTCGGCAAATCGGTTGGAGAACTGATGGAGGATGGAATCCGTAACAAGATCGCAATGATGGATGATGAATGTCAGATGAAATTGCAGGATACAATGCAGAAAATTGTAAATGATAATACTGGTGGTATGGTATGCATTATCATTTGATGCGGTAGTATTGCGAAAACAAACGTAAAATCAAAAATAAGTAACCTTAAAAAGAAAAGAGAAAAACAGATGAAAAAATTTATTCAGGGAATGTATCAGAAAAAGAATTTTGGGGTAAGGCTGACTGCTGTGATCCTGTCCGTAATTGTGATGGGATTTGCACTGTCGTTGCTGGTGCTTGTGGATCTTGGAACAGATCCCTGTACCAGCATGAATCTTGCTATTTCGGAAAAAATTGGAATGGGAATCGGAAACTGGCAGGCACTGCTCAATACGATCATATTTGTCTTTGTCATTTTGCTTGGCAGGGAAAATATCGGATTTGGAACACTTGCCAATATGTTTTTAGTTGGATATTCACTGCAGTTTTTTTCCTGGGTATGGGATAAGATCTTACCGGCAGGACTGTTTGATTCGATGGCAGTGCGTATTCTGGTGCTGATTCCGGCACTGGCGATATTTGTTGTATCAGCAGCTGTATATATGGATGTGAAATTAGGAACAGCACCTTATGACGCGATTGCATTTATCATTGCAAAATGGATGCCGAAGGTACCGTTCCGTCTGATCCGTATGGCATTTGATTTTACCGTTATTGTGATCGCATTTTTATTCGGTGGCAAGATCGGAATCGTAACGATCCTGATGGGATTTACGCTCGGACCGGTGATCGGTGCTGTCGGTGAGAAAATCGGTCGTTTTATCGAGTGCGACTAAAGAATCAGATTTATCATCATCTGATGATTTTTGCGGGAGATGCTGGTATTTCCCGCTTTTTTGAAATTCGTTGTAGGCATCCTGATAAGCAGCGACAATGTATTCTTTCATGGGATCTTTGTCGCTTACCATCGACATGGTGTCCGAAAATACTTTGGCAGCTTCTTCCTTGCTTTTGCAGTGTTCTAACTGCTGTTCGAGAGAGTCGCGCATCGCCTGGATTCTGGCTGCCTGCATATAGAGCTGGGGATCTACTGCCTGAAGAAAACGCATTTCTTCTTCGGTCAGTTTTTTCCCACTTTTTAATTTTGCCTGGATTCTGGCTAATTCTGCCTGCTTTTCTTCTTCGGTCATACCGCAGGCGGGGCTTAAAAGCTCGGAGATGTTCTGCGTCAGGTCAAAGGCATCCATGCCGGAAAAACTGACTGCATTTAAAGTATCATCACCGGAAGAAAGACCGATGGAAGATTTGGATAAACGGTCTGTAATCTGATCGACCACATTCCTTTTGCCGGAAGATGGGTTTAAAATCTTTTTTAAACCGGAAAGATTGAACTGAGTCATAAAATTCTCCATTCCTGCACTGTGTTTCCGTGCATATGAAAAGTATAGCCTGTGATGTATTCTTACAAAATATATCGGGGAAAATCAGCTTTTGTTTAGGATGGAGATTGGATTTTATGATTTCTTCTGTTATAATCGAAAATGACAGTGTTGTAAAGAATTTTCAATTATGAAAAAATGAAGTAAGGAAGCATCAGCTGTTTTTGAAAGACAAGAAGGGAGAAGTTCCGGAGAAGCCGGAATTGACAGAATATAGGACAAGGAGAAGAATGGAGGATGATTATGAATCCGGCATACGAAAAATTATTAAAATGCTATGACAGCTATAAAGCAAAGATTGATTTTACTCCTAAGGTGGCATTGATTTTAGGCTCTGGTCTTGGCGACTATGCGGATGATATCCGCGTGGTGGATACGTTAGATTACCATGACATTGAAGGATTTCCAGTGTCGACGGTTCCGGGACATAAGGGCAGATTTATCTTCGGATATGTGGATGATGTCCCGGTCGTGTGCATGCAGGGGCGTGTGCATTATTATGAGGGATATGAGATGAGCGATGTTGTTTTGCCGACGAGGCTGATGAAAATGATGGGCGCAGAAGTTCTGTTTCTCACCAATGCAGCAGGTGGCATCCAGCTTGGCATGCATGCCGGGGATTTCATGCTGATCAAAGACCAGATTGCAAGTTTTGTGCCATCACCGCTCCGTGGAGCCAACATTGAGGAACTTGGTGTGCGTTTCCCGGATATGAGCCAGATCTATGACTTAGATCTGCAGGATATTGTAAAACGTGCAGCATCAGCACTTGAGATCCGCATCAAAGAGGGCACTTACATCCAACTCTCCGGACCGCAGTTTGAGACACCGCATGAAGTCGCCATGTGCCGCACTTTAGGTGCTGACGCCGTCGGCATGAGTACTGCCTGTGAGGCGATCGCTGCAAAACACATGGGAATGAAAGTGCTTGGAATCTCCTGTATCTCCAACCTTGCGAGCGGCATCTCATCAATTCCGCTCTCACACGCAGAAGTTCAGGAGACGGCTGACGCCGTTGCCCCGAAATTTAAGGCGCTCGTAACTGAAACGATTAAAGCGATCGGAGCACAGCAGAATTAAAGTTACTACAACTCAGTAGATCAAAAACGGCGGTCACACTTTTTGATCCACTGAACGAAAAACACAAAAAGAAAAGAGGAAAAACAATGAACATACGTTTCTACAACGCAAAAATATTAGTTCTGGCAGAAAACCACAAATTCCAGATCACCGAAGGCGAACTCTGGGTAAAAGGAAAAGAAATCTGCTACATCGGGGACGGTAAGACAGGCGTGGATGCTGTCTGCAAAAACGGTGAAGTTTTGGTATGGGAGCGCGAGATTGACGCAAAAGGCAACCTTTTAATGCCGGGATTTAAAGATGCGCACACCCACACGGCAATGACATTTTTGCGTTCCTATGCGGACGACCTTCCACTGCAGGACTGGCTGAACAAACAGGTATTCCCAAAAGAAGGACAGCTTACCGAAGATGATGTATACTGGCTTAACATCCTTGGAATTATGGAATATTTAACCAGCGGTATTACGTCCAACTTTGATATGTACTTCTTCCCGCCGGTCGATGCAAAGGCATCGGTAGATACCGGATTCCGTACCGTTCAGACCAGCGGATTGAACAACTTTGGCGGCACGGTAGAGTTGATGGAGGAAAATTATCACATTGTCAATGAGATGAGTGACCTGACAAGCTTTATCGTGGGATTTCATGCAGAATACACGACATCAAAAGAACTGATGGAGGGCGTGGCAAAACTGGCACAGAAATTAAAATCCCCGGTATGGCTGCACAATTCCGAAACAAAACTGGAAGTGGCAGAGTGCAAAGAGCGCTGGGGCATGACACCGACACAGCTTACGGATGCACTTGGTATGTACGAGTACGGCGGCGGCGGTTACCACTGTGTATGGTTTGAGGATGCTGATTTTGAAATTTACAAGAAGAAAAAACTGACAGCAGTGACAAACCCGGCTTCCAACTTAAAACTTGCTTCCGGTATCTGTCCGACCAAACGTTTTGTGGATGAGGGAATCTCCATGGCGATCGGAACCGATGGCCCGGCAAGCAACAACTGCTTGGATATGTTCCGTGAGATGTTTTTGACTTCTGCACTTGCAAAGGTGCGTGAAATGGATGCGGAGTGCGTCAGCGCCGATGAGATCTTATATATGGCAACCACAGGCGGTGCACATGCTATGCAGTTATTTGACTGTGACAGTCTTGCGGTTGGCAAAAAAGCAGACCTTGTCATGATCGATCTGAACCAGCCGAACATGCAGCCGGAAAATAATATCGTGAAAAATCTTGTATACAGCGGAAGCAAGCAGAATGTAAAACTGACTATGGTAAATGGAAAAGTTTTATATGAAGACCAGAAATTTGACATCGGATTTGATCCGGCAGATATTTACCGCCGTGCAAATGAGATCATCCGCCGTATGAAATAACAGAAGGAGAATTATGCAGGTAATATTTATACATCACAGCTGTTTTCTGGTGGAAGTGGATGAGAAGGTGCTGATCTTTGACTGGTTTGCAGGAGACCGCATCAAAGGATACACATTTTGCGGTGTGATTCCGGAATACGAGCCGGACACACCAGTCTATGTGTTTGCAAGTCATAAACATCAGGATCATTTTGATATGGATGTGCTGCACTGGGCAGAAAAATATAAAAATATCCACTATATACTTTCAAAAGACTGTAAAATGAGCCCGCATTTTTTACAGAAACATGGATTCCCGGATGATATCAGAGAGAAGATCACTTATGTTTCGGCAGGCGAAAAATATCAGGTGGATGATGTGAAGATCGAGACACTGCGGTCAACGGATGCAGGTGTTGCATTTTATGTGGAAACACGAGGGGCAACTTTTTTCCATGCAGGAGATTTGAATGACTGGACATGGGAAGGGGCGGGAGATCTGATCAACGGCAGGATGCGCAGGGAATACCGGACACAGATCAAAAAACTGGCGGGAAAACCAATCAATCTTGCATTTGTTCCGATGGATCCGCGACAGGGCGCAGATCAGGAACTCGGAATGGATTATTTTTTGGAGACCACATCCGCGGAATATGTGTTCCCGATGCATATGTGGCAGGATTATTCCCACATCCCGGTTTATAAAAATAAAATATGGAATCCGGGGATGGCGGAGCGTGTGGTGGAAATCACACATGAAAATCAGGTTTTCCTGATTGAGGAAAAGTAGTGTTAACGCTTGACTCATAGGAAAAAAGTGCGTTATACTGAATAAGTTATAGAAGATAGAAAGGCAGGGGTATTTATGGCAGTATTTGGATGGTTTGTACATTATGTGTTAATAATGGTAATTCTTGCAGCTGTTGCAGTTGCTGGAGTATTTGCCGGCAGAAAATGGGCAGAGAAAAGCAAAGCGAAAAAAGACACTGCAGCTTCCGGAAATGCCGGAAAAGAATAATGCCGTCGTGACCCTGCAAAAAGACAGGGCATGAAATAATTTATACAACGTTGGAGGAACTTGTCGTGAAGAAGTTTTACGGAGAAAATGAATTGCGCAGAATGTATCTTGAGTTTTTTGAGAGCAAGGGACATCTTGCGATGAAGAGTTTTTCATTGGTACCACACAATGATAACAGTTTACTATTGATCAATGCAGGTATGGCACCGCTTAAGCCATATTTCACAGGTCAGGAAATACCGCCGAGGAGAAGAGTGACCACATGTCAGAAGTGTATCCGTACCGGCGATATTGAGAATGTTGGTAAGACAGCGCGTCATCTGACATTTTTTGAGATGCTTGGCAATTTCTCATTTGGTGATTACTTTAAACATGAAGCAATCCACTGGTCATGGGAATTTTTAACACAGGTTCTCGGTCTTGAAGAGGACAGGCTGTATCCGTCTATTTACGGAGAGGATGATGAGGCATTCGAGATCTGGAACAAAGAAGTAGGTGTTCCGGCAGAGAGGATCACAAGATTTTACCGTGATCCGGAGACCGGAGAATGTGATAACTTCTGGGAGCATGGCGCTGGTCCTTGCGGTCCTTGTTCAGAGATCTATTATGACCGTGGAGAGAAATATGGCTGCGGCAGACCGGACTGTAAAGTAGGCTGTGACTGTGACCGTTTTATGGAGGTATGGAACAACGTATTTACCCAGTTCGAGGGCGACGGTAAGGGCGGTTACACAGAGCTTGCGCAGAAAAACATTGATACCGGTATGGGATTAGAGCGTCTGGCTGTTGTGATGCAGGATGTAGATTCCGTATTTGATATTGATACCATGAAAGCGATCCGCGACAAGGTATGTGAGATGTCCGGCAAAAAATATCAGGTAGATGCATTAGATGATGTGTCCATCCGTCTGATTACCGATCATATCCGTTCTGCAACGTTTATGATCTCAGATGGTATCATGCCTTCAAATGAGGGACGCGGCTATGTACTCCGCCGTATCATCCGCCGCGCGGCAAGACACGGAAGAATGCTCGGTATTGACGGTATCTTCATGGCGAAACTGGCTGCTACCGTAATCAATGAGAGCAAGGATGGTTATCCGGAACTTGAAGAGAAAAAAGATTTTATCTTTAAAGTATTATCCCAGGAAGAAGAAAAATTTGGAAAAACGATCGATCAGGGACTTTCCATCCTTTCTGATATGGAAAAACAGATGGAAGCAGACGGCGTAAAGGTTCTTTCCGGTGAGAATGCATTTAAACTTTATGATACTTATGGATTCCCGATGGATCTGACTTCCGAGATCTTAGAAGAAAAAGGCTTCACGATTGACGAAGACGGCTTCAAAAAGGCGATGGAAGTACAGCGTACAACAGCAAGAAAGAATCGTAAGACTACAAACTATATGGGAGCAGATGCGACTGTTTATGATGAGATCGATCCTTCCGTCACAACAGAGTTTGTCGGATATGATAAATTAGAGACAGCATCTACGGTGACAGTGCTTACTTCTGAGACTGAGATTGTAGAGGCATTATCCGATGGTGAGATCGGAACGATCATCGTAGAGGAGACACCATTCTATGCTACCATGGGTGGACAGCAGGGAGATAAAGGTGTGATCTACACTGCTGATGGTACTTTCAAAGTGGAAGATACGATCAGGTTATTAGGTGGAAAAGTTGGACATGTCGGCAAAATGACAAGCGGCATGATCAAGTCCGGTGATAAAGTTACGTTATCTGTTGACGCAGATCTTCGTGGCAAGACATGTAAGAATCATTCTGCAACACACTTATTACAGAAAGCACTCCGTGAAGTATTAGGTACTCACGTAGAACAGGCTGGTTCTTATCAGGATGCAGAGAGAACACGTTTTGACTTCAGCCATTTCCAGGCTATGACAGCAGAGGAGATCGCAAAAGTTGAGAAGATCGTAAATGATGAGATCGCTGCAGACCTTGAGGTGCGTACGGATGTCATGACCGTAGAAGAAGCCAAAAAGACAGGCGCTATGGCGTTATTTGGTGAGAAATATGGTGAGAAAGTACGTGTCGTATCCATGGGAGAATTCTCCAAGGAGTTCTGTGGTGGTACACATGTAAAACACACAGGCGAGATCACTGCATTCAAGATCATTTCTGAGAGCGGTGTCGCTGCCGGTGTACGTCGTATCGAGGCGTTGACAGGTGATAATGTATTTGCATATTATAAGAATATCGAAGCTGAATTAGAGAGAGCTGCAAAAGCTGCAAAGACAACTCCGGCTGCTTTGGTTGAGAAGATCGAGCATATGATGGCTGAGATCAAGGCGTTAAATGCAGAGAATGAGTCCTTAAAGAGCAAAGCTGCCAAAGAGGCACTTGGCGATGTTATGAATCAGGTTGTAGAAGTAAAAGGTGTAAAACTTCTTGCAACAAGTGTTGCAGGGGTTGACATGAACGGCTTGAGAGACCTTGGTGACCAGCTCAAAGGAAAACTCGGAGAGGGCGTTGTAGTGCTTGCTTCTGAGGCAGACGGCAAAGTAAATCTTGTCGCTATGGCAACAGAGGAGGCAATGAAGAAAGGCGCTCATGCAGGAAATCTCATCAAAGCGATCGCAGGAAAAGTTGGCGGTGGCGGCGGCGGACGTCCAAACATGGCACAGGCCG
>ENA-OPEC01002279-OPEC01002279.1-human-gut-metagenome-genome-assembly--contig:-NODE-2279-length-10925-cov-5.634223_pt1 | contig 10925 bp, 10 predicted proteins | sample MGYA00241622_ERZ501507 | MGnify/ENA primary metagenome ERZ501507 (study PRJEB25962, sample SAMEA2042582) | human gut metagenome | biome: human gut; feature: human-associated habitat; material: faeces... | reverse complement strand
GTTGCTCAGGTACTTATAAAATAAGTTAAACTAAAATGCTGCGGAATTTAGGTCTATTGCAAATTTACAATAAATTTAAGTTCTATCAAGCATTAATACTAGTACCAACAATAACGTTAGTCGAGCAATGGGAGGATGAGTGTAAACGTTTCAACTTTGGTCATATAATCAAAGTAAGTTCTAAAAACAACGGATGGCGGTCTGAGATTGATGATATAAAATTAAAGGAGAATATTTCACAGAGTGATGATAAACCCTCATCGTTTATTATCATAGCAACATATGCGTCGTTCTCTAGAGAATCCGCATTTAAGCATCTCATGTCCTTGAGTAAGAAGACACAGCGACGGATGCTACTAATTGCAGATGAAGCCCATAATATAGGTGCTCCAAATATCATTTCAAAGTTGGATAGAGTGAAAATCCTACGTAGAATTGGTTTATCTGCCACTCCTGAACGTCAATTTGATGACAAAGGAAATAAGGCTGTTATGCAGTTCTTTGGGTGCGAAAACCAATATACTTTTGAGTATTCTATGAAAGATGCCATAGACAACGGTTTCCTTTGTAGATATAGATATTTTCCTCATGTAGTACGTCTTAATGAGGAAGAGATGGCTGAATATAAGAAGATTTCTTTGCAGCTTGCAAAATTCTATAATATAGACGATGGCACTTTTTCTGGTGCAGATGATATTTTGATGCGCTTATTACTCAAGCGTAAGAGAATCATTCATAAAGCATGTAATAAAGAAGACGTATTCCGCCAAATCGTAAAGCAACGTTTTGAAGAACGTGGAAATCTAAAATATACACTTGTTTATGTGCCTGAAGGGGTACAACCAGACAATGGTACACAATATGCAATAACGGACAATCCGTCAGATGATGTGGATGTTGATAAGTTGATAGACAAATACACTCAGATTATACAACAGATTAGTCCGACAACCACAGTAAAGAAATTCATATCAGGTATTCAAAATAGAGATGAAGTCCTGAGAAAATTTTCAATAGGCGATATCGAAGTACTTACATCTATGAAATGTTTGGATGAAGGCGTTGATGTACCTAGAAGTGAACTTGCTATTTTCTGTGCAAGTACAGGAAATCCAAGACAATTTATCCAGCGTCGTGGTCGTATATTGAGGAAACATCCAGATAAGCATATTGCGATTATACATGATCTTGTTGTAGCACCTGTATTTGATCCTACAGAGGATAACTACAATATGGAGCGTAACTTGTTAAAAGGAGAATTGCAAAGGGTAAAAGATTTTGCCGGATTGTCTGAAAATCCAGCATATGCATACACCGAATTAGAAGAAATAACAAATTATTATAACCTATCAATATTTTAAGATATGGCATCAATCACAAACAACGAGAAAATACTCCAAGCTGTTCTACTTGATGAGAAACTTATGGAGTTTGGTGGTTACACATCGGAGGACATTGGTAATATATACCAAGCAATGGATTCTGACAATTATGTTATAAGTACTGTAGCACAAATCATTAATAGAACAAGTGAAGGAGCTGCAGAAAGAGAACTTTGGAAAGAAATTAATGATTATCTTAAACGTAACGTATGAGAATCAAGTCAATAGATATCAAAAATTTCAGAAGCTACTATGGTGAGAATAACCATTTTGAGTTTTCTGACGGTCTCACACTAATTCTTGGTGACAACGGAGATGGTAAGACAACCTTTTTCGAGGCTTTGGAATGGCTTTTTGACACGACATCTGAACGTGCCAATATTTCTAATGTTTCGGAAATGAGGAAGTCTAAGCTGGAAATTGGAGAACGTGATGAGGTTTATGTGGCAATGACTTTTGATCATGACGGTGAGAAGATGGTGGAAAAGTCTTTTTCTATCACTAAAACTGGGCATGATACCTATAGCGTAAGTAATGCTTCTTATCATGGATATGAGACAAACGGTATTGAACGTGAGTCTGTGGATGGCAAACTGTTAATAACACGTTGCTATGATTCATTTATCCGCAGATTTAGTATGTTTAAAGGCGAATCTGATTTAAGCGTTTTTGACAATGCCGCTTCTTTGAAAACACTGGTTGATAAGTTCTCTGATATTCATAAGTTTGATGGACTTGTGGCAAATACAGACTCATTTGAACAAAAAGCAAATAAGGCTTTATTGCAGGAAATGAAATCTGATGATAAGATTTCAAAAGAGACAAAATCTCTTGATTTGCAAATGACGCGTCTAAGCGGAGAAATTTTACAGAACAAAGAGGATATTAAGGATAAAAAAGACGCTATCGCCACTTTCTCGTCTAATCTCAACAAACTTGAGCAATGCCAGGAAACTTCTGAGAAGTATCGTGATGTTCAAGAGCGTCTGAAGACTAAGACTGCAAAGAGGAACCAACTAATGGCAATAATCAAGAGGAAGGATTATAATCACTGCCTTCTTGACGAATATTGGGTATTGGCACCATTTGGAGATATTCTAACAGAATTTAAGCAAAAATGTGCTGCTCTTAGCAAAGAAAAACGTATTCAAGAAAAGAATTTTGACAAGCAACAAGCTACAGCAAAAGCAAAACTTGAGACTATTAAAGAAATCCAAGGTGCATTAGTCAATGGAGCCACAGAACTTCCTTGGTATTTGCCAAACCAAGAAACGATGGAAGATATGATAAATGATCATATTTGCAAAGTTTGTGGACGTGAAGCTCCAGAAGGTTCTGAGGCATATAACTTCATGGTTCATCGCCTTGAAGAGTATCGTGCGCACATTGAAGCAAAATGTGAGCATGACGCAAAGCTAAAGTCTATTGATGAAGAGTCATTATTCAAAAATGACTATATCACCGAACTACATTCTCTTAGCATTTCACTTAGCGGTCCTGAAGAATCTAAGATATTCGGCATATCAAGAGAAATCAACGACTGGCTCGGTCTTGTTGCTTTACGAAAAAATGAAATGAAAGAAGTTGAAGATGAAATTCAGGATTTAAAAGACGAAAAGGCACGAATCCTTATACAAGCAGGAAATGTGTCTGAGAGCCTTCTTGAAAGTCAGTTTAATGACATTAAAGGATGGTATGAGCAGAGAGAACGGGCTTCTGTCAGATTAAGCCAGTTGGAAGATGAGTTAAAGAATAATATATCAAAAATGGAAGAGTTGAAGGAACAGATGAATAATCTTAATCCGGCAAACTCTCAAGTTAAGATACTAAAGAAAGTCCATAAGGTTCTAGAGAAAATTAACAAGGCTTTCTCTCGTGCCCAAAAGGATAATTTGCGAAGATTCCTTACGGAGTTAGAGAAAAGGGCTAATGAATATTTAGACAAGCTTAGTGCAAATGACTTCCATGGAACAGTACGCTTAATTCAGACTGCCAATGATTCAACAGAGATTCATCTCTATAGTTCCAATGGCACTGAAATAACAAACCCATCAGGGTCTCAGAAAACAGTGATGTATATTTCTGTTCTTTTCGCTATTTCGGATTTTACTCAAGAAAAGAGAGATGAGGATTATCCTCTATTCTTTGATGCAGCGACATCGTCATTTGGCGATACAAAGGAGAGTGACTTCTATAATGTCATTGACAAAATTGACAAACAGTGCATAATCGTGACTAAGGACTTTATTACTCGTGGTAAAGTTCGTGAAGAGGATATAAATAAGTTGACCTGTTCGGTTTATCGTATAAAGAAAGTGGACGGCTTCGACCAAACGAATATGGCAACAATACGTACAACAATTAATAAAATCAAGTAGACAATGGAATCATTATATGAAGCATGGGCTAAACGAAACCCCTCTTGGGAACGACGTTATCAATCAACAGTCGTAGATATATTCTGCGATTATGGCAAAGGTGTAAGTAGTTTCTTGGAAGCTCGTGGTAAAATATTCGGTGCTGGTTATGAGATTTTCATTATCGCATTCTTTATCGGCTTATATCACAATCGGACAAAACCTTTGGTTGAAGACAGAAGTAAGAAAAAGGTATTCGGTCAAGCTATTCAATATTGGGGAAATATCGAAAACCGTATTGGTAGAACATCATACGGAAATCTGCGTCGATATATCTTTGCAGCATTGATAGCGAAAACCGATATTGATTTCATCGCATTAGACAAAGGCGAAATTACATTAAGAGCTGCCGTTGATAAGATGATGGAGAAAATGGAAGAGTATGCCAATTACGGCTTTGATTATATTGAAGATAAGTTGGCAAACGATCCAAACTATTATTTTAGTGATATTGCATTTTTGACAGAAATAACAGATATGCTTAAGAAATCTGATACCTCAGAAGAAAATAATGACGTTGATGATGAGGTTCCTGAATCTCTTGATTAATATTACATAAGTCGAGTGAGAAGAAGAATAACTCCTTCTTACGCGACTATATATAACGAATGTATATTTTTTATACCATCAAGATTGGATGTTAATGAAATAAAATAGTTATACTATGTCTGTACGAATAAATAAACTTTTAAGAGAGTTAAACATTGGACAGGAAATTCTCGAAAGCATACTTAATGCTTTGGGCAACAAAGAACACGATTTTACAATTAGTTCAAGAATTTCTGATGAAACAGCAGATTTTGTGAAAAGACTCTGTTCAAAGGAAATCGAGTTCTCGAAGTTAATTGAAATTGCTGTGGAAAAGGGAGTATGTGATAATCAAAAAAATATACCATCCACTTTGAAAATATTAGGTCGTATAGATTTAGATTCAATTAACAATCCAAAGTATGAGCAGGACATAAAGGAAATTCAAAGTGAAAACTTAACTCCGCCATCTTCTCTAAAATATAGCGAAAAACAAAGTTTCTGGTTAGATGAACTTGTAATATTGTCTCCAGATAATATTATCAATAGTATAGCCGTTGGCTCATTTGATGAGGCAGAGCGTTTTCCTCTATATAGTGTGCTAATTGGCACTAATGGAGTTGGTAAGAGCTCTTTAATGAAAGAAGTTGTAGATTTCTTTATTGATTTACATGCTTGTGTAAGTAAATCAAAATTAGAATCCGCTAAAAGAGGGCGACTTAAGGGGGTTGCATATCATATTGACGGATTGAAATGTGAAGTCATAAGAATAAAGAAAGGTTATTTGGCGAAAATAGATGGACAGCCTCGTCCTTTAAAGGATTTACGACTCCCTTCTATAGTTGCCTGCCATTTTGGTGCATTTGAAAAATTCCCTACACAAAAGATCAATGGTTCTGTGCAAACAAAATATGATGTGCCATATTATAAATATGTGGGAGCTCATGTCAATGGAAATTTAATATCTTCTTCAGCTATTGCTTTTAGATTGTTATTTACATTGAATAAACAGATGGATAATCGACAACGTCAGAATATTTGTTCTATTCTAGACTTCATAGGATATGATCATAATATTTCATTATCCTATTCGTTAATTATGAAATCTAGAAAAAATGGAGATACTAAAATGATGATTTCTCAACGTGTAGAAAAAGATAGAGAATACAGTAATCTCAGCAAACATGAAAAAAATGGAAAAGCTGTTCAACTCTACAATTTCTATAAAAACAAATCATCATCAGATAAGGCACACTATAATTACGATATAGACTTTGATAGCGACAGCACTTTTGAAGGTACTTTTGATGAGCTGCAATATATCTATAAATTGAAGCAATATGATTTGGTCAACTCCTCCAATGTCATACTTCATAAGAACGGATGTGATATAACATCTGATGAAATGAGTTCTGGAGAGTTTGCTATGTTGTCTACAGTCCTGAGTATATCCGCTGCAGCTAATGATTCGCACACATTGGTTTTGCTTGATGAGCCAGAGTTAAGTCTGCATCCGAACTGGCAGATGACATTGATTGATAACCTTGACAGAGCATTGGAAAACAAAATATGTCATCTACTTATAGCAACTCATAGCCATATGCTAGTATCTGATTTGCCCATGAAACGCTCATCGGTTACGCAATTAGATAAAGACGAAAAAGAATGTCTGACTGCGACCGCCATATCCGAATGTACTTATGGATGGTCTGCAGAGGAAGTGTTACTTAAGGTTTTTAAAACTGCGACGGATAGAAACCGTTATTTTGGTGAGCGCATCGGGAAATTGCTTGAAAAGATGGGAAATAACGCCATAAAGCCTAAAGAAGTAAAAAATGAATTGAGGGAACTACAAGAAATATCAATGCATTTGAGTGATATAGACCCGATGAAAATGATTCTGAATACAATCGTTCAAACATACAAATAATTAGCAATGACAGAGGAAGAGGATTTTGTAGTTCAAGAACCATATCAACCTACTCCTGATGAGCGTCAGGCTATTAGTGAGTTGGAGAGTAAGGAACTAGGGATAGTAGCCGAAGACTGGGATTCTGGAAAAAAACACATCAAAAATTTTAAGAAGAATCTTAGGACGGACATATATAATAAGCAAAACAAACTATGCGCATTTTGTAGAATCCATGTCCCTTTAGCTTGTGTTCCAATGCATAGAGAACACATCGTATACAAGGATAAACATCCGCAATGGATGTTCCTCCCAGAAAACTTGTGTGTAGCCTGTCCTTGCTGTAATGAATTTAAAGGAACAACAGAAGTTCTTACGAATCCTAAGGCAAAAACATACCCTAAAACGAGTAATGGATTCAAAATAATACATCCGTTATATGATAAATATTCTGATCATATAGAACTATTAGGGGGTATATTATATAAGGGGAAGACCCCAAAAGGAATCTTTACAATAAAAACATGCAAATTGTACAGAGTAAATTTGGCGGAGGAACGCGCAAATCAAAAAATGCATAAAGAAAATAAAGGTAACATCATAGCTGAATTAATACATTTTGCAACATTGTCAAATCAGTATGTTGATGACCCAAAAGAGTTTATTCGGTATGTGACGAATATTGTGAGTGATTATAAACAGAAGAACAATGACTAAGAAATTTGAAATACGAAATAGTACAGCTGAGTTCCTAACCTTTGTGGCAACAGGGAAAGAAGAGGGAATACAAGTGCTGTATAAAGATGAGACCGTATGGGCTACACAGAAGGCAATGGCAACATTGTTTGACTGTTCTACAGACAACATTGGAGTACACTTGAAAAATATATTTGAATCAGGAGAATTAGACAAAGAGGCAACTACCGAAAAAATCTCGGTAGTTCAACAAGAAGGTACTCGCAATGTAAACCGTGGTACGCTTTTTTACAATCTCGATGCTATTATCTCTGTTGGTTATCGTGTCAACTCTATCCGTGCCACACAATTCCGTCAGTGGTGTACATACGTGATAAGGCAGTTTGCCATCCGTGGTTATATCATTGATAAGAAGCGCATGGAGAATGGTTCATTCATCAATGTGGATTACTTCGAGCAACTTCTGGAGGAAATCCGTGAGATACGTATGTCTGAGCGTAACTTCTACCAAAAACTGACGGATATTTATGCTACAGCAATAGACTATAACAAGGAGGCTCCTATCACCAGACGGTTCTTCAAAAAGGTGCAGAACAAGATGCACTATGCCATACATGGACATACCGCAGCGGAACTCATCGTGGAGCGTGCCAATGCGGAGAAGGAACACATGGGACTGACCACATGGGCGAAGGCTCCAGATGGCAAGATTATCAAGACAGATGTGTCTATAGCAAAGAACTATCTGAAAGAAAATGAACTACAGGCAATGGGAAGACTTGTCAATGCTTACCTTGATATTGCTAAAGATATGGCAGAACGTCATATTCCCATGACTATGGAAGATTGGGAGAAACGTATAGACAAGTTCCTTGATGCCACAGACCGTGAAATCTTACAAGATGCAGGAAAGGTAACTGCTGAAGCTGCCAAGGAATATGCAGAATCTGAATTTGAAAAGTACAGAGTTATACAAGACCGTCTCTTCCGCTCTGACTTCGACCGATTGGCCAGCAATGATTTGCCAGACTTTGAAAATGATTAAGATGTATGGGGTTGAATGCTTAATTCTGCCAGAGCTTGCTCCCCTTTGGAACTCCTTTGGAGTGGCAGCCTAAACCCTTAACGAATGTTAATGGGTATTAGGCTACCCGTTTTTATAAAACGTGTCATATTAAGTATGTTTGCACTGCTGTTATTAGTGAGTTACGAGCAAGCTCGTTTTTCTTTTTCCCTTATTTTTAAAAAAGGGAAAAGAAGATTTTAAGTTGAAGAGATATTTCATTTGTATATATAGTTATTATTAGATAAATAATTGTATATCAATATTGTAGATATTGTAGCAGGCGTAGATGCAATCACGAGGCGTGGATTAAATCAAAGCCCATGTAATCGGAGTAGAGATTTGTTCCGTATGCTGTTTCTACGGCATCGGAGTCGAGGCAGAATGCCTGTACCGGTTTCTCGCTCAGGCGTGGTTGGCAGTTTGGAATCTTCAGTTCGTATTGCCGAGGCCAGTCTTTAACATTCTCTATGGACGCGAAACGTACGCTATTCATCTTACCAATATACTCTGGTGAGTTCTCGATATAATACTTTAAAGTGTTCTCTGGAATAACCTTCTCATGAGTTCTTTGGAGGTGCAGCGTGTACAAGGCAAAGAGTCTGCTATTGGTCGGTATCATCAGAATCTTCTTGGAATTGCCGAAGTTGCGTGTGACGGATTGTCTTCTTCCATCAATTTTTATGTCAACTTTCAATGATGTGTATTCGTGAATTCGATAATCGCAGAGACCGAAGATTTGATTATCTTGTTTGAGATAGTCAACAGTCTTCCAGAATATACTCAGTTCATTGCTGTGCAAGCATTCCTCATTCTGATATTCGACACCACTAATGACAGTTTGGAATACCTGACTATATGAGAATGGGAACTTGATATGGTCACACGAAGCCATAAAGGATGCAAGGATTACTGACCAGTTGTGGAGAATGCGCTCGTCGATACTATAAGTTATGGCTGAACATATATCCTTTACGGCTTGTTCATAGCATGATGCATACGAATGTTCAAACTGTTTTCGTATCTGCAAGAGCTCGACAACAACGTATGAAGTTCCTTCATGCTCGTAATCTTTCAAGATTCGGAAGTTAGCTTTTTCCTCTACGGTATGAGTATCTTTGTGAAATGGTAAAACACACTGACGAGAATATAGAGCGATATCAACAGTTGGTTTCTCCTGACCGCTGACGATTACACCACTAAGAACTTTTGACTGCTCACGCTTATGGGTCTCCATATCCAACTTGCTACGTCCTTGGCAGTCCCACAAGCCTTTCAATAGCTCAACTTTCTCCACGTCAATATCATTCTTGTATTCATCAAGATGCATCATGGCATTCTCTGCCTGAGAAAGCACAATGGCAAGGCTCGGCATGGTAGAAGTTCGCAGATTGGGATGATCACCGCAATAGATGAATGGACTTTGTAACAATTCTCCGAAAGCAGTTTTACCAATTCCTTTGGGACCAAATAAAAATAGGGAAGGGAACTCACGTCTGTAACGGATGATGATGTCACGGAACAAACATACAATGATGTAGCAAATGCCGATAATGGCATTCTCACCATAGACAACAATCAGTTGACTTGCAAAAGCATAGAAACGTACTCTACTTTCTGCATGGTGAACAAACTTCTGCTCAAATAGGAATTTGTCGACACTATCCTCGTTCATCTTGGAAAAGGCAGGGAGATAGAAAGAACCCAATGAAGACGAGAGACGCACGATACCTTCTTCATCAACAGGAAACCAATTACCATCATATACTACACCGTTACCGAAAGCATAAAATCCCTGTTTCTGCCATCCGAGTGTGGATATTTTGGTTATTACCTCCATGCTTGAATAAAGAATGCCACGGAGTTTGTTGAACTTAGCGGATGACCCATACCACATGAAGTTCACTTCTCGTTCAATACGAATGCGAAATTTAGGAAGCGCAGTCATTTCCTCTATGGAGAACTCTATTCTGACTTCACATCCCAGTTTGTTCCGGAGAATGAAGACACGAGAGGCTGTTGCTCCATCACGAATAAGATAAAGAGGTATCATAATGAAGTTCGAGATTTCGGTCTCTCCATCTTTACAATAGCAGTAATAGCAATTATCTCCAACTTTGATTTCTGTGTTCTTGAAAAGAGAAGCATACTGCTCTTTTGACATCTTGTTTTGAATATTCATAGTCATAAATATTAAAAATGTGAATGTTTAGGATGACGTTTAACATACTCTTCTGCCTCTTTGCTCAGAGTGTCTTCTGACTTACGCTGACCATGAGACAGCCATTCGTCAAGTTCTGACTTTACGAAATATATACGCTTACCTATCTTATGATAAGGTATCTGACCGTTTGAAGTCCATCCGTAGATGGTTTGGATTGCAGGATGACCGGGAATGTATCTCTGTGCTTCAGTCACATCCATACGCTCATTGTCATCGCCCTTTCTGTTGGCTGGTGCAACCGTGCCAATCTTCTTATTGAGGGCATCAATCTTTGCTGAAAGGATCTTGTTGTCCTCCAGAAGGTTTGCCATTAACATCGGAATCATATCAAATGTCGGCACATTGTCGGATTGTTTTCTTTGATTTTCCATTTGTTTATTTACTTTTAAATTGTTATGGATTATGACTGCGCAGTCAAGTTCGTTATTGAATTCGGCAGCAAAATTAGTGTTATTTATGGATGTTTACAAGATGCGGAAATGGGCAAGGATTACACCGTATCTTATACCATATTAAAAGAAACAAATAAGAACCGTAAGCGACTGATTTTTAATAACAAACTTTAATAAAGACAACTGCATTTTTCTGAAGGTACGGTAGTACATACGGAAGCGTTCCGTATGCCATTGCGTATTAAGTAAACCAAAGAAAAGGGAAATAAAAAGAAAAAGCCACCTATACATAACGCATAAGTGGCAGATAGGGG
>ENA-OPEC01002274-OPEC01002274.1-human-gut-metagenome-genome-assembly--contig:-NODE-2274-length-10942-cov-4.015799_pt1 | contig 10942 bp, 10 predicted proteins | sample MGYA00241622_ERZ501507 | MGnify/ENA primary metagenome ERZ501507 (study PRJEB25962, sample SAMEA2042582) | human gut metagenome | biome: human gut; feature: human-associated habitat; material: faeces... | reverse complement strand
ACATCAAGGTGACCAACCGCGTCACCGGCCAGCAGGCATACCTCTCCCGCGTCAGCCGCGACTCCTCCGGCGGCGAGAATCAGGCCCCCTTCTATGTGGCCATCTGCGCCAGCCTTTTGCAGATTTACGAAAAGAGCGAGAACAGCATCCGTCTGGTGCTGCTGGACGAGGCCTTCAGCAAGATGACCAGCGACCGCATCCGCCCCATGATGGAGCTGTTCCGCCGCCTGCAGCTGCAGGTGCTGCTCATCTCCACCGTGGAAAAGAGCACCGCCATCCAGCCCTACTGCGACATCACCTACTCCATCGTCCGCCACGGCGACACCAACGCAATAGCGCCCTTTATTCGCCTTGCGGCGGAATGATGTGCGCATTGTATGCGCAATGATGTTCCGGCTGCGCCGGAAATGATGTGCCCTGCGGGGTATAGAAAAGGAGTACCGATGCGGGAAGATAAACTGGCAGAACGCTCCATGGAATTTGCGGTACAGATCATTGAATTGACAAAGACGCTGCGCATGAGAAAAGAATTTATCATGGCAAACCAGATCGGACGTTCCGGTACATCCATCGGTGCAAATATCCGTGAGGCACATTATGCGCAAAGCCGCGACGATTTTGTTTCCAAACTGGAGATCGCACTGAAAGAAGCAAATGAAACAGATTATTGGCTGGAGCTGTTATTTCGTACCGGCTATTATCTGCCTGACCAACAGTTCCGGCAGCTGCGGGCACAGTGTGCGGAGCTGCGAGTGCTGCTGATTGCATCCTGCAGAACCGCCAAACAGAAGCCGCATAGCTGACCGTACTTTGAATGTGCGCCAGCACACATCATTTTGCGCGCAGCGCAAACATCATTGTGCAGCTGCATCATTTCTGCGCAGCAGAAACATCATGTAACAAAAAAGAAGCACGCTTTTGCGTGCTTCTTTTTTGTTATCTCAGCGGCAGAACATCCTCGTCCTCGTTGATCTCTTCCATGGTGCCGTCCGCAAAGTACCATGCTTTGCCGTACAGCGCCTCGCTGCCGTCGGCGCACAGGATATAGGAGCCGTCCGGCAGGGCGAGGAAATGCCGCTTTTTGCTGTCGGCAAGGGCAATATCCTCCACCTTCTGCCCGTCGAGCACATGCTCCCGGATGAACTGATAATGCGGCAGGATGCGGGTCTCGGTGAGGCCCAGACCGTTCAGCCAGCGGGAATAGTGCGGGTCGGCGGCTTCGCCCGGTTCTTCCGGTGCGGCATAGACGATGCGGGCCGCGTTCATGCTGCCGGCGCTCACGCCCATCACGATGCCATGGTAGCTGTGGAACAGCCCGGCCAGCCCGATGCGGGCAAAGAAGTGGTTCTGGGTGGGCACATGCCCGCCGCACAGCATCACAAAGCCGCTCTGGGGCAAAAGGGTGCCGATCTCGTCCTGATTGCGGGCGTCGCAGGGGATAAGGTCGGTCAGCGGCAGGGGGGGGTCTGCGAAGCTCTGCAAAAACACCCGGCACATTTCGTCGTTTTCTTCATAGGCGTGGGGGTCTGCCGCAATGGCAAGGCCCAGCACCGCGTGGTCCGGCCAGACGGCCCGCAGGTTTGCCACAAGGTGGTTGCGGGTATCCAGCACCGGGATGTCCGGCCCCGGCTCAAAGGGGCAGCCGCTGGGGCTGCTGGTCAAAAACAATGTCATAATGGTTCCTCATAAATGGTGTGCATCAAAGCTGTGTCCATTCTAGCACGATTTGCCGTCCAGCGGCAGAGCCAGAATCACCAAAAAAATCCCCCGCTTTTCGCCGTTTCGCAGAAAAGCAGGGGAGAAACTTATGCCTTGCGGTAATGGAACACCTTATCCTTGGTGATAAACATGGTCACGCTCACGGCCAAAGCCGCCAGCTCAGCGGCGGTAATGGCCAGCCAGATGCCGTCGATGTCAAGGAGCATCGGCAGGACGATGATGGCGATCACCTGGAACAGCATCGTGCGCAGGAAGGAGATCAGCGCACTGGTCACGCCGTCGCCCAGCGCCGTGAAGAAGGAGGACGCGTACACATTGAAGCCCATGATGAGGAAGCTCAGCGCATACAGCCGGAAGGCCCTGTTGGTCAGCGCCAGAAGGCTGGCGTCGTAGCCTACGAAGATGCGGGAAACATAGGGGATGAACACCATGGAAATGCCGGTCATGACCACAGCCACCACGCCGATGAGCCGCAGGCTCTTGGAGTAAAGGTTATGCACCTCGGCGTGGTTGCGGGCACCGTAGTGGAAGCTGACGATGGGCGCACTGCCCACGGCGTAGCCCACGAACACGGCCACGAACAGGAAGGCAGCGTACATGATGACGCCGTAGGCAGCCACGCCGTCCTCGCCGCCCAGACGCAGCAGCTGGTAATTATAAAGGATGTTCACCAGCGACATGGAAAGGTTGGTCATCAGCTCGGAAGAACCGTTGATGCAGGCGTCCCGCAGCACACTGCCGTAAACTTTGGTTTTGCACAGGTGCAGGCGGCTCGTGTTGCTGTGGTCGATGAAGTAGAACACCGGCAGCACGCCGCCCACCAGCTGGCTGATAAAGGTGGCGATGGCAGCACCCTCGACGCCCCAGCCCCAGACGCCCACCATCAGCACGTCCAGCACCATGTTGGTGCAGCCTGCACCAACGGTGAAGTAGAAGCCGAGATGCGGCTTTTCGGCGGTGACGAAAAAGCTCTGGAACATGTTCTGCAGCGCGAAGGTGGGCAGCGACACCATCAAAATGCGGCCATAGCGCAGGGCGTAATCCAGCAGTTCTCCTTTGGCACCCAGCAGCACGGCGATGGGCCGCAGGAACACGATGCCCAAAACGGCCAGCACGCTGACCGAGACAAGGGCTGCCAGCATGAACATGGTAAAATAGCGGTCGGCCTTTTTCTGGTCGCCCTCGCCCAGCGTGATGCCCACGATGGCGCTGCCGCCGGTGCCCAGCATGAAGCCGATGGTGCCCAGCAGCATGGGCAGCGGCATGATGAGGTTGACCGCCGCAAAGGCCGTTTTGCCCACAAAGTTCGACACGCACAACCCATCCACGATGCCGTAGATGGAGGTGAACAGCATGGTGCCGATGCAGGGCAGCACGAACCGCAGCAGGCGGGAGTAGGTGAAATGGTCAGATAATTGGATTCTTTGCTTTGCCATGAAAAGTCCTTTCAATAAAACTTTGGTCATTCTTCGGGGCACTGCAAAAGGCCTTGCAGCTCCCGTTCAAAAAAGATGCACTGTTTTTCGCTCAGAGCAACCAGCGTCCTGCGGTCGGAATCGGCCAGCTGCAAAAGGCTGCGCTCCTCTGCCATCAGCAGCGGGGTGATCGCCTTGTGGCAGAAGGCCTCGCCCGCTGCCGTCAGCCGCACAGCTTTGCCGCTGCGGGCTCCGGGCCGCTGCTCCAGCTGCACAAGGCCCTTTTTCACAAGACCGGAGATGGTAAAATTGATGGTCTGCTTGGGGTACATCCACAGCGAGCAGATATCGTTCTGCGTGAGAATGGTGTCGGCCTCCCACAGGGAGTAGAGTACCCACAGCGCCGGGTCGGACAGACCGCAGTGCACAGCATAGGCGTGGTATTGTTCGTTCATGCGCTTGCAGAACTGGTTCAGCGCGATATTCTGCGCCTTTACTTCAGAGTCCATTCCCTCACTCCTTCCTATAGTCCAAGATTGGATTTTGCCAGCTGGGACAGTATAAATCCAAAATTGGACTTTGTCAAGGCTGATCTGCGGCAAAAAATAAAGTTATTGGGCCAAAGTTTAAGATTTGTCTATTTTCTAAATGCATCAAACCTGATAAAATGATAAATGTTCAAATTTGAAGGAAGGAGCTTTCCTGTTTTGCTGAAACGATTCTATACCGCCATCGTGCGCCGGCGCAGGCTGGTGCTGGCGCTGTTCGCGCTGGCGGCTGTGCTGTGCGTGTTTGCCTCCCGCGCGGTGCAGGTGGACTACGACATCAACGACTACCTGCCGCCGGATTCCCCCTCCACCACCGCCATCGAGGTGATGAATAGTGCCTTCACCGGCGGCATCCCCAACATGCGCGTCATGGTGCGGGATGTGACGGTGCCGCAGGCGCTGGCGTACAAGGAAAAGATCGCCGCCATCGACGGCGTGGCGTCCGTCACCTGGCTGGACGACAGTCTGGACGTGACGGTGCCCCTGCAGATGCAGGACACCGACACCGTGGAGACCTATTACAAAGACAGCTGCGCCCTGTTCACCGTGACGGTGGAGGACGCCAAGCGTCTGGAAGCCGTGGCTGCCGTGCGGGATCTGATCGGGGAGGGCAACGCGCTGGAGGGCGCGGCGGTCTCCACTGCCGTTGCCACCAACTCCACCGTGACGGAGGTGGCAAAAATTGCCGCCATCGCGGTGGTGTACGTGCTGTTCATCCTGATCCTGACCACCGACTCCTGGGCCGAACCCGTTCTGGTGCTGGCAGGCCTTGGGACGGCCATCCTCATCAACAACGGCACGAACCTCATCTTCGGCACCATCTCCTTCGTCACCAACGCGGCAGGCAGCATTTTGCAGCTGGCGGTGTCGCTGGATTACTCGGTGTTCCTCATCCACCGCTTTGCCGAGTGCCGGGCGGCAGACCCGTCGGCCAGCCCCGAGGACTGCATGGTGGATGCCCTGTGCAGATCCACCGGCTCCATTTTGTCCAGCGGCCTGACCACGGTCATCGGCTTTCTGGCGCTGGTGCTCATGCAGTTCCAGATCGGCCCGGACCTCGGCCTTGCGCTGGCAAAGGGCGTGGTGCTGAGCCTTGTCACCGTGTTCACCTTCATGCCTGCGCTGACGCTGGCGTGCTACAAGTGGATGGATAAGACCCAGCACAAGCCGCTGCTGCCCAGCTTTGATAAGTTCGGCCGTTTCGTCTCCCGGGTGATGCTGCCCATGGCGCTGGTGCTGGCCATCCTGATGGTGCCCAGCTATCTGGCTTCCAACTCGAACCAGTACCACTACGGTGCGGCCCATATGTTCGGCACCAACACCCGTCTGGGCGCGGACACCGCCGCCATTGAGGGAATTTTCGGCAAGAGCGACACCTATGTGGTCCTCGTGCCGGAGGGCGACACTGCCACGCAGGCCGAGCTTTCAGATGCGCTGCATGCCATCCCGGAGGTGACCGGCATCCTTTCCTACGTGGACAACGCGGGCGCTTCCATCCCGCCGGAGTTCGTGCCCGCCGATACCCTCAAGCTGCTGGTCTCCGGTGGCTACACCCGCCTTGTGCTTACCGTGGACGCCGACACCGAGGGTGACGCGGCCTTTGCGCTGGTGGAGACCGTGCGTGCCACGGTGCAGCAGTATTACCCGGACAATTATTATCTGGCCGGGCAGGGCGTGAGCACCTACGACCTGATGGACACCATCACCGCCGACATGGTCAAGGTGAATCTGCTGGCCATTGGTGCGGTGTTCCTGATTTTGCTGCTCATGAAGCGGCAGCTGCTTCTGCCCATCATTCTGGTGCTGAGCATCGAGACGGCCATCTGGATCAATCTGGCCATCCCGTATTTCCGGGGGCAGTATGTATTCTACATCGCCTATCTTATCATCAGCTCGGTGCAGCTGGGCGCCACGGTGGACTACGCCATTTTGTTCTCCGACCGCTATCAGGAGTTCCGGGAGATCTTGGGCCGCAAAGACGCCATTGCCGCCACCGTGTCGGCCGTGACCACCTCGGTGAGCACCACCGGCAGCGCCATGGCCGTGGTGGGATTTTTGATGGGGGCCATCTCCACGAACCAATTGCTTGGCCAGCTGGGCAACTTTCTGGGCGTGGGCAGCCTGGTCTCGCTGGCTATCGTGCAGCTGGCCCTGCCGGGCTTTTTGTACCTGGCCGACCCGCTCATTATCAAGGAGAAAAAACAGCCGAAGGAGGCTTAACGGATATGAAACAGCATTTTGCGCGCCGGGTGTCGGCGCTGGCGCTGGCCGGGTGCCTGCTGGTGGGCAGCAGCCTGCCGGCCTTTGCCGCGGCATCCACCGCGAAAGAAGAAGTGATCTATGCAAATCTGACGGCCTCCGGTGAGGTGACCGGTGTGTATGCCGTCAACAGCTTTGCGGTGCAGGCGGGCGACACCGTCACCGACCACGGCAGCTACACCGCCGTGCGCAACATGACCACGAACGATGCCGTCAGCCAGAGCGGCGACACCGTCACGGTGAACGTGACCGAGGACGGCAAGCTCTATTATGAGGGCACCATGGACGCCGCCACGGCGCTGCCCTGGGTCGTCAAGCTGACCTATACGCTGGACGGGCAGGAAATTTCACCCGACGAGCTGGGCGGCAAGAGCGGTGCCCTTGCCATCCGGCTGCAGGTGAGCCGTGACCCGGACTGCACCGGAGATTTTTTTGACAAATACGCCCTGCAGGTGACCATGAGTCTGGACACCGACCTTGCCCGGAACATTGAAGCCCCGGGGGCTACCGTGGCGAATGTGGGCAGCAAAAAGCAGCTGTCCTACATCCTGCTGCCGGGCGCGGACAGCGATGTGACCGTCACCGCCGACGTGACCGATTTTGTCATGGATGCCGTTTCGCTGAACGGCGTGCGGCTGAACCTGAACCTCGACCTCGGGGACGTGGACCTGACCGGCATGCTGGACCAGCTGCAGAACGGCTCGGTGCAGCTGGACGACGGTGCCAACGCACTGGCCGACGGTATTGCACAGGTGCAGGCGGGCATTGATACCCTGAACGGCAATTCCGGTGCCTTGACCGGCGGTTCCGCGCAGGTGCGCGCCGCCCTCACCCAGATGCAGACCGCGCTGAACGGCATCTCGGCTTCCACCGACGAGCTGAACACCCTGCTGGACGCATCCACCCAGATCAAAAACGGCATTGCACAATTGGACGAGGGCGCGGCTCAGCTGGAACAGCAGGTGAGCTTTGACGCTTACAAAGCCATCCTCAAGGAGAACGGCCTCGACCTTGACGTGGTGAAGGACGGCAATGCCAAAGCCATCGCCCAGCTGGAACAGCTCTCCAAGCTGATGCCGCAGCTGAAAGATGTCATTCTGCTGCTGCAGGGCTCCACGGCCAACATCGACGCGATGCAGACCTACCTCGACACGGTCAACGGAGGCATTGCCCAGCTGCACGAGGGCAGCAGCACCCTGAACAGCAGCTACGGCGAATTTGACGCGGGCGTGCAGCAGCTGGCCGGTGTGCTCACCGGGATGCTGGGCAATCTCTCGGTTCTCACCGACGGCGTGAACCAGCTGGCCAGCCAGTACGCGAAGCTTGACGACGGCCTGAACGCCTACACCGGCGGCGTGGCCCGGTTGAAAGCGGGCGTGGCGCAGCTGGCCGAGGGTGCGGCCCAGCTGACCGGCGGCACCGGCGAGCTGCGGGACAACGTCTCCGGCATCGACATGGGCGATGAGCTGGACAGCCTGCTGGCAAGCCTTTCCGGCAGCGGGGAAGCAGTGAGCTTCACTTCGGCGGAGAACACCGACGTGAGCGCGGTGCAGTTTGCATTGCAGACTACTGCCATCACCGCCCCGGAACCGGCCGCCGAGCCGGAAGCGGAGCCCATGGTGCTGAACTTCTGGCAGAAGCTGCTCAAGTTGTTTGGGCTGTATAAGGGATAATAAGCAAAAAGAAGCCGTGCACTGCACGGCTTCTTTTGTTATTCAAAATGATATTCCACCAGCTCACAATTCTTGATGCCTGCCATGGCGTATTCTTCATTCGTCATGTCGTAGAAATAGGACTGCACCACCCGGGCGATGCCGTTGTGGGCCACCAGCAGATAAGTTTTATCGGTGTCGGCCTTCAGCTCGTCCAGCAGGTTATAGATGCGCTGGGCCAGCTGCATCATGCTCTCGCCGCCGTCATACCGGTCGGCAAAGTGGGTCTTGGAAACGCGGAACTCTCCGCCGTTGCGGGGCGTGCCCTCGTATTTGCCAAAGCACTGCTCCCGCAGGCGGGGCTCACAGCGGGCGGGCAGGCCGGTGGCCTCGGCCACGGCCTTTGCGGTGTCGGCGGCGCGGCTCAGGGGCGAGTACAATATCTCGTCGATGTGGACGCCGCTCTCTTTGACCTTCTGGCCCAGCTCCCGGGCCTGCTGACGGCCTTTTTCGGTGAGGGGGCTGTCGGTCATGCCGCAGATCTTATTCTCCACGTTCCAGACCGTCTCGCCGTGGCGGGCAAAATAAATGCTGTGCATGGTGTCTCCTTATTTATTGTAATTGGCCTCGATCTCCCGGATCTTCTCATAGAAGAAATCGTTGGCCGGAGTGGGCATCCCGTGCTTTTGGGCCAGACGGCGGACGACACCTGCAAACTGCTCCACCTCGGTGGGGCGCTTGGCGAGGACGTCCTGCCGCATACTGGGCATTCCGTCAGGCTTGAAGGTGGGGGCCATGGATTCGAGGAAGGCTTTGTGGTTGTCGGCAGGCAGGTTGACGCCCTCCAGCACCGACAGATCAATGACTTCCTGCATCGCTTCAATCATCTTATCATAGGCCGGGCCGGGCTTGGTCAGGCCGCCGTAGGGCAGGTCAAAAGCAGCGGCCGCCTGATTGAGGCCGTCGTTGACCATCAGCTTGCTCCACTGCTTGAAGAGGATGTCATTGCAGGGCTCGCTGGCGATGCCGCAGGCGGTGAGGTATTCGTCCACCGCTTTTACGCGGTCGGTCATCTCGCCGCCCTTCTCGCCGAACTGGATGCGGCCTTCGGCACCGAACGTCAGGCTGCGGCCCACCCGGGTAGCGTCCATCCCGATGGCGACGCTCCACAGGCAGTGGCCGGGATAGACAGCTTCGATGTCATTCTCACTGGTGATGCCGTTGAGCACGCTGATGATGATGGTGTCGGGGCCGACGAACTTTTTGATGTCCTTGATGGCCTGCTCGAGCACCGTAGCCTTGACGGCCACGAGGACCAGGTCAACCGGCTGGCCCTGCTCCGGCGTAACATAGTCGAAATGGCACTCTTTGCCGTTGCAGACCACCGGCTGGGCCGAGTAGCGGGCAACGCGCTCCGCGTCCGCAATGACCTTCACGCCGGGCATCTTCCGGCCAAAGAGGATGCCCAGCGCACCCAGGCCGATGAGGGCGGAAGTCTCGATTTTTTTCATGATGTTCCTCTCCTTTTCCAGCTCTTTTCCAAATTCAGGCTTTGCGCAGGGCCGTGCCGTCCCAGAGCACGGTGTCTCCCTCGTCGATGCCCTGCCGTGTCAGCTCGGCGTCGGGGCAGGACAGGGTCTTCCGGATGCCGTCCGCTGACTCTACCGTCACGTCACAGCAGACCACGGCCCCTTCGGGCAGCTCTTCGCAGCCGTACATCTGCTCTTCGAGGCGCACAACGCGGTAACGCTCCATAGCTTCCACCTCCTGCCCTGCTTTTGAGCGGGGCGTTTTTCTTTATTATAAGCCCCGCTCTTCGAGGCGTCAACCGCGGCTTGACACGTCTGCCGCCGGGCTGATAAAATAAAGTAGAATCTGCATTGACCGGGGGAGAAGAGCTTTGAACATCACAGAACTGCGTTATCTCGTTGCCATTAAGAAATGGGGCTCGGTGAGCGCTGCGGCAAAGCAGCTCTACGCCGCCCAGCCCAACGTCAGCAAAGCGCTGAAGAATCTGGAAGAGGAATACGGCCTGCGCATCTTTGAGCGCTCGTCCACCGGCATGATCCCCACCGAGCAGGGGCGGCGGTTCATCGAGCAGGCCGCCCGGGTGCTGGAAGAGGTAGACCGCCTGACCGAAGATGCCCACCACGCCCGGGAGCGCTGCGCCGAGCTGCGGGTGATGATCCCCCATGCCACCTACGCCTCCTATGCGGCGGTGGATTTCCTGAAAGAAGCCGCCGGGGCCGACCAGCTCCGCATCCACATCCGGGAGGGCGGCTCCATGGAGGCACTGGATCATGTCCTGCGGCAGGGGGATCATCTGGCTCTGCTGCGGTACGCCGTGGAGGATGACGAGCACTATACCCATTACTGCGCCCGGCGGGGCCTGAAAATGGAACCCATTATGGATTTTGAATACAGTCTGCTGACCAACCGGGACGGCCCGCTGGCCCGGAAGGCGATCCGCGACCTGTCTGAGCTGGACAAGTATATGGAGATCCTCCACGATGATTTCCAGCTGCCCGGCGAGGAGGGCGGCGACGGTGTGCGCTGGCATGTCAACCCGGAACGCCGTATCCATGTGTATGAGCGGTGCAGCCAGTTTTCCATTCTGCAGAGCCTGCCCACGGCCTACATGTGGGCATCACCCATGCCCCGCAGGGCACTGGAGCAGTACCATCTGGTGCTGAAGAAGTGCCCGGCCCAGCGCCAGCAGATGCGGGATGTGCTGGTCTACCCGGACAAGGGCCGCCTGCGCCCCGAGGAGCAGGCCTTTGTGGATCTGCTCCACAAGGAAGCGGCTTCCACCGTGAAATAAAGGGGCTTTCCGGCTAAGGCACGGCAAAGGTTGCTCCCTTCTGAATTGACAGAAAACCCAATAAATGGATGCAAAACCGGGCGAAAATAAGCGCCCGGTTTTATTTTTGTTGATAAATGGTCAAAAAATAAACGGAAAAGCGGCAAAAATTCTTTGCAGCTATATCGGAAACCATATGGCCCCATGCCGGAAAGATATTTCTCCGCTGGAAAAAAGTGTGCTACCATGAGGCCAGAAAAGAGCCCCGGGTATGCGGCAGAATGGGGCCGCGGCCGGCAGGGGCAAAAAGGAGGTTTCTGGTATGATTAGTTTCCTGCTCTGTCTTGCGATCCTGGTGGGCGGATACTTCGTCTATGGCAAGATCGTGGACAATACCTTCGGCCCGGACGACCGTGAAACGCCTGCTGTGCGCATCAACGACGGCGTGGACTATGTCGTGATGCCCCAGTGGAAGCTGTTCCTCGTCCAGCTGCTGAACATTGCGGGCCTTGGCCCCATCTTTGGTGCCATGCAGGGCGCTCTGTGGGG
>ENA-OPEC01002273-OPEC01002273.1-human-gut-metagenome-genome-assembly--contig:-NODE-2273-length-10944-cov-3.105152_pt1 | contig 10944 bp, 8 predicted proteins | sample MGYA00241622_ERZ501507 | MGnify/ENA primary metagenome ERZ501507 (study PRJEB25962, sample SAMEA2042582) | human gut metagenome | biome: human gut; feature: human-associated habitat; material: faeces... | reverse complement strand
CCGAGACCGGCATCACCGCCACGGCGGGCATCGGCACGAACCTGTATCTCGCAAAGCTGGCCATGGACATCGTGGCAAAGCACATCCCGCCGGATGCGGACGGCGTGCGCATTGCCCAGCTCGACGAGGAGAGCTTCCGCTATCTGTTGTGGGACCACCGCCCCATGACGGATTTCTGGATGACCGGCCCCGGCACCGTGAAAAAGCTGGAAGCCCACGGCATCCACACCATGGGGGAGCTGGCGCGGCTGTCCCTGCAGAACGAAGACTGGCTCTACGATACTTTTGGCGTGGACGCAGAGATCCTCATCGACCACGCCTGGGGGTATGAGCCCTGCGGCATGGCCCAGATCAAGAGCTATAAGGCCAGCACCAACAGCATCAGCGAAGGGCAGGTGCTGGGCTGCCCCTACACCAATGAAAAGGCGGCGCTCATCGTGCGGGAGATGGCGGAGCTGCTCATGTTCCGCCTGACCGAGAAAAAGCTGGTCACCGACTCGTTGACGCTGGAAGTGGGCTACGACCGGGAGAATGTGGATAGCGGCGGCTACCGCGGCACCACCCAGACCGACCGCTATGGCCGCACCCTGCCGAAGGCGGCCCACGGCACCGTGCGGCTGGAAACGCCCACGAACCTGGGAAGCCAGATCGTGGAGCAGAGCGTAAAGCTGTTCCGCCGCATCACCGACCCGGCCCTCACGGTGCGGCGCATCAACCTGACGGCCAACCGGGTGCAGGAAGATGCAGGCGTCGAGCAGGTGGACTTGTTCCACGACACCCAGAAGCAGGAAAAGGAAAAGCGCCTGCAGCAGACCATGCTGGACATCCGGAACCGGTTCGGCAAGAACGCGCTGCTCAAGGCCAGCAGTTATGAGGAAGGGGCCACCATGCGCCAGCGCAACGGCCAGATCGGAGGGCACAAGGCATGAAGGAATATCAAGAAAGTGCGCTGGGCCGCGAGACTGCCCGCAAGTATGCGGACATCCTGGACAAAAGCCGCCCGGACAGCCCGGAGTCCCGCCGCAAACACCCCCGCATGAGCCTGCAGAGCCGGGCAAAGATCTTCTCGCCCTTTGCGCCGCTGCGGGGCCGGGAGATCGAGGAGATCAGCGGGGAAGATGCCGACCCCGGAGCGTGAGCAATTGCCGCTTTGTGCGCAGACAAAACAACCTTTTTGCATTCCCGGCGGGGATGTGCTAGAATAGAGAAAATGCATTGCCAAAGGAGAACCCCCTGATGCCGAATATCATTGAGATCACAGACATTTCCGCCCCGGAGCTGGACGTTTACGCCCGGCTGACCCAGGCGCAGCTGCGCAATCGGCTGGAGCCGGAAAAGGGCATCTTCATCGCCGAGAGCCCGAAGGTGATCGCCCGGGCGCTGGACGCCGGGTACCAGCCGCTTTCGCTGCTGATGGAGCGCAAACAGATCACCGGCCCTGCGGCAGACATTCTGGCCCGCTGTGGGGATGCGCCGGTGTACACGGCCGACCGGGAGACCCTGGCCGGTCTGACCGGCTTCGAGCTGACCCGGGGCGTGCTGTGCGCGTTCCGCCGCCCGGCCCCGCGCAGCGTGGAGGAACTTTGCCGCAGTGCCCGCCGGGTGGCCGTGCTGGAAGGCATCGTGGACTCCACCAACGTGGGTGCCATTTTCCGCAGCGCGGCGGCCCTGAACATGGACGCAGTGCTCATCACACCCTCCTGCTGCGACCCGCTGTGCCGCCGGGCAGTGCGGGTGAGCATGGGCACGGTGTTCCAGGTGCCGTGGGCAACGCTGGGTGACAGCCCTGCCGACTGGCCCGAGGCCGGGATGGCCCGCCTGCACGCGCTCGGCTTTAAAACTGCCGCCATGGCGCTGGACAGCCGTGCCGTCAGCATCGATGACCCCGCGCTGCGCGCCGAGCCGCGCCTTGCCATCGTGCTGGGCACAGAGGGCGACGGCCTGGCCCGCACCACGATTGCCCACTGTGACTACACCGTCATGATCCCCATGCAGCACGGCGTAGACTCACTGAACGTGGCCGCGGCAGGGGCCGTGGCGTTCTGGGAGCTGCGGGCAAGATAATATAGCGTGCCTTCCCCCGTGGGGGAAGGTGTCTGCGGCCCCGCCCGCAGACGGATGAGGGAAAACCTTGCCTTGATTGCCCGCGAACGGGTTGCTATGGGAAGGCAGCCCCTCATCCGACCTCGCTCCGCTCGGCCACCTTCCCCCACTGGGGAAGGCTTTTGTGCGCTCCGTCAATCTGCCACAAAAACATTACAAAACTTTTACGCCCTGCTGACCGAAACGTCGGCGGGGCTTGTTGTTTTTGACGGAGCAAAATGTTACAATAATTATACAAGCACGCAAAATGCGTGCAATAACAAATGCGGAGGTTTTCTTCCATGGGCTTCCTGAAAAAATTCACCAAACAGGAGATCAGCTGGATGATGTACGACTGGGCCAACAGCGCCCACTCGGTCATCGTCGTGACCATCCTGCCCATCTTCTTCGACACCGTTGCGGGCTACACCGCCGACAGCGTGTCCAGCATGTCCACCTGGGGCTTTGCCACCAGCCTGGCTATGGCCATCGTCGCCCTCAGCGCACCGTTCTTGGGCGTGTTCGGCGACATCCGCGGTATGCGCAAAAAGCTGTTCACGGCATTTATGCTCATCGGTGTTGTCTCGGTAGCAGGGCTTTCCTTCACGCCGTTCATGGACTTCACCGTCTCGCCGGATGCGGCGGGCAGGGTCGCGGCGATAGTGCTGGTGCTCTACATCACAAGCACCATCGGCTTTGATGCGTCTTGCATCTACTACGACGCTTTCCTGACCGACGTCACGACGGAGGACCGCATGGACTCGGTCTCGACGCTGGGCTACGGCCTCGGCTACATCGGCGGCTCGACGATCCCCTTGCTGATCTTCCTCATCATGAACGCCGTCGGCGTGCCGATGCTGACCTGCCTCGGGTTCATCTTTGGCCTGACCGCCGTGTGGTGGCTCGTGTTCAGTGTCCCGCTGGTCAAAAACTGTGAGCAGACCTCCGGCAAGCCCTATAAGAAGGGCGACGTGGGGGCCAGCATTAAAAACGTGTTCACGACCATGAAGGAGATCGGCGCGGATAAGCCCATGCTGATCTACATTATATCGTACTTTTTCTACATCGACGGTGTGCATACCATCATCAGCATGTCTACAAGCTACGGCACCAACCTGGGGCTGGACTCCGCCGGTATGCTGCTGGCATTGCTGCTGGTGCAGGTGCTGGGCCTGCCGTTCTGCCTGCTCTACATGAAGCTGGCCGAGAAGTTCGGCGCGCGCACGATGGTAGGCGTCGGGATCTGCGTGTATATGTTTATCTGCGTGTTTGCGTTCTTTATGAACAGCCTGTGGCAGTTCTGGATGCTGGCCGTGCTCTGCGCCACCAGCCAGGGCGGCATTCAGGCGCTGTCCCGCTCGATGTTCGGCAAGCTCATTCCCGACAAGGCCCGCAGCGGCGAGTTCTTCGGCTTCTTTGACATCTTCGGCAAGTTCTCGTCCATCATGGGCCCGGCGCTCGTCGGCTTTGTCAGTGCCTTTACCGCCAGCAAAATGCTGGCCGACCAGGGTCTGACCGCCGCTACAGCCACCGCCGAGCAGGTCGATGCCATCAATGCTGCCGCCGGACCGTTCGGCATTTTGTCCGTCATCCTCATCATCATTGTCGGTGCCGTGCTGTACTTTGGCGTGCTGCCGAAAGTTATGACGAATGACGAGAGGAAGATTTGAAACAGAATGCCTTCCCCCTTGGGGGAAGGTGGCCGAGGCCCCGCCCGAGGTCGGAGGAGGGGCGAGTTGCCGGATATTGCCCGTAAGCGGGAAATACCGTAAGCTCTGCCCTCATCAGTCCGCTGCGCGGACAGCTTCCCCCTCGGGAGAAGCCTTTTTGAAAATTTGACTTTTTCCCTTCCACGCAGTACAATTATACCTACGCTGATACGAAAGGGGACCCCACATGCCGGAAGGCTATACCCATGTGCGCACCGCAAGAAAAGCTGCGGAAACCATCCACTACAAAATTCAGTGCCCGGCGGCGTTTGCGGCGGGTGCCAACGGCCCGGACAGCTTTTTCTGCTTTGAAATCTGGAAAAAGCGCGCCAAGCGCCGCTATGACCTGCCCGGCCTCGGCAACCGTATGCACGAGGAAAAGACCGGCGCGTTCCTGCGCAGTCTTTGCGCCAACGTCAAGACCCGCCCGCAGGTCGAGTACACGCTCGGCTTTTTGAGCCACTACGCCGCGGATACCGTCGTGCATCCGTTCATCTGTGCCATGTGCGCGCCCGGCCAGCCCTACGCGGGCAAGGGTGGGCACGGCTATCTCGAGATCGCGCTCGACTCGACGCTCCACGCCGAGGACACCGGCTCTGCGCTGGTTCCCGTCGATGACGTCAGCCCCCTGCCCACAGGGGAGGAGCTGGCCGACATCACGGCGCTGCTGCATACCTGTCTGCTGGAAACCTACGGCGAGGACATCCCCGTGGAGTACCTGGCCGATGCGTTCTGGCACACCTACAAGCTGCGAGGCATCTTTCCCAGCAAGCACGGCGTGCGCCGGGCGTTCTTCTGGCTCGTGGAGCCGCTGTTCGGCGGGCGCGGCTTCATCACGGGCCACGTCTCGCCGCGGCAGCTGGACAAGCGCCTGCCCGACGACTGGACCGACCCGTTTACCGGCGAGCATCACGACGGCGGCCTGTTTGCGCTGCTGCCAAAGGCAGTTTTTCGCAGTGAGCAGTTCATGGGTGCGGCGCTGCTGTACTGGATGAACCGGCTGCCCCCCGCAGAATTTGCCGAAAAGCTCGGCAGTATGAGCTATCTGCAGGGCATCGCCACCCCCGAGAGCGACCCTGACACAACAAATCAAACCGAAAAGGAGAACACCGTATGATTCGCATTACTATGCAGAACGGCAAGACCATCGACATTGAGCTGGACCACAGCGCAGCCCCCATCACCTGCGAGAACTTTGAGAAGCTCGTCAAGGACGGCTTTTACAACGGCCTGACCTTCCACCGCATTATTCCCGGTTTCATGATCCAGGGCGGTGACCCGCAGGGCACCGGCATGGGCGGCCCCGGCTGGCACATCAAGGGCGAGTTCCTGCAGAACGGCGTTGCCAACCCCATCAAGCACACCCGCGGTGTCATCAGCATGGCCCGCGCCATGAACCCCAACAGCGCAGGCAGCCAGTTCTTCATCATGCATCAGGACGCTCCCCACCTGGACGGCCAGTACGCCGCCTTCGGCAAGGTGGTTGCCGGCATGGACGTTGTGGACAAGATCGCCGCCGTCCGCACCGACTGGAACGACAAGCCCACCACCCCGGTCAAGATGAAGACCGTGGAGCTCATCGAGGGCTAAAATAAGCTTTTAAATTCAAAATAGCGGAACACCCGCAGGGTGTTCCGCTATTTTTTGCAAAAAACTCTCTGTGAAAAGGGTACCCCGGAGCGTCCGCAGACGCTCCGGGGTACCGAAATAAAAAATCAAATTCCTTGAATCATGGCCAAAGCGCACGCGGCGGCCATTTCAAATCGTTTTCAGCAGCCTTCCTTTTCGGCCAGCTTACGGCCCATGAGCACGCCCATGACCGAAGCCATCATCAGGCCGCGGGTCCAGCCGGAGGAGTCGCCCAGGCAGTGCAGGCCCTTGATGTTGGTGTCGAGGTTCTCGTCCATCTTGACCTTATTGGAGTAGAACTTGAGTTCCGGGCTGTAGAGCAGGGTCTCGGTGGCGGCAAAGCCGGGCACCACCATGTCCAGCATCTTGATGAACTCAATGATGTTGGTCATGGCGCGGTAAGGCATGGCGGCGGTGATATCACCGGCCACGGCATCCTTCAGGGTGGGCTTGACGTTGGACTGTGCCAGTTCCTTCTGCCAGGTGCGCTTGCCGTCCAGAATGTCGCCGTAGCGCTGCACCATGATGTGGCCTGCGCCCAGCATATTGGTCAGCTCGCCCACCTTCTGGGCGTAGGCGATGGGCTGGTTGAAGGGCTCGGTGAAGTTGTGGGAGACCAGGATGGCGAGGTTCGTGTTCTCACTCTTTTTCTCCTTGAAGCTGTGGCCGTTGACCACGGCAAGATCGTTGTCGTAGTTCTCCTGCGCCACAAAGCCGCCGGGGTTCTGGCAGAAGGTGCGCACCTTGTTCTTCCAGGGCTTGGGGTAGCCGATGAGCTTGGACTCATACAGCACCTTGTTCACCTTTTCCATGACCTCGTTGCGGCACTCCACGCGCACACCGATGTCCACGGTGCCGGGCTTGTGGGCGATATGGTGCTCTGCACAAATTTTCTCAAGCCAGTCTGCGCCGCGGCGGCCGGTGCCGATGACCACGGTGTCGCCGTAGACGGCGCGGGGCTCTCCGTCGCCCTGACGCAGCAGCACACCCTTGCACTCCTCGTCTTCGAGGATGATGTTCTCGCACTCGGTGGAGAAGAGCATCTCCACGCCGTTGTCAGCCAGATAGTTCTGGATGGCGAGATAGAGCTGCTGTGCCTTCTCGGTGCCGAGGTGGCGGATGGGGCAGTCCACCAGCTTCAGACCGGCGTGGATGGCGTTCTTGCGGATCTCCTTGATGTCCTCGCCGGTGTAGATGCCCTCCACATGGGGGTCTGCGCCGAACTCCAGATAGATTTTATCGGTGTAGTCGATGAGCTCCTGCGCAAACTCCTCCCCGATGAGGGTGGGCAGGTCGCCGCCCACCTCGTAGGAAAGGCTCAGCTTGCCGTCTGAAAACGCGCCCGCACCGGAAAAGCCGGTGGTGATGGCGCAGGTGGGGCGGCAGTTGACGCAGTGGCCCACCTCGGCCTTGGGGCAGTGGCGCTTTTCCACCGGCTTGCCCTTTTCCACCAGCAGGATCTTTTTCTTGCTGCCGTGGCGCAGCAGCTCCACAGCGGTGAAGATGCCGGCAGGACCGGCACCAACGATGATGAGATCGTACTTTTCCATAACTCTTTTTATCCTTTATGTTGAATTGATTTTGGGTTTCGTTTTTCAGCAGAGGATTAGCCTTTCGCCTATCGGGAGCAGACGGAGAGGGCAAGCCCGCTAACGTTATTTGTTCTCCTGCTCCACCTCGGCGCTCTCATCCACATAGTCGAGCTCCACAGCGGTGGACTCCACATCTGCGTGGGAGACATCCGGGGCGATGACGCCGTCGCCGTTCAGATCCTGGCCGGTAATGGCTTCCAGCATGGACTGGGTCTCCGGATGCAGCTTTATAAAGCGCCGGACGGCCAGCATGGTGTACAGGGCGCTCAGCAGGTTCAGTGCGCCTTCCAGGATGAGGATGAGGCCGATGGCCATCACCAGCGTCTCCATGGTGCCGAAGGGGTCCACCACCATCACGATGCCCAGCACGACGCTGAGCACGGCCAGCAGCAGAAAGACCTTCCAGCTCGAATACTCGCACCGGCGCAGCTCGAGAGCGTTCTGGATGCGGCCCAGACTGTCAAAGATGACGAACAGGCCGAACACGATGGGCAGCACCCGCACCACCACATCGCTGCGGATGATGAGGAATGCGCCCAGCGCCAGACAGACAAGCCCCGAGATGAGGGTGAGCTGGCTCTGGAACACGCCACGCTCTACGACAAAATACCGCACCAGCTGCACTGCCGCGCAGGCCAGCACCACGCCGCCCAGCGCGTAGCAGACCACGTTGAGGGCCGTGCCAGGCACCATCAGCAGGAAGATGCCCAGCGCCAGATAGAGCAGGCTCATGAGGATAAGGTTCCACTTCAGCTTTTTTGCCATAGAGTTCACGTTCCTTTCAGGTTATACGGCCGCGTCCTGCTTTTCGGAGAGCGGGACGATGACGGTACGGTTGATGCGGGCCATGAAAACGAGGCTCAGCGCAAGGCTGACCACCTCCGCGATGATGAAGGCCCACCAGACCATGTTCACCTCGCCGGTGCGGCTCAGCAGCCATGCAGCGGGGATGAGCACCACCAGCTGACGGCAGATGGAGACGGTCAGGCTGAACACGCCGTTGCCCAGCGCCTGGAACACCGAGCCCATCACGATGCCGATGCCGGCTAGCAGAAAGTGCGGGCAGATGATGCGCAGCGCCGGGATGCCGATGGCCAGCATGGCGTCGCTGGCGGCAAAGAGGCCCAGCAGCTTATCCGGCAGGAACTGGAAGATGCAGAAGCCCACCAGCATGATGCACTCGGCGTAGCACACCGCCAGTTTGATGGTCTTCTTCACGCGGTCGGGCTGGCGGGCACCGTAGTTGTAGCCGATGATGGGCACCATGCCGTTGTTCAGGCCGAAGATGGGCATGAACACGAAGCTCTGCAGCTTGAAATAGACGCCGAACACCGCCACCGCCGTGGCCGAGAAGGTCATCAAGATCAGGTTCATGCCAAAGGTCATCACACTGCCCACACACTGCATGGCGATGCTGGGCAGGCCCACCGTATAGATGCGGCCGATGGCTTTCAGACTGGGGCGGAAGCCCTTGAAGCTGATCTGGATGTCCGGGTTCTTGTTCAGGTTGAAGAACAGGGTCATGCCTGCACCGCAGAACTGGCCGATGACGGTGGCCACTGCCGCGCCCGTGGTGCCGGACAGCGCCTCGCCGCAGTAGCCGAAGATAAAGATGGGGTCCAGCACGATGTTCACGATGGCACCGGTCAGCTGGCTGATCATGCTCAGGTGGGTGCGGCCGGTGGCGGCCAGCAACTTTTCGCCCATGGTCTGGGTGAAAAGGCCCAAGCTGAAGATGCAGCAGACCGAAAGATACTGGATGCCCTGCCGGGCAATGGCCGCATCACTGGTCTGTGCATAAAAGTAGGGCTTCATGCAGGTCAGACCCACCACGAGGAACACCACGAAGCTGCACAGCGACAGGAAGATGCCGTTTTCCGCCGTGGCGTTGGCCCGGCGCTGGTTCTTTTCGCCCAGGCTCTTGGAGAGCATGGCGTTCACGCCCACGCCGGTGCCCACGCCCACGGCGATCATCACGTTCTGCAGCGAGAAGGCGAGGGACACGGCGGTGAGGGCGCTCTCACTGACATGGGACACGAACACCGAGTCCACCACGTTGTACAGCGCCTGCACCAGCATGGAGATCATCATGGGCACGCTGAGCTTGACCAGCAGGGGGTTGATCTCCATGGTGCCCATGATGTTTTCCCGCGCTTCGGCGGGAGAGGTTTGGGATTGCTTTGTTTCCACGATTGCTCCTTTTGACTTGGGGTTACAAGGGAATTTTATTGCAATGAGAAATGCGTAAGCATTTCTCGTTGCCCGAAACGTGGGCAGGGCGCTTGCGCACCCTACCCACGTTGCAGCGTTGTTTTATTGTGCCCGTTTTGACGGGCCGCCGGGCATCAGCCCAGGGTCTTCTCCTTGGCGGCGGCTGCGTCCAGGATCATCTTCACGCAGGTCTCGCGGCCGAGGGCTGCGTTGATGGCCAGATCGTAGTTGTGGGCATCGCCCCAGCGGTTCTGGGTGTAGTAGTTGTAGTAGGCCGCACGGTTGCGGTCGGTCTTCTCCACTTCTTCCTTGATGCCCTTTTCGTCCTTGGCCTTGACCAGCGGGTTGGTCTTTGCGTACTCCAGACGCCAGTCCTTGGGCGCATACACGAACACGCGCAGCACATCCTTGCGCTCCCGCAGGACATAGTCACCGCAGCGGCCCAGGATCACGCAGGGGCCCTCCTCGGCCAGCTGCTTGATGATGCGGCTCTGCAGAATGAACACCTGATCGCCCAGCGGCAGCTCGTTGCCCATGGTGTACAGGCTGTACAGCAGGCTGTGGGTGTGCCGTTTCTCGCTGGCGGCAACGGCTTCTTCCGACAGGCCGGAGTGCTTTGCAGCCAGGGTGATCAGCTCTTTGTCGTAAAGCTTGACGCCCAGTGCATTGGCCACATCTTCTGCGATGTAACGGCCGCCCGTGCAGTATTCACGTCCCAAAGTGATGATCGTCTTTGCCATAATGTGTTCCTCCTATGTATGTTTTATCGCCTCGGGCGCAGCCGGTCAGTCTGCCGGCTGTGCCTGTACTTGGGGAGCTGATTTTTCCGGCGCGGGGCGCGGTTTTGCCAGCCGCACCTCGGCCACCCGCATGGCACCGGTCTGGTCCACAGCGTAGACGCTGCAGCGTCCACCCGCCGCCAGCTGCGCCGCCGGGAAGCGGATGCCGCCCTCCGGCGTGCGCTCCATGCGGCAGAAGGTGCGGTGGGCCGTGGTGGCGTGAGCCACCCCGTCATGGGGGGCGCAGGCGATCCAGCCGGAAAAGCTTTCCGGCAGCGGGTCGCGGGTGCCGTGCTGTTCAAAGAAGTAAACACCGTCTTCGCCGCCAAGCACCAGCTCGCAGCGCAGCCGCCGCGGGCGGTTGGCCTCGATGTCCCGGGGCTTTGCCCGCAGGGCGATGGCGCGGCCGGTGAAATAACGCATGAAATCCACCAGCGCCATGGTGCAGTTCACTGCACCGTTGGAGTCGGCAGTGGGGTCGTTCAGCAGCACATAGTCTGCCATCACGGCGTCGTCGTGGCCGAAACCCCGCAGGCCCATCCAGACCCGCACCGGGTCCCGCTGGCCGCGGACGCGCCGCTCCACCTGCACTGCCACACAGCAGTCATCGTGGATCTGCGCCCGCAGGTCGGCAAGGTCCATCCAGGCCTGCCAGCAGGGGTAGCCGCAGCAGCCGGCGGCAGCAGCCGCAAAGGCCGCATTGGCGGTGGTGCTGTGGGCCATGTCCTCCATGACATAGGCCACTTCCTCGGGCAGGATGTCCTCGCCCCAGCAGTTCATCAGGGCCGCCATCACCAGCGGCAGGTCCATGCTGCGGCCAAAGCTGGGGTCGTGGGCGGAAAGGCAGTATTCCGGCAGATAGAGCCGCCGGTTGATTGGGTGGCCGTTGCGCTTTTCCCACGCAAGGGGCCGCACCGCCGCGGCCAGCAGCCGCACGGCGGG
>ENA-OPEC01002251-OPEC01002251.1-human-gut-metagenome-genome-assembly--contig:-NODE-2251-length-11024-cov-8.539429_pt1 | contig 11024 bp, 10 predicted proteins | sample MGYA00241622_ERZ501507 | MGnify/ENA primary metagenome ERZ501507 (study PRJEB25962, sample SAMEA2042582) | human gut metagenome | biome: human gut; feature: human-associated habitat; material: faeces... | reverse complement strand
CCGCTACTACGCCATGCAGATCTGGGTGCAGCCCGACAAACTGGCCGACCTCGGCGTGACGGTGCAGGACCTGCAGAAGGCCCTCAAGGACCAGAACCGCGAATCGGCTGCCGGCGTGCTCGGTCAGGCTCCGATGGAGGGGGTCGATGTGACGATCCCGATCACGGCCCAGGGCCGTCTGTCGTCGGTGAGCCAGTTCGAGGAGATTGTCGTCCGCGGCAATCCCGACGGTTCGATCATCCGCCTGCGCGACGTGGCCAACATCTCGCTCGAGGCGCAGTCGTACAGCACGGAGAGCGGTATCGACGGCGGCAACGCGGCCGTAATGGACATCTACATGCTGCCCGGCGCCAATGCCATCGAGGTGGCCGAATCGGTGAAGGCGACCATGGAAGAGATCAGCCGCAACTTCCCCGAGGGCATTACCTACAGCATTCCGTTCGACATGACGACCTACATTTCGGAGTCGATCCATCACGTCTACCGGACACTGTTCGAGGCGCTTATCCTGGTGATTCTCGTGGTCTTCCTGTCGCTGCAGAGCTGGCGGGCCACGCTCATCCCGATCGTCGCCGTGCCCATCTCGCTCATCGGTACGTTCGGCGTGATGCTCGTCTTCGGATTCTCGCTCAACCTGCTGACGCTGCTCGGTCTGATCCTGGCGATCGGTATCGTCGTCGATGATGCCATCGTCGTGGTCGAGAACGTGGACCGCATCATGAACGAGGAGCACCTCTCGCCCTACGAGGCCACCAAGAAGGCCATGCGCAGCCTCGGCGGAGCCCTGATCGCCATGTCGCTCGTGCTGTGCGCCGTGTTCGTTCCGGTAAGCTTCCTGTCGGGCATCACCGGCCAGCTCTACCGCCAGTTCACCATCACGATCGCCGTGTCGGTGATCATCTCGACGGTCGTGGCGCTGACGCTCAGCCCGGTGATGTGCTCGCTCTTCCTGCGTCCCGAGAGCGGCGAGAAGAAGAACAAGATTTTCCGTTACATCAACTACTTCCTGGCGCGCGGCAACCGTTTCTACGGCCAATCGATCGTCCGTGCGCTGAGCCATTCGCGGCGGATGTTCGCCGCCTTCGGCATCGTGCTCATCGGCATCTGGCTGATGAACCGTCTGGTGCCGCAGAGTTTCATGCCGCAGGAGGACCAGGGTTACTTCACCGTCGAACTGGAGCTGCCCGAGGGGGCGACCATCGAGCGGACGCGGGAGGTGACCGACCGTGCGATGGCCTACCTGATGAAGGATCCCGACATCGAGCACGTGCTCAACGTGACGGGTTCGAGTCCCCGAGTGGGATCGAACCCGGCCCACAGCCAGCTGACGGTGATCCTCAAGCCGTGGGACGAGCGCGAGACGCAGGAGATCAGCGAGGTGATGAATCGCGTGCGGGAGGAGTTCTCCCGCTATCCCGAGAGCAAGGTCTACCTTTCGACGCCGCCGGTGATCCCGGGTCTGGGTCAGTCGGGCGGTTTCGAGATGGTGCTCGAGGCGCGCAGCGACATGACCTACGAGCAGCTGCAGATGGCCGTTGATACCTTGATGTATTATGCCGAGCGGACGCCCGAACTGACCGGGCTCTCGACCTCGATGCAGAACGACATCCCGCAGCTCTATTACGACGTGGACCGCGACAAGGCCCAGCTGCTGGGCGTCTCGATGTCGGACATCTTCTCGACGATGAAGGCCTTCACCGGGTCGGTCTACATCAACGACTTCAACCTCTTCAACCGCATCTACCGCGTCTACATCCAGGCGGAGGCGCCCTACCGTGCGCGGCGCGACAACCTGAGCCTCTTCTTCGTGCGCGGGGCCGACGGGGTGATGGTCCCCGTGACGGCACTCGGTACGACCGACTATACGACCGGTCCGGGTACGATCAAGCGCTTCAACATGTTCAATGCGGCGACCATCTCGGGCGAGGCGGCCCACGGATACAGCTCCGGTCAGGCGATGGATGCCCTCGAGCGGATCGTCGATGAGCACCTCCCGGCCAACGTGGGTGTCGAGTGGAGCGGCCTTTCCTATCAGGAGAAGCACGTGAGCGGCCAGACCGGAGTGGTTCTTGCCCTGGCGTTCCTCTTCGTCTTCCTGTTCCTGGCAGCGCAGTACGAGAGCTGGTCGGTGCCCGTGGCGGTGATCCTCTCGCTTCCCGTGGCCGGAATCGGCGCCTATCTCGGTATCTGGGTCTGCGGGCTGGAGAACAACATTTACTTCCAGATCGGACTGGTGATGCTCGTGGGTCTGGTGGCCAAGAACGCCATCCTGATCGTCGAGTTCGCCAAGGAGGAGGTCGAGAAGGGCCGCGACGTCATCGAGGCGGCCATTGTGGCGGCGCACCTGCGCTTCCGCCCGATCGTGATGACCTCGCTGGCATTTATCCTGGGCCTGCTCCCGCTGGTCTTCGCTTCGGGTCCCGGATCGGCCAGCCGTCAGGGAATCGGCACCGGTGTCTTCTTCGGCATGCTGGTGGCCATTTCGGTGGGTATCGTCTTCGTCCCCTTCTTCTTCGTCTGGATTTACCGCATCAAAGAAAAAATGAAACGATGAAACGATTCACGACATATCTTCTCGTCGTCGGCTGGGCGTTGCTTTCGGCCTCCTGTTCGGCGGTCCGCGAGTGCAAGGCCCCGGAGTTGAACCTGCCCGAGCAACTCGTGGCCGGGGTGACCGACTCGACGACCATCGCCGATATCGGGTGGTGGAAATTCTACGGCGACGCGGCGCTCTGCGAACTCATCCAGCGGACGCTCGACAACAACAAGGACATGCTGGCGGCAGCCGCCCGTGTCGAGCAGATGCGGCAGCTCTACCGCATCGACAAGGCCAGTCGTCTTCCTGACTTCTCGGCCCGCGTCTATGGGGACCGTGAAACGAACGACTACTACCAGAAGTCGTTCAGCAACGATCCCGAACTGGGTGCCAAGGTCGGCGTGAGCTGGGAGCTCGACCTCTGGGGCAATCTGCGTTGGGCCAAACGCAAGGGCGGAGCCGAATACCTCGCGTCGGTCGAGGAGTGGCGGGCCATGCGCATGACGCTTGTGGCGGAGGTGGCGACAGCCTATTTCCAGTTGATGGCGCTCGACAACGAATTGTCGATCGTCAAGCAGACGCTCGAGACGCGGCGTCAGGACGTGCGTCTGGCGAAGCTGCGCTTCGAAGGCGGTCTTACGGCCGAGACGGTCTATCAGCAGGCAAAGGTGGAGTATGCCTCGACGGCGGCGTTGATCCCGGAACTCGAGCGGAAAATCAAGGTGATGGAGAACAGCATCTCGCTGCTGGTTTCGGGCTATCCGGGCGAGAAGATCCGTCGCAGCGGACTGTCGCTCAATATCACCATGCCGGAGAAACTTCCGGTGGGCATCCCCTCGGTGCTGCTGCAGCGGCGTCCCGATGTGCGGGTCTCCGAGCAGGAGCTGCAGGCGGCCCTGGCCGGGGTCGGGGTAGCCTATGCCGACCGCTTCCCGCGATTGACCTTCACGCTGACGGGCGGTGTCGAGAACGGCGTGCTGTCGCACATCTTCCAGTCGCCGTTCTCCTATGTGCTGGGTTCGGTGACGGCTCCGGTCTTCGGATTCGGCCGCAAGCAGGCCAAGTACCGGGCGGCGCTGGCTGCCTATGACCAGGCGCGGCTCAAGTATGAAAAAAAGGTGCTGGAGGTCTTCAAGGAGACCGATGATGCGGTGGTGACCTACCGCAACGTCCGGCGTTCGGCCGAACGCAAGGAGAGCCTGCGCGATGCGGCGATCAAATACGTCGAACTGGCGACGATCCAGTATCGCGGCGGCAACATCAACTATATCGACGTGCTCGATGCCCAGCGACGTTATTTCGATGCCCAGATCGGGCTGAACAATGCCGTGCGCGATGAGCATCTGGCGCTTGTGCAGCTCTACAAGGCGCTGGGTGGCGGCTGGATGGTGGAGGAGTGATCCGAAACGTTCCATCAGTAAATACACTGCACGCTGCATGGATAAACGGACGGGGGAATGGCTTTCAGACCATTCCCCCGTCCGTTTCATGTGTCGCGAGCCGAACCCCGGCCGGGAGATCCTCCTTTTTGCTTCCTGTGTATTGTCGCGGCAGGGCGGGGCGGGAATGAAAAAAAACGAACCTGCGGCATGGAGCGGCAAGTTCGAAATCTGCAGGCAATCTTTGCAGGGAGACCCTGAAAAACAAGAGGAAACGTCTTTTGAACGTTCCCTCTTCAGTGACGCCGACAGGACTCAAACCTGTAACCTTCTGATCCGTAGTCAGATGCTCTATTCAATTAAGCTACGGCGCCTTCCTTTATTGCGAGTGCAAATGTAGCTTGATTGACAGATAGTTACAAAGTTAAGTTCGGTCGCCAGTCGCCCGTTTTCTGTGTGGCTGTTTCGATCGGTTTAAACATTGGTTTAAACATTTCGGGTAATTCGTTTATCCCAAAGTTGGGTTAATAAAGAGTGAATTAGTTGATTATGAAAAAGAAAGTGACAGGCTGTTGAAAGAGCAATTCTATAAGTCCCTTGTTTTCAGCTTGTCACTTTTTGCTGTTGTCAAAGGAAAAAGCCGCATTTTCTCGGCTCTCTCCTTATCCTTTATGGATACGATGCAATCCAACTACAGTCTTATTGCAATCTAAATATGCAAATATATATTGTATATAATAATTCAAAGAAAGTTAGTGAAATAATAACAAATGAAATTATTGTAGCTTTACTATCACGGCGATTACATTCTGCAAAAAATAATGCCAAGTTGATCTTATTTATGTCCTTATATTTTCGGGCGCTTTCTTTCATGTAGTGTTCTACATAAATTAAAATAGCTAAACAGATAAACGGAAGAATAAGAATAAATCTATTGAATTGTGTCCCAATCTGTAATAATGCTATGTAGCCTGTAATGAAAACTGTATTTAACAGAAAAAGATGATCGTGTATTCTGTCAAAATGTTTTAGGACATCGCGTTGAGAGTCATATCTCATTTGTTCAGTTTTTGCTTCTATCCTTTTCAAAGTTTCTTCTGTTTCTTGAAGTGCTTTCTCGATTTCGTCTTGTGCCATATTTTTTTCTTCAAAATTAGCAAATATTTGAGACAATTTATATTGAAATAAACAATTGTAAATAGTTTTCGCAGAATCCTGCTAACGGGAATTTCATCATCTCTTCCTGTCCGTCGGGCGTTGTGTATTGGATTAGTATTGTATCGGCTTTTACATGGTAATCGAACAAATTTACCCGTTCGTCCGTTCCCTCTATTCCGACCTCGTTCTGTGTCATTATGCCGATTATCTCGTCCATCTCTTTAAGTTCGCATTTTCATCCGAATAGATAGCGCCGATTCTTTGCAAGGATAATTTCGACGGGCTTTGTTATGTCTGCCATATTAGGTGCAAACACATAAATAAATGTTTCGGGGTATATTCCGTCTTTGATTTTTTCGACAAGCAGGGCTATTCCCTCTGTCGGGCTTCATCTGACCGTCTTTTGAATGATCTGCCTGTCTTCCCAAGTTTCGGACTTTCATTCTGTTTTTGGTTGTTTGTATTTATTCATATCGTACAAAAAATTATAGTGTTCCATGTCTATAAAGATAAGATTATTAGCAAAATGAAAAAAGAGACAGACCCCGCAAAAAGGACTTATTTGCCTCTTACGAAGTCTGTCACTTAGAAACATTGCAATCAATCTTTAAAGGCCTTTAGCAATTTGAAATCGATATAAAAGATTTCCTTTGTTTGAGGATCTTCTATCAAAGCAAATGTTCGCTGTTGTCCGCTTATTATGTCATGAGCTAATCCAATGAAATAACCTTCGTCAGTTTCATATTGATATGGATTGTCGAACTCTATTCCGTCTAAAGCATCTTCAGATCTGTAAAACTCAATAAGTCTGTAATCGCTCATAATTTAGATTTAGGTTAGTAAATATATTCTGAAATATAATCTGCGAATGTATCCCATTGCTCTTTATAGACATCTTCAGACCCTATTGGCACATATATTGTCAGAGGTGCTTTAAAAGATGTTTTTTCGCATGTTGGAGGTGTGGACGGTAGACAATAAACAGTAGGATTACTTCCACATCCATTGAATGCAAGGGATGCTATTGCAGTAACTCCTTTCCCAATAGTAATAGTCTTTACATTCTCACACATTGAAAAAGCAGAGGATTCTATAGCGCCTTGTGGTATTTCTATAGATGTTAAGTTATGACAATGCCGAAAAGCGGCTGTACCGATTGATAAGATACTATTGGGGAACTTAATGTTTTTTAATTGTTCGCAATATGCGAAACTTTTTGTTCCAATAGATTTTAGACCATTAGGCAAGATAACTGAAATGAGTGAGCTATTATATATAGTTGTTCCAGGATCAGGAATATAATATTGACAGAAAAAGGATTCTGAACCAATAGACTGAACATTTTGAGGAATTTCTATTGATAATAGATTGTTACAGTTATAAAAAGCTTGATCATCAATAGCAGTTAGTCCTGTAAAATATTTGAGTTCTTTAAATTCTCTAATTTCGGTATTTTCTTTAAAGATAGTTCCAATAGTGGTAACGGCGGCGGCTTCATCATAAGATAATTCGCCATCACCATTAGTGTCCCAGTTTTGTAGACAAATTGATTTTACGATAATATCATTAAAATTTATAAATTGAGCGGATGATCCTCCAGTTTTCGAAATCGTGATTACAGATTCGTCTGCTAATTCAAAATAGACATTGTTCTCGTCTTGCGTGATTTTAATGCTTTCACCGTCTTTGCCATCCTCTCCAGTGGCTTTGCCGAGTTGCTCCCAGCTATCTCCATTATTGTAAGAGATCCACCAATATCCCTCTCGAATTTCAAGTTTGGGCGTGGTTCCGTCTGTTCCATCCGAACCGTTTGTTCCTTGTGCCTTGATCTTTTGCCCGTCAACAACAATGAACTCTCCGTTCAACGTCCAGTAATAGATTCCGTCTGTATCCTCCTTCACTCCGATAACAGGCGTATTCCCGTTGGCTCCGTCTTTTCCATTGTAAATAACAATCGGATTGCTTTTGGCAAATTTAATGGTATAGCCAATTATCTTACCGTCTTCAATCAGTGGATCCACACTGGTGATGTAGTCGTTGTTTTGAAGTGCGGTAACAATGGCTTGCAATGATGACAGATTTGTATTGGTTTCATTGCAAAGTCGCTGCAATGCTTCAAATGCAGACCATGTAGGCAGTTTGATTTGCGTACCATCCGCCAATGTGAAAATCACATAATCCGTACTGGTTTGGTAGTCAATTTCCGTAAACATGGAATCACCGCCAGTTCCATCCTCTCCTGTGGCTTTTCCAAGTTGCTCCCAAGTCTCCCCGTTGTTATAGGATATGTACCAATAATCATTTTCGATTTTGAATTTGGGAGTTGTGCCGTCATTTCCATCTGCACCTTCGGCTTTGATTTTGTCTCCATGGTCATCGGTTAACCATTCACCGTTGAGAGTCCAGTAATAAATTCCATCGGTATCTTGTTTTACTCCGATAGAGGGCGTAGTGCCATCGTCACCATCCGATCCAGCTTGCCCATCTTTACCATGATAGATGGTGATGGGATTGCTTTTGCTAAAAACGATTGTATAGCCGATCTCTTTCCCGTCCTGCATAACAGGCGTTACATTGGTAACATAGTCATTCTCCTCCAAAGCCTCTACAATCGTTTGCAACGATGAAATGTTTGTGTTCATCTGCTTGCAAAGCTCTTCCAGCTTAGCTACACGATCTTCCAAACCGTGTACGCTGTTCCACAAATCATCATCATCGTATTTGCACGATGATAACGCGATAGCCGTAACCAAGACGGCCCAGGTCAATAGTTTCTTCATTGTAAGGTTATTTAAGTGTGTAAATTCTTCAAATTTTGACTATCCGCCCCTCAATAGTAGATTTAATAAATAAGAAAGCGCAGGGCTGAAAGCTCATTTGAGGATAGTAGGCCGTAGGATTGCCCGAACATTCAAATAAGCAACAACCCCGCGCCGTATCCGTAAAGGATATGACGGGAGATAAGGTCTGCCTATTCTCATGTTCAATGAATTTCCTACGTTCACTATCCGAGAATAAACTTACGCTTCCGTAAATTTCAATATGTCATCCACAAAGGTAAAAAACATATTCTGAAAACGCAATGACCTTATCCCGCTTTTCGGGATTGTTGCCGTATCAAATTTCCGAAAAACAAAGTTCCTATCCAATAGTTTACGCTGAGAAATCGAAACTTTGTTCATTGTAACACGGGGTTAATTGTCCTCGCAGATTTGTTCAATTACATGGTCCATGTAAATGGCCTGTCCGCTTGACGTTCGTCCCCACCAATGGCAGCCCAGTTCGTCGATGATGATCTCGCCCTGTTCTCTCAATCGGTCGGCCAGCCATGATGTCACCAACCACCATTCCAACACCTCCTCCCCATTAAAGGGATAGATGTACTCTTCGTCGATTCGTCCTGCTTGGATTAACTCGTCGATTACCGAACTTTGTCCCCACAAGACATGGAGATCGGTCATGCGTCGTGCCTGTTCTTGAATTGTGCTCATGATTATTTGTAATTAGAAATTCCCAAATAACCATAGAAACATAACTCCATCGAAAAGGGTATTGAATCCGAGAGCATTCAACTCTGTAAAGCATCTTTTCGATCATCGAATGAGCATCATGCCTGCCTTTTATATGGGCTTTTCAGAACGGAAATGCAGGAACAGAAATAGATGTGGATTCTTAATAAGAGGATAGGTGCAAAAAGATCCTTTCCCAAATAAAACGGGGCGGGGATCGAAAATGGGATTGCCTGTTTGAATGGTGTGTATAAAAACAAACTCCGATCCACGTGTTGTGTCGATCGGAGTTTTTCAGTGTCCCATGCTATTCTTTTGTGATTCACTTGTCTCGTATGATGGTTATGCAGGCGATCTGCTTCCCATTCCTGCGAATTGTGGCGTCCTTGGTTTCGTATCATCTGGCAAGGTCTGTCGCTTTGGCAATCTGCTTTAATCCCAACGAATCGTAAATAGCTTGCAAATCCTCCTTTATTTGGCTTTTGGGAATGGGTTCCTGTTTTTGAAATTTCATGTCTATCATCTTTACAATCTTATAATCGCTTCCCTTTTTGAGACTTTTGACCAGTTCGCGGCGAATATTGCCGACATGGTATTTCAGCGCCTTGACTTTCTCGATTCCCAATTGTTCGTAGGCTTGTTTGACCAACGGATTCCGACGTTCAATGACAGCCCGTTGTTGTGCAAGACTATCCACAACGAAAAACGATTCGGTTTGTGACTTTAGACGGCTGTATTCGTTGAACAGATCCTTGAAGGGGATACGGGCCGAAGGTTGTTTCTCCAATTTTTCACGGATGTAGTCGTAAGATTGTACCACTATCTTGTAGTCGTATTGCCGTAGTTCCTTGGTAAGAGTGATATAAGTGGCATAAATCTGATGGCATATCTTGAAGTTTACGATGTCTATGTTGGCCAGATTTTTATCCACAACCAGTTTGTTATCTTCGATTCGCACATATTGCTCGTTGATATAGGGAATCTTTGAGAGCGTTTTAATCCGTGTTGCATCACTCAATGAATTTATTTCGGCGGCATAACTTTTGGCCTCGTCTAATGTCCGTTTGGTAGCTTTGACAAAATCATCGAGTGTGACAGCCGAACTGTATTTGGTCGAAGAGTAGACAAGGATGATTTGAGTTTTGTAACGGGAGTTTCGCACGCGACCACATATCTGCGTGAACAGAGTCGAAATGTCCAATTGAGTGTGTGCTTTTCGTCCATCGCTGACGATAAATGTCACACCATTCTCGTCGTATATATCACACCCTTCAAAACAGGTTGAGGTGTAAAAGTTGATTTTCTTTACAAGATCGGAGGGCTGGCTTATTGGGAAGTCTTCGCCTAACTTGTTTTGATTCTCTTGTCTGCTTTCCCCGCTTGTAGAACAAACGACCTTGACTGTTTCAGGAGTAGCCTTGAGGGCGTTGATTACCCTTGCAATAAATTGAACGCTGTTTACAAAGATATGCAGATTGTAGGGTAGATTGCCTTGCAGAACCTTTTGGCATTCTTGGATGATGTATTGATCTGGTTTGTTGGTTTGCCGAGCCCGTACATTTACTTGGGTCAGGTCAGGTCAATTTATTTCGCAGGTTGGCAGATGTTGTATTTCATCCAATATATATTCCCGCTCGATCGGTGTTGCTGTCATGTAGGTCACACGCTCGAATTTAGCCGCATCATCCAGTAAAGATGCAATGGCGTGATGTCGGAATGAATAGGCATTGAACAACACGTGCCATTCGTCGATCAAAAGGAAAAGATCTTTATAAGGGTTCAGGCCTGCAATCTCCAACGCTTGTATGGTTCTTGGTAAAGAGTCGTAAGTAACGGCAATCTTCAAAGGGGTATGATTACGGGCGTAGTCGATAATCTCTTGTTCGGTAACACCTTCGTAAACACCCAACACGGAGATATGATCTTTTCGATAAATGGTCTTGTTCTTGACCAATGCCACATAAGGCATGGCGATAAGGGTAGGGATTGAGTTGCGGATAGCCAATTCAGTAGCTCCGCACCCTGTTTTTTTCTTGTTAAAAAGGCAGTTGACAGGAATTTCAGTCAAAAAATCCGAAAGGTATTCAGCGCCTTTGGGGGCTTTTATAATTCATTTTTCCATAGAAGTAATTTTTTTGAAAATTTATAAAAATCTCTTGTTATCGAATCTGTTATCTTTTTTGATTCTATCTACTTATCTATTATAGAGGATGTCTATTTCAGGATCAAAAATTATAGCAATTTGAGATAAGAAAAAGAGATGCAAGATGCACCTCCTTTCTTATGGACGTAGAATTATCGACACCCCAAATTGATATTTCCTCTTGTGTATTACAAAGGTAACACTTTTATTTTCAATAAAAAAGGTCGAATGCGATTTATTGTAACATCTTGAGTTCAACTTATAAATGCAACTTTTTGGGTGCGGATAATAAGCAATAA
>ENA-OPEC01002244-OPEC01002244.1-human-gut-metagenome-genome-assembly--contig:-NODE-2244-length-11042-cov-2.533267_pt1 | contig 11042 bp, 5 predicted proteins | sample MGYA00241622_ERZ501507 | MGnify/ENA primary metagenome ERZ501507 (study PRJEB25962, sample SAMEA2042582) | human gut metagenome | biome: human gut; feature: human-associated habitat; material: faeces... | reverse complement strand
TCGGCAGCTGTTACGGCAAAATAACGTTTTTGTCGCCAAGGTGAAGTAGGGGTATATTCGTATTCCGTATGGGTGAGATAGGTTTCCAGTAAGTTTCCGGCATCTGTGATATCTACCGGATAGGTATCCGAGGCATAAAGATGATAGGTGACAAGACCTCCGTTGTTATCTGTGGAAATCTGCCAGCTCATGTGCATTTTGCCGTCCGGCAACAGTTGCAGGGAAGGCATGGCCGGAGTGGATGGGGGGATGCTGTCCATCCAGGTCATTGGGGGAATCAATGCCGGAGTGGTATAGAAATTCTCTTGGAGTTCGTCCCAAATGCCTTTGGTGTTGTTCAATAGAAAACGATTGCGGAAGTAGGCTTGTCCGTTTAGTTTTATCTGACGGGTGAAATGAAGTTGGCGGACTATTTCGTCCAACGGCCAATTTTGTTCGTCGGGAGAGAGGAAATAAATGCCCAAACCTGGTACTATCCAGCGGTTACCGCAATTCTCTTTCCAATCCAATGCAAAAGGATAGAAATTATTTCCCTGAAAATACATCATCGGGAACAACGCATCATGAATACCTTCTTTTAGCCATTTCTGAGCATCTTGGTAAACTACATGATAAGCGTTCCATCCACGGGAGGGATATCGGTTGGTATCTCGGTATTTGCCAATAGGGGAACTGCTGACTTTCACCCAGGGTTTGATAGTCTTGATGTCGGTATAGAGCCTATGCACAATATCTGTGATATTATCACGCCGCCATTGTTTCAACTCCTTACCTTTGCCGTATTTCCGGTAGGTGTCCTTGTCGGGAAAGTTGTCGGCTTGCTCAGGGTAGCGGATGTAATCGAAATGAATGCCGTCTATATCATAACGGGAAGTTATTTCTTTTACGATGCATGACAGATATTCTTTGGTTCCCGGATTTCCCGGGTCCAAGTACCAGTTACCTTTATAAAGTTTGCAAATAGTCCGGTTTTTCCGTACTACGGAGCTACGTCCTTGCAATTGTACTTGACGGGTGTTTCCGGCAGGAATCGTAACAATCCATGCATGTAGTTCCATGCCGCGTTTGTGGCATTCTCCGATGGCGAAAGCCAAAGGGTCATATCCGGGATTCCCTCCTGTGCTACCTGTCAGTGATTCGGCGAAAGTTTCTATGGCGGAAGGATAAATCATATCTCCGCGCAGACGGGTTTGCAACAATACCGTATTGAAATTGGCGGCTTTCAGGCGATCCAGTATATCACATAATTCTTTTTGCTGACGCCGGATGCCTGATGCGTTTACTGCCTTGTTACGAGGCCAGTCCATTCCTCCGAGCGTAGTGAGCCAGGTGGCACGGATTTCATATTTAGGTTGTGAGAAAACGGGTGATAAACTCACTATGACTAGTAATAAAGTTATAAAGAATGTTCGCATTTACTTTAATTTTAGGGCAAAGATACGAAGTAATCAATTAATTCGTTACTTTTGCCCCAACAAAACAAAAAATAGAATATGATAACCTTTATTATTGCATTATTGGTTCTTGTAGGCGGATACTTTTTGTATGGAAGTTATGTGGAACGTGTGTTCGGTCCTGACAAGATAAGGAAGACACCTGCCCTGACCATGGCGGATGGTGTTGACTTTATTCCACTTCCTACTTGGAAGATTTTCATGATTCAATTTTTGAATATAGCCGGCTTAGGACCTATTTTCGGTGCTATAATGGGAGCGAAGTTTGGTACGGCGTCTTATTTGTGGATTGTTTTAGGTACCATTTTTGCCGGGGCGGTACACGATTATTTGTCCGGAATGCTTTCCATTCGGCATGATGGCGAGAGTTTGCCGGAAATTATCGGTCGTTACTTGGGCCTTCCCACAAAGCAGTTGATGCGCGGTTTTACGGTTGTGCTGATGATATTAGTCGGAGCGGTTTTTGTGGCAGGACCTGCCGGATTGCTTGCCAAACTTACTCCGGAGTATATGGATGTTACTTTTTGGATTATAGTCGTATTTGTCTATTATATGTTGGCTACATTGTTGCCGGTAGATAAGATTATAGGAAAAATATATCCGTTGTTTGCCATTGCTTTATTGTTTATGGCGGTGGGGATTTTGGTGATGTTGTTATGGAATCATCCGGCATTGCCCGAAATTACGGACGGGCTGCATAATACCCACCCTGCCGGATTACCAATTTTTCCTATCATGTTTGTTTCTATTGCTTGTGGGGCAATCAGTGGCTTTCATGCCACACAATCTCCGTTGATGGCACGTTGTATGAAGAATGAGAAGTATGGCCGTCCTATTTTTTATGGAGCGATGGTGACCGAAGGGATCGTGGCATTGATTTGGGCTGCTGCCGCTACTTGTTTTTTTCATCAAAATGGTATGGAGGAGAGTAATGCTTCGATTATTGTGGACAGCATAACCAAGGAATGGTTGGGTACGATAGGAGGTTTATTGGCTGTACTGGGGGTAATTGCCGCTCCTATTACCAGTGGAGATACCGCTTTACGTTCAGCTCGTTTGATTGTTGCCGATTTTATGCATTTGGAACAAAAAAGTATAGCGAAACGTTTATTGATTTGTATTCCTATTTTTGCGGTAACTATCGGTATATTGTTGTACAGTCAGCGTGATGCGGCGGGATTTGATATGATATGGCGTTATTTTGCCTGGTGTAATCAGGCTTTGTCTGTGTTTACTTTGTGGGCGGTCACTGTTTTTCTGGTACGTGCGAAAAAGAATTATTATATTACCTTGTTTCCTGCCTTGTTTATGACGGCTGTATGTTCTACTTATATTTGCATTGCTCCCGAAGGATTGGCACTTTCTGATTATGTATCTTATATAATCGGTGGTCTTTGCACGTTGGTAGCCGCTATAGGGTTTGTAAGTTGGTATAGGAAACAAAACAGCATAGTTTATGAAAAAATATAGAAAATCGATTTGGTTGCCTGTCGCTTTGTTGGTTTATACTACAGCGATGGCCGTTTATTTTATTCCGCGTAATACGGAAATAAGTGATACGGAAAAGTATCTCACAGTAGGTTTATCCTATATGATAATAGCGTTGTTATGGATTGTCCTTCGTAAGAAAGAAAAGGCGGAGGAAAGACGTGAACGTGATTTGGAAAATAAAAAATAACTATTAAACGACAACATTATGAAGAAAATTTTAGTCAGCTTGATGCTGTTGGTAATGACTGCACTGAGTGCACATGCTCAATTTGAGAAGGAGGTATGGTATGTGAATGCTTCATTGACAGGGCTTGACCTATCTCATAGCAAGAATGAGGGTACAAATTTTGGTTTCGCTTTGACCGGTGGTGCGTTTGTAGCCGATAATGTGGCTGTATTGCTGAATTTTAAGGGCAATTATATAGAACATGGAATGGATGAAACCAGTATTGGTGCACAAGGACGTTATTATTTTTCCAGTTGCGGTATTTATGGAGGATTGGGAATGGCGTATAAGCACCTTTCTTGTGTAGGATTTAAAAAGAATCTGGTTTGTTTGACACCGGAAGTCGGATATGCTTTTTTCTTGGGCAGAAATGTGACTATTGAGCCGTCTGTATATTATGACTTGAGTTTTAGTGATATTTCAGAATTTAGTAAATTAGGCTTCAAGATAGGGTTCGGAGTTTACTTCTGATTGATGTAATTCCACCACAGATTACGCAGATTATTGAATGGGAGAATTCATTGAAATTCAATCTATGTAAATCTGTATAATCTGTGGTGGAAAAACTTTTTATGTGAGATTAATGCGCATAGAGATGCGTGAACGGAATTTCTTTACCATCACTACCTGTTACTTTTAATTTCAGTTGTCCTCCGTTTTGGTCGAAATAACGTAATTCCATTGGATGATATCCTTTCGCCAATGCCTTTTGTCCCACTATTTCCTTAGGTCCGTGAGGTCCGTCATTGTCTACTATCTGTTCACTGTCTATGGTCAATGTACTACCATCGTCGGACAGGAGTGCAAAAGTGTAGATATCGTCTTGAGGAGCATTGAAATATCCTTTGATAATCAGTCCGATATTTCCTTTTACTTTTTTAGGAATCATAACGTCTTCCACTGGATAAGTACCATTGACCGGAGCTTTTTCTATTTCACTGCATTTATTTCCTTTAAATTCGTACCATGTAGCTTTCAAACCCGGATTGGAAGGAGCGGCAGTTACAGAGGGGGTATATTCACTTTTGATGAAACGGGTCTTGGCTATGTCACCTTTCTTTCCATTAGGGCGGAAGGTGCAGAAAGTAAAGTCTGTGGTTTCAGTCACTTTGATGGGACCTTCATATACGGGAGATTGTAAAGTAGGAGTACTGCCATCAGTGGTATAGTGAATTTCCGCAGTGGGGTCAAGGCAAGTTACATTGATGGTTCCTTCACCGATAAAGGCGTTGACGGCATTAAAGCCTTCCAAATCGGGTATACGGTAATTGATACCCATGATATTGAGACGTTCAAACTGATCAGACAGGCGTTGTTTGAAGGCATTCCAGTCTTTTTGCTCCGGTTTGCTCCAACCTAATTCGGCAATAGCCAGCAAACGTGGAATGGCCATATATTGCATACGTGCGTTGGAAGGAATCCATTCGCACCAAATATTTCCCTGCACTCCTAAAATCAGCGACTGCTGCTCGGGAGTCAGGTTGTCTGTCGTATCCAGATTATAAATGCTTGCCATAGAATTCTTGTCTTCTGCATAATCCAAATAAAATTGTCCGTTAGGAGTGAAAATGACAGGGTTGCCTTGTGCCGTTGCCTTGGTCGCTGCATCTTTTACCCAGCTGCGCCACCACATTACGGTGGCTGTTTTAGACAATCCGCCTTCAATGATTTCATCCCAGCCTATCATTTCTTTGCCTTTCCCGTTAAAGAATCTCTCCATGTCATGAATGAACCATGATTGCAGTTCTTCTTCGGTTTTCAGATTATTGTCATGCATACGTTTCTGGCAGTCCGGACATTTTTTCCAATTGGTTTTTTCTACTTCGTCACCTCCTATATGTACATACTTATAGGGGAAAAGGGCTATCAGTTCTGCATAAACATTCTTGCAGAACTCCAATGCAGAGTCTTTCCCCGGACAAACAGGTGAGGAGAAGACGCTTCCCCAACCGGTTTCGTTAAAACAGGAAACACCTTCATAGTTACTCACAGCTGCCAGCATGTGTCCCGGCATATCAATTTCGGGAATAATATCTATGCCTCGTATTTTGGCGTATGCTATGACATCCTTGATATCTTCCTGAGTGTAGTAGCCTCCATATAGGGTGTCACCTTCTACGATGCGTATCTTGTCTTCGGGAATTGCCATATCCGGATTGTTATCAGTCTTTGACTGACGTATGCATTCGCGGTCATGGGAATTGAATTTGCGCCAGGCTCCTTTTTCCGTCAGTAAAGGATATTTCTTGATTTCGATACGCCATCCTTGGTCATCGGTAAGATGCCAGTGGAATTTATTCATCTTGTAAAGGGCCATGACATCCAGTAATTCTTTCACCTCATCTATTGTGTAGAAATGGCGGGATACGTCCAGCATGATGCCTCTCCATTCAAAGCGGGGGGCATCTTGAATGTTAACGGCCGGTATGGCCCAGTCTGTACCTTTAACAATTTCTTTAGATTCTATTTGCGGGGGAAACAGCTGTCTGAGGGATTCGATACCTGCAATGACACCTCCGTAAGAGTTACCTGTAATGTTGACCTTATCGCTCTCGGCTGTCAGGGTATAGGCACCTTCTTTTCCTTGAACATCCCCCAAGGCAAGGGTGATGGTTCCTTCGCCTTCTTTTACTTTAAGGTCGTAGCCTGTGGCACTGGAAAGCATATCGGCCAAATACTCGGCTGCGGGAATTAGTTCGGCGTCAATAACACCGATGGAGGTATTACTTTTCAATACAAAAGCACCGTTTGTTTCCTCCAGATGGTTGGTTATGGGTACAATGGATACCTCTTTTGTTACAGGGGGAGTACTGGTACATGCTCCCAACATCAATGTGCCTGCTAACATACAGGCGGTCATTAACTGCTTATGTGTACATTTGGTCATAGGACAATAAATTAGGTTATTGGACAAAGATAACAGAAATATTGGGAAAAACGATATTATTTGGCGGGATATTGGAAAGTAACCAGTACTCCTTTATGGTCTGTAGGCCATACGCCCAATGGTTCTATAAACTTGTCTTTAGATGTTTCCTGAACACGCTGTGCACGGACTATGGAATTTTTCGGACCGAAAATGGCGGCGTCTTTCACTTTCAACCCCTTTTCGGGATAATACCAAATGTAATCTATACGGTCGCGTTCATCTGCTTTGGGAGCCCAGGTTATTTTGTCGGCGGGCTTTGCCGGATTATCCGAAGGATAAGTGAAGCCGGGATAGTTTAATACATCTGGATAGAATTCTCGATAGGCGTCTTTCAATCCGGCTTCGTCTAACAGGACAGGAACTGTCCAGGGGATTACAAAGCCATGATGGTCATACAGGTCTTTGGTCTCTTCAGTCCAATCTTGATGTGACGGTTCATTAAAATCTCCTCCTAAAATGATGGTGTAGCCGGCTGCACGATCTTTTTTTGCCTGTTCAATGAATAGTCTGATGGCGTCATCGCGTTGTGAGGCTACATTTCTCTTTAATACTTCTTCTACGGTAGTGGGGATAGGGATTTCTTCCCAAGTAGAGCCATCATATCCGCGTACATTATAATAGGCGTCATCCAAATAATCAAGATGAGCGGTGTAGACTGCTATTTTCTGTCCGTTTATATCGGCTGTAAGGCGATAGATACTGCCGTGGTCATTCTTTTCGGGAAAAACGGTTAATGAATCAGTGATGGGGTATCGGCTTAACAGACCTGTATCATAGGTATAGAAGGAGTAATAGGTTTCTCCTTTTTCCTTTAATGATTGCACTCGGCGGGCAGTGCAATTGGTGTTTTCGTAATTACGTACTTCGCTCAATGTGACGAAGTCCGGACGAAGACGGGCTATTTCATTCACAATAGCGTCGTAACCACCGGGAATTACAGTTCCTTCTTGCCAAATGTTCCATTGAAGAACGGTGAATTCTTTCTCTTTTTGTGAACATCCCAATAGGAAAGGGAACAGCAAGAGTAGTAAAAAAAGTTTTTTCATATTCTGTTGATTTATAAGGTTGTTAATTCAATTCTAAATTTACTCATATTTTCGTTTAGATTGACAATGTGGAAAACATTAAAACAGATTTTTAGTAAAATGATTCTGCAATCATACCACAAAATGCTAAACTTATAGAACGGAATAAATCACTTTTAAATTCCCATTTATCATCTAGTGGTATATTGCGTATAATCATATTTAATAATTTGTGTCAGTTTGGACAATCAACGGTGAATAAAAAATCAATCAGGAGAATCCATCGCCAGTTTTTCACGTAAAAACTGTCCCGTATAAGATGCCGCACATGCTGCAACCTCTTCCGGAGTGCCCGCAACTACCAGATTTCCTCCCATATTTCCTCCTTCGGGTCCTAGGTCAATCACATGGTCGGCACATTTTATCACATCCATATTATGCTCGATAATGATAATGGTATGTCCGCGGCTGATTAAGGCTTCAAATGCTTCCAGCAGTTTCTTGATATCATGAAAATGCAGACCTGTGGTTGGTTCATCGAATACAAAAATAGTGGGTTGTGCTTTCTCTATGCTCAGAAAATAAGCTAGTTTTACGCGTTGGTTCTCGCCGCCGGAAAGAGTGGAGGAGGCTTGTCCTAACTTTATATATCCCAATCCCACTTCTTGTAATGGAATTAGTTTCTTCACTATCTTTTTTTGATTGTATTCGGCAAAGAATTCAATGGCTTGATTCACTGTCATTTCCAGAATGTCATAGATGCTCTTGTCTTGGAATTTTATTTCCAGCGTGTCGCTCTTGAAACGTTTTCCATGACAAGACTCACATTCTAGTACCAAATCTGCCATAAATTGCATTTCAACGGTTACCGTACCGTCACCTTTGCATTCCTCACAGCGCCCGCCTTCGGTATTGAATGAGAAATATCCGGCAGTATATCCCATTTGCTTGGCAAGAGGCTGTTCGGCAAAGAGTTTTCGTATTTCGTCGTATGCTTTTACATAGGTTACCGGATTGCTGCGTGATGATTTTCCGATAGGATTCTGGTCTACAAATTCAATATCTTTCACCAGCTGTACATCTCCTTCCAAAGAGATGAACTCACCCGGCCGTTCGCTAGCTTCACTATATTCGCGTTTCAATGCCTTGTAAAAGACATCACGTACCAACGTACTCTTCCCCGAACCGCTGACTCCCGTAACTACCGTCATTACATTCAGTGGAAATTTTACGTCAATGCCTTTAAGGTTGTTTTCACGCGCACCTTTTATTTCTATATAATTGTTCCACGGACGATGGCATCGGGGAATCTCTATGTTTTCTTCTCCCAACAAATAGCGCACCGTATAACTGTTACTGTTTCTTTGAAGATCGTTCATGTTGCCTTGATATACTATTTGTCCTCCTAAACGTCCTGCTTGAGGACCGATATCAATGATATAATCGGCAGCACGGATTATTTCTTCATCATGTTCTACCACTACTACGGTGTTTCCCAGCTCCTGTAACTGACGAAGTACTTTTATCAGCCGGTCGGTGTCACGGCTGTGTAATCCGATACTGGGCTCGTCCAGGATATAGAGTGAACCTACCAAGCTGCTGCCTAATGAGGTGGCCAGATTGATGCGCTGGCTTTCACCGCCGGAGAGCGAGTTGCTGAGACGGTTCAGTGTAAGATATCCCAAACCCACATCCATGAGGAAGTTGATGCGGTTGGTAATTTCCGTTAAGATCCGTTTGGCGATGGCTGTGTCATGTGCATCTAGTTCTAGAGTGCGGAAGAATTCTTTTAAGTCGTGAATAGGTAAGTCAACCAGTTGAGAGATGGATTTTCCACCTACTTTTACATAACCGGCTTCTTTTTTCAAGCGTGTTCCGTGGCAGACAGGACAAATAGTTTTTCCCCTGTATCGTGCCAGCATCACACGATATTGTATTTTATATTGGTTTTCTTCCAGCATTTTGAAGAAAGAATCTATACAGGCCTTATTTCTAGGTCCATGCCATAAATAATCTTTTTGTTCCTGTGTCAGTTCATAATAAGGGGCGAAGATGGGGAAATCGTGGGCGGGAGCTTCATGAATGAATTCCTGTAGCCATTCCCCCATCTTTTCACCACGCCAGCAAAGGACAGCTCCGTCATATACACTCAGAGCACGGTTTGGAATCACCAGATGTTCATCTATACCTATCACTTTACCGAAGCCTTCGCATTCGGGACAAGCGCCGAGAGGGGAATTGAATGAAAACATTTGGTCATTCGGTTCTTCGACTTTAATTCCGTCGGCTTCGGATTTAGTGCTGAAAGAGAACAGCTGCGTACTTCCGTCAGCAGAGTAGAAGCGGAGGAGGCAATTCCCGTCTCCCTCGTACATGGCCGTTTCGGCAGAATCGGTGAGGCGGCTGATACTGTCTTTGCTATCATCGGCTGTCATGCGATCTACCAGCAGATAGATGTTTTGTTTTTTATCTTCGGCAGCTGTTTGTTGCAGAAAATCTTCTATACGGACTATTTCACGGTTCACCTCTATACGGGTAAATCCTTGTTTCAAGTCCATTTCCAGTTGCTGGAGCAGTGTACGGCCTTCACGGGGCATCATAGGAGTGAGAACCGTGTATTTCGTTCCTTTAGGAAAGGAAAGCATACAGTTTACAATATCTTCAATGCTATGTTTTTTCACCAGTTGCCCGCTAATGGGGGAATAAGTCTTCCCCATGCGTGCATAGAGCAGTCGCAGATACTCATATATTTCGGTGGAAGTACCCACGGTGGAACGAGGATTGCGGCTGTTCACTTTTTGCTCTATGGCGATAGCGGGTGGTATACCTTTGATGAAATCACACTCAGGCTTGCTCATGCGGCCCAGAAATTGACGGGCGTATGATGACAGGCTTTCTACATAGCGTCGCTGACCTTCAGCGTATAATGTATCAAAAGCCAAGGATGATTTTCCGGAACCGGATAGTCCCGTGATGACGACCAGCTTGTTGCGTGGAATGTTTACATCGATGTTTTTGAGGTTGTTTACCTTTGCTCCTTTTATGGATATATAGTTACTTTCTGACATTCTTTATTGAATTTGGTTTAATATGCAAAGATAATTATAAGTTTTCTTATCTTTGCAAGCGTATTAAACAAGAATAACAAAATGAGAGCAAAAACTATTCTTCTTTTATTGATAGCACTACTTTTTACTTCTGTCGTCAGTGCTCAGACACGTTATCCTAAACGTGAGTTCCGCGGTGCATGGATTCAGTGTGTGAATGGACAGTTCCAGGGAATGCCGACAGAGAAGATACAGCGGCTGTTAATAAATCAACTAAACAGTCTGCAGGGCGCAGGCATTAATGCGATAATTTTTCAGGTACGTGCAGAAGCCGATGCCTTGTATAAATCTTCTTATGAGCCGTGGAGCCGCTTTCTTACAGGAGTGCAGGGCAGAGTGCCTTCACCTTACTGGGACCCGATGCAGTTCATGATTGATGAATGCCATAAGCGTGGAATGGAGTTCCATGCCTGGATTAACCCTTACCGTGCCAAGACAAAGGGAACTACTGCCTTATCACCCATTCATCCGTATAATAAGAATCCGGAACGTTTCGTGAATTATGCTGGTCAACTTTATTTTGATCCGGCTTTGCCCGAAAACCGTAAATACATTTGCAAGATTGTGCGCGATATTGTTACCCGTTATGATGTGGATGCCATTCATATGGATGATTATTTCTATCCTTATCCCAACCCGGGCGAAGATTTTCCTGATCATGTCAGTTTTGCGCAATATGGTCGCGGATACAGTAATAAAGCCGATTGGCGCCGTGACAACGTGAATGTGCTGATAAAGGAAATTCACGAAACTGTGCGCGAGTGTAAGCCGTGGGTGAAGTTCGGTGTTTCTCCTTTTGGTATCTACCGC
>ENA-OPEC01002242-OPEC01002242.1-human-gut-metagenome-genome-assembly--contig:-NODE-2242-length-11050-cov-2.221191_pt1 | contig 11050 bp, 19 predicted proteins | sample MGYA00241622_ERZ501507 | MGnify/ENA primary metagenome ERZ501507 (study PRJEB25962, sample SAMEA2042582) | human gut metagenome | biome: human gut; feature: human-associated habitat; material: faeces... | reverse complement strand
ATCATCGACCTTTAAGAAAATCAGCGCAACAGCGCATAAAACAGAAAGGAATTTTGATATGAATTTTGAAGCCAACATTGAAACCGCTGATAGCGTAAAGGAAAAGGTCAAGGCCGCTTTCGGCTTTGATCTGAGAAGTGCCCTTGACCTTGTGAAACGCAGCGACTATGACACGGACGAGCAGTATTTGGACGCTTGCGCCCGCGCCGAGTTGGAACGCAGCAGCCCCGCATACAGAGCAGCCAGAAGCCGCCTTAAAGCTGAATACCATGCACGGCAAGAGGAACAGGAGCGCAAGGCACAGAGCGAAAACTATAAAGCAATCCGCAGCAGCGTGAGCCTTGACAGCGTAGACAAGCACAATATCGATGAAGAAGCCGCCGCACTTGCCCGCCGCGATCTTTCCGCAAATCGTATTGCCGCGTCCGATCTGGGCGCGACCATTGAGAAGTACGCGGCAGAGCTGACGGAAAAAGCAAAGGACAGTAAGGCCAGCAGCGCTCTTTTCAATGCTATGCTGCGCGGTCAACTGTAAGGAAAGGAGAACACACCATGAGCCAGTTTAACATTTACGCCCGAAAGCTCGATACAGCTTTCAAAGAAGCCCGCAGCGAATACAACACCGCTTTCCGCGCACTCCAAGAGGCGCAGCAGGCCAGCCGTGACGCTAACGCATGGAAGCCCGGAGACAGCGCCGAGGAAAAGCAGGTTAGAACAACCCGCGCAGCGCTAAAGCTGCATGACGCAGAAGCCACTTTTAACGAGGTGAGCGCCCGCGTTTGGGACAACTTCAAGGCCACGCGCCGCACGATCCGCGCAGAGCTGGAACAGGCAGTACGCGCCGCCAATATTGCAAACCCTGACGCAATCGACAACAACGCCCTTGAGCTGATGAAAACCGGCGTTCTTTCCCCGGCTGATTACTCCGCGTTCATGGAGCGTTTCGACAGCAACCCCACCATGCTAAAGTTAGTGGGTCACTACGCAGCCGAAGCCGCAAAAGCAGCGGACGACCGCAAGCAGGCCGCAGCCCTTAACGCTATCGCTCTTGACTGCCAGAGCGGGGAGGGCGCAGTCATGCGGGCATGGGATAGCATTTCGGCAATTTCTGACAGTTGCGGCGACGGGGACGGCTACCGGCGCAAATCGCCCGGTGTAATTGTCAGCATGAGCGAAAAATGGGACGATCTCGCGGGCGAGGCCGTGGAGAACTTCTGATTTTCGATAAGCGGCAGAGATCAACATTCTGAATACGAAGCTTCCTGAAAACAAATTTAAGGAGAGATAAATATGGAACTTAGTTTTGCGAACGGTGTGCAGGAATACACCGTGCACGGCGTTAAGGGCGATGTGATCATTCGATTCAACCCGACTGACGGCGCATTTATCCAGCGTCTTTACAACGCGTTTGACACACTGGACAAGAAGCAGGAGAAATACGCAGATGAGGTGCAGAAGTGCGGCGACCGCGTTGAGATTTTCAACATTGCCGACCGCCGCGACAAGGAGATGCGCGAGATTATCGACGGCCTTTTTGAAGAGCCGGTGTGTGACAGCATCTTTGGCAGCATGAACCTCTACGCGATGGCGGACGGCCTGCATGTGTGGACAAATTTCCTGCTTGCGCTGATGGATGAGACGGACAGCGCCTTTGCTCGTGAGCAGAAAGCCACGAATCCGCGCATTCAGAAGTACACGGCAAAGTATCGCCGATGAATTGGGGCTTGCCTGCCTCCGTCGAGATCGGCGGAGTGAGTTATGAGATACGCACAGATTTTCGCGTAATTCTCGATATCTTCGTAATGCTGAGTGATCCTGATTTGAGCGGCACTGACCGCGCAGAGGGCATCTTGCAGATGTTCTATGTCTCGCCTGAGGATATCCCGCCGCAGCATTTGCAGGAAGCTGTAGACCGTTTTACATGGTTCCAGAACGGCGGCAAAGAGCAGGATAAGAAGAAATCGCCGAAGTTGGTCGATTGGGAGCAGGATTATCCTTTGATTCTCCCTCCCATCAACCGAGTATTCGGACAAGATATCCGCGGAATCCCTTATGATGCGGAGACCAACACCGGGGGCGTCCATTGGTGGACGTTCCTCGGTGCGTATAACGATCTCGGGGACTGCACCTTTGCTCAGGTCGTGCGCATCAGAGACAAAAAAGCACGAGGAAAGACGCTCGAAAAGGACGAACGCGAATGGTATCGCCGCAACAGCGACCTCGTGAACATAAAAAATAAGCTCAGCCAGGAAGAAGAGACCACCATTTCGACTTGGTTGAAATTGGGGAAGGAGTGATTAAATGGCAAATGCTGACGGCAGCGTGATCTTCTCGTGCGACTTGGATTCGACCAAAGCACAGAAGAAACTGAGCAAGCTGCGTGACGAGATATCCGAACTGAACAGCAAGCTTGAAAAGGAAACGGGCAATAAGCTGAACCTTGAAAAGCAGCTCGACGCCGCATCTCAGGCAGCGAAAGCTACTGAGGAACGCGTGAAGATGCTGCGAAAGGAAGTCGAACGGCTGAATGATCGCGAGTGGATCCAAAAGCAGGGCTTTACACAGAACGAGTATCAGACGCAAGTGCTCGACCGCCGCGCCGCTGCGGAGGCGGAGCTCAAACAGCAGGAAGCGCTTTTGCACACGCAGACGAAGGAGGTCAAAACGCTTTCGGCTGCTTACGAAGAGACGACCGCCAACATCGACAGCATGACGGTAAAGCTCGACAAAGCAAAGGTCGCTGCCGGTGAGTTGATCGCTAATACGGAGCAGGAACGCAGGGAGCGCGAGGCGGAGAATTCCGCGCTTGCCAAAGCGGGCCAGTATGCCGCGCGTTTCAGAGATCAGGTCAAGAGTTTAGCGCGCTCTATGCTTGTATTCTCAGTCATCACGGCGGCGCTCATGGCGCTGCGCAAGCAGATCAAGGCGGCTATTGCGACCAGCGCAGAGGCATCCGACGCTTTTGCCCGCCTCAAAGGTGCGCTGCTGACGCTGGCCGCGCCTTTGATGGACGTACTCATTCCGGCGCTGACGTGGCTAATGAATCTGCTTGCGGCCATTGTGTCGGAGATCGTGACGATCATTTCGATTCTGAGCGGTAAGTCAAAGAAGAGCATGGAGGCATCGGGCAAAAACCTCTACAAAGAAGCTGCCGCCATTGACGCGACCGGCAAGGCGGCAAAGGAAGCGACAGACGCGCTCGCGGCGTTCGATGAGATCAACAAACTCAGCACGACAACGTCCGTTGGCGGCGGTGGCGGCGGAGCATCCGCCATTGCGCCGGACTTTGATTTTGACGAAGGCCCCATGATGGAAAAGCTCGACAAGGTGTTCCAGAAGATCAATGATATCTTTAAAACCATCCGCGCAGGGATTGAGATCGTCGTGGATGACCTAAAATGGAGCTTTGACAAGAAAGTTATCCCCAAGAGCAAGGCAACATGGCTGACCGTTTTAACGGCGCTGCTCGGTGCAACACTCGGCGCGGCGTTCGGCGGCATCACGGGCGGCGTCATCGGTTTATCCCTCGGTGTGCTGCTGGGGCTGTACCTTGTGGGCCTTGACCCCGAAACATGGAAAACGGAGATGGACGCAGAGGATGCGTGGATCGTGGTCATCACGGCTTTGCTCGGTGCGCTGCTCGGCAGTGTGTTTCTTGGCATCACCGGCGGCGTGGCCGGTTTCAGCCTGGGTGCGATTCTCGGCCTCTATCTCACCGGCTTTGCAGAGGGGGACGAGGAACACGGCGGCAAATCACAGCTTCTTTCTGAGTTGATTGTCGTGCTGTGCGCGCTGCTTGGTGCAGTCATCGGCTCTATCGTGACGCCGGGCGTCGGTACAGTCGTCGGCATGGGATTAGGCCTGATTCTTGGACTGAGCATTTACAGCGTCCGCAAAGACCCGAAGAAGGGCACGCAGCGGCTTGTCAGCATCGGGCGCAGCGTACTTCTTGGACTGCTGGCCGGTGTTCTTGGCGTTGGCCTTGCAGCGCTGGGAATCGTCAGCGCCGGTACTGCATTTATTATCTCGGCGGCGATCGGCCTTGCGCTGAAATTCTTCGTCGACAGTGTGGACGATTCCAAAGTCAGAAAGGCAACGTCCGGCTTTACCGGCACGCGCGTATCAACAAAGGCCCCAACGCGCCGCCGTCGGGTGGCGGCGCAGAGCTTAGACGGCAATGCGCCTGTGTACAACGATATCCCGCAGCTCGCACATGGCGCGGTCATCCCACCGAACAAAGAATTTCTTGCTGTACTGGGCGACCAGAAGAGCGGAACGAACATCGAAACGCCGCTTGCAACGATGGTTGACGCATTTAAGCAGGCTATGGCGGAATCGGGTGGCGGTGCAACTACGGTCGTTATCCAGCTCGACGGTAAGGAGATTGCACGTAGCACCGTAAAGAACATCAACAACATGACGCGCGCAGCCGGTAAGCCCGTGCTGCTGTACTAACAGGAAAGGAGACTGCAAATGTTTATCTTCGGCTATGATATCGTGCTCGACCGTCTGGAACGAGTGATCCACCAGCTTGTGGAGCTGCAGACGGCGGAATAACAGGAAATTGAGGCAGTAGATGAGAACAAAAAGCAATTCTGAACACCCGCTTTGCGAGCTTAGTAAAGAAGAGATCGCGGAACTTTTTGCGAACCTCGAGCCTATTGAACTTCCGGATGGGCCGCTCACAAACGAGGGAGAACCGTGCGTAATCACAACTTGCACATTGACAGTAGAAGAACTTGGACTCAAGAACCATGCAAAGCGAGGAAAGGTTTGCTCAGAGTAAAGAAGAGGACTGCACCGTTTTGTGCAGTCCTCTTTAATTATGTTAGTGCCTTAACAAATTCAAGCATCTCGGTTACATCTTTGTCGGGAAGCATCATAACTTTTCGGATAATCTCTTCTTTCAACTCCTGCAAATCTAATTGCTCAGTTGTGTGTACCTGCTCGCTCATCTGTTTTCACCTTCTTTCCGAAAAGCTCACGTTCGCGCTCGACGGTCATGGTAGCGCCTATGAGCAGCACCTTTCCGACCGGCGTTTGCACGGCCGGATAGAATCTATCGTTATCGTTCATAGTGTGACCTCCATGCTTTGCATCAGCTCTTTGACGGATACGCCGGACAGATCGGCGACGAAGGAAAAGTGCGTCCCATGCTGACGGTACACGGCCCCGCAGGTCGGGCAAATATGCACCGTGGCGGCGTTCATAAGCGGTGTATTACAGCGGGCGCAGTATAGAAGATTCATGCGCTTGCCCCCTTACCTGTCAGAAGTTTAATTGCATCTGCATCGTCGAGATCATAAGTTGCGGATCGCATTTCTTTCTGGGCGTGTTCCCTTGCTTTTTCGGCGTCTGCCGTCAGTTGAGCGCGTTTCGCTGTTTCTAAAAAGCACTGCACGCCCGGTGCGTCATAGTGCCCGAGCATCAAGTGATAGTCGCGGATGGCGTTTGCCATTCTATCGTAGACAGAATACAGGATGCGACCAATGAATTCTAAGTCTCTCGATTCGATATTTTTTCGCTCCCTATCAGAAAAATACTGCTCCCAAATATCATAGATCAAGTCTGATCCGTTTTCGAAAGCGGTAAACATGTCGAGCGTTGCATTGTCGACAGTTAGGCGCTCATGTGCGGTAAGCTCAGATAAATAACTCATATTTCCTCCTTGTTTTCTTGGCGGGAGGTCGGTATAATACCGATACCGGCCTCCCTGTGGTGGTTGGTGGTGGCTCCGTGTCTTGCTTTGGTCGGCTGGGACATGGAGCCTTTCTCATGCGATGCTATCTTGATTTTCCGTAGCAGCGGAATGAGAATCAAGCGATTGTTGATCGTTTAATTGCTGACTTAGTAAAGTATCAATCATGTTACAGACTTCCTGTTTTTGCGCATCATTGAGCGTTTTATAAAGTTCTGCTACTAGCTGGGTTTGTGCATCCATTTTGTGACCTCCTTGTCAATCCTCCTGTGGTGGTTGGTGGCTCTCTGCATCCGGCTTTGGTCGGCGGTGATGCAGAGGGCTTTTTCTTTTCCTCCTTACGTGTGCTATTATAGTTCACTTATTAAGTGAATGCAAGAGAGCAGTTTCTACAAAAGTTTACTTGTTAATATGTCTATAATGTTCACTTGTTAAGTGCTTGCGGAGGGAGTATAATAAAATTGATTAGAAGGGAGTGGTGCATATATCGCCGCAGAAATATACGGAGGCCCGTAAAGAGGGCAATAGGAAATGGGATACTGCGAATCTTGATCGCGTGTCCGTTGCTATGCCGAAAGGCAAGAAAGATATTATCAAAGCCCACGCAGAAGCCCGCAGCGAGAGCGTAAACGGCTTTATCAACCGAGCCATAGACGAAGCCATAGAGCGCGACGAAAGCGCTCCTGCGGCGTCTGACAGGCATTTATAGGACGTTTGCAAGATGGCATAGCGTATAAACACTATAAAACAACAAACCACAACATAAGCACACTGCTCAAACCATAAATTTCAGGAGGTTTGCTTATGCAGTATTCACTTTCTACTTTGAAGAAAAAGGCCAATGATGCCGGTTATTCGTTCCAGGAAGGTTATCAGCGGTATAACCGAAAGGGCTGGGGCTATGTCCCTGCAACTGATGGAGATCGTGTTGTAGGATATCAGATTTTTGACTATCAGTCAGGCTTTCTGGTATATCCCTCATACAACGATATTCACGATCACGCTTTGGAGCTTGAAGAAGCGGTTACGCTTCTAAAGGAGCTTTGCGCGGCCCGTGGTGTCACGTTCTGATTTTCGCCGCTAAAGAATACTGAAAGCTATGCCATTGCAAAATAGAAGATCGGCGTTTTGAGCGGTGGCGTCGATCTGACTAAAAGCGAAGAGCGGAGGGTGATTCCTCCGCTCTTGCTGCATATATTGTGGGGATGTCTTAAAGGTCGGATTTGAAATCCGAGCCTTTCGGTGCATTGAGGGCTTCATTTGAAATGAGACCCTTGCAACCGTCCAGATCAGGCGCTCACTGCGCCGATTTGGAATCCGGGCAGTGAAGCTCGCTTCGATTTGAAATCGAGGCGAGCGATGCTAAGCGTAGACGGAACCGTTCAGAAACAGCCTGAGCACGTTTAAGCATGTCTGCGGTAAAAAATTGTGAGTTTTCATTGACAAAGAAGGGCGAGAATGCATATACTTCAAGTAGGCAGCAACGTGATTGTCTGCCGTGACGTTGAAGCAAGTGATGGGGTCAGCATCCGTACACTTGTGGAGTCTTGTATTAGGGTTAAGCGGTTTCCACAGGCTGATGTAGGGTTAAACCCGAAAGAAAACGCTGTTCTGCAGCACTTTGGCTAAAATGCTTGTACGCTTTTTCAAATTCTGTGCAGCCCGCGAATTGCAAACCGCAATATTTAGGCTATAATAATATTAACAGGACCCCCCGCACCTCTCCACGGCAACGTGTGATGTGTCCCAGGGGGGACATTTTATATCTGGGAGGAATCTGCTGTGGAGCTGAAGCCTGCGACGACATACGACGAACAGTTGAAATTGCTTCAAGAGCGGCATTGCGAGATCGTAGATCCAGCGTTTTGTAAAACAGTTCTACAGCATATAAACTACTATCGTTTTACAGCGTACTTCCTGCCGTTTAGAACTGCTGATGGAATGTATCGAGATGGGACAAGCTTTCACAGAGTATTTAGAATATACGAGTTCGACCGGAAAATGCGGCGGGTTTTGTTCTCAGCGGTCGAGCAGGTAGAGTTATATCTGCGGACACAGTTTGCTTATTTTTACGCACACAAGTACGGCCCTCTCGGCTATATGGATGCGTCAAATTACGGGTCCAACCACGATCATGCACGCTTTCGGAAGCTGTTTGAATCAGAAGTACAACACAACAAAACAGTTCCATTTGTGAAGCACCACTGTGAAAAATATGAGGGCAATTTCCCTATATGGGTCGCTACGGAACTTTTTTCGTTTGGGATGCTGTCTTTCTTTTACCGCGATTTAAAGACGGCAGATAAAAAGGAGATTGCAAGGGACCTGTATAAAACCACTTATGGCAATCTCGATAGCTGGCTGCGCTGCTGTACAGATCTGCGCAATATCTGCGCGCATTACGGGCGTTTGTACTATCGTGTCTTTTCTGCGGTACCGGCCACGCCAAAGGGATTTCCTGTCGTGCTACAACGCAGCCTTTTTGATAACATCGTGATGCTGAAATTTTTGTACCCGGACAGAGACAGATGGAACAGTGAAGTTCTGAGCGCCATAATAGCGCTTTTAGAAGAGTACGCTGGAGATATTGAGCTGTCTCATATCGGATTCCCTGATAATTGGGAAGAACTTTTGAGAGCCAAATAAGGGAAGAATTAAGCCTGATTTTGACCCCTAAGTTTACCCCAAACAGCTTTTACAAGGCTTTACAGCATTTTACGCCAAAATCCGGAAAGCCTTGAAAACACAGGGATTTCTTTACGCGCATTTACAGCATTTTACACCTACTATCGAATTCAAATCCTCTCTTCCGCGCCAAGTAAAAACCTTGAAGCCATAACGGTTTCAAGGTTTTTCTTGTTTTTGGTAAAAACGTTTTTGCTTCGGTTTGGAATAGTTCCTTCCGTGGGCTACATTGTGGGCGACATAGTAGTTTACTTCACCGATTTTGTTCTACAGTTGACGCTATTGTTTATGATTTTATCCTGGGCAGAAGATAGCAGCTCGTCCCACGAAATAGACTCTGTAGAATATCGGCAATGGTTACTGCATGTCCAAAACACTTTAGCCTTTGGTTGACCTCTTGCATAAAACGCTTTTGATTTTCCGGCGAGAGGCGGCTAAAGTCCTTTTGGAGTTCCAATCCTGATTTAGAAAGTTTTGCCATAAATTTCTCATATTGTCCTTGATCTGCAGTCATGCGACACCTCCGTACTCCTTTAGTGTGTTCTGCGCTCCCATAAAATCATAGCACGCCTTCTATGGACTGGAAAGGCAGTATCGAATTTACAAACAAGTTCTGAACGAAAAGACAGCATTTCTTCTCGATGATTTTCCATTTTTCTGTTACACTACGGTTATCAAAATTTACGGAGAAAGACTATGACGAAAATCTTATTTATCTGCTTGGGCAATATCTGCCGCAGTCCGATGGCGGAGTTCGTGATGAAGGACTTGGTGAAGAAGACAGGGCTTGCTTCACAGTTTCATATCGAATCGGCGGCGACCAGCCGGGAGGAGATCGGCAACCCGGTCTATCCACCGGCACGGCGCAAGCTCGCCGAGCACGGCATTTCCTGCGAGGGACACGCTGCGCGCCAGCTCACGGCGCAGGACTACGAGGAGTACGATCTGCTCATCGGCATGGAGGGTGCGAACCTCAAAAACATGCAGCGCATCTGCGGCGGTGATCCGGCGGGGAAGATGCACCGGCTGCTCGACTACACCGATCGCCCGGGCGACGTCGCCGACCCGTGGTATACAGGCGATTTTGAAGCGACGTGGCGGGATGTCTCAGAGGGCTGCAAGTGCCTTTTGGCAGAGATCGAAAAAAGCGGGATTTGATGGTATTTCAAGACGGGAGGTAGACGATGAGCGAGATCAAGATTCATATTTTCCACATCGGCAAGGTGTGCGTCGCGCCGGAGCTGCCGTTCGGCGGCGAGCATTGCAGCGCGCTCAAGGCGTCTGGCGTGCTGGATAGAAAGTCGAAACGGCTCTGGCTGCCGGTTTCGGCCTATCTCATCGAGTGCGCGCACGGGAACGTTCTGTTCGACTGCGGCTGGCACCGCGATATGAGCCCGCACGGCGTCTTTGAGCGCAGGGCGCAGATCCGCTCGCTCGGCTCGCTGCCGCTGTATTTTACGAATCAGGTTGTTGTCGAAAGCAGTGCGGCCATCGACGAGCAGCTCGCGGCGCGGGGCGTCGCGCCTGTCGATTGGGACGCGGTGCTGCTCTCGCCGTCCTGCTGCGACCCGCTCTGCCGCCGCGCCGTCCGCGTCAGCATGGGTACGGTGTTCCAGGTGCCCTGGGGGCAGCTGGGCGAGACCCCGGCAGACTGGCCGGAGAAGGGGATGGACATCCTCCACTCCCTCGGCTTCAAGACCGCCGCGATGGCCCTCAGCGACCGCTCGGTGAGCATCGACGACGAGCAGCTTGCAAAAGAGCCGAAGCTTGCCATCGTGCTTGGCACCGAGGGCGACGGCCTCGCCGCCGGCACCATCGCTTCCTGCGACTACACGGTCAAGATCCCCATGTCCCACGGCGTCGATTCGCTGAATGTCGCTGCCGCCAGCGCCGTTGCGTTCTGGCAGCTGGGCAAACAATAAACGAAAAAGTAATGCCTCCCCGCCGGGGAGGCATTATTTTTTATGCTCAGATACTTGCTAAGAATCGCTCAAAGCCTGCGCGGCCTGCCGTGTCCATCTTGTAGACGCCGGCGTCTGCGAGGACTTCGGCAAACACATGGCCCACCTCGTCCTGCAGGATGAGGTGCACGGTGTCGCCGTTCAGCTCCGGGTGACGGGCCAGAAAAACTCTGTCCTCTGCGGTCAGTGCCCCGCAGCCGGACAGCAAAGCGTCCTCCTGTGCGGAAAGCTCTGCCAGCTCGGCAGCGTGGTTGGTGATATCGGTCATGTTCTCGTCCGCCGGGTCGCCGCGCAGAGCGGCGATCTTTTCATCCAGCGGTGCGAGCTGTTGTAAGATGTCCTTGATCATAAGGCGCTTCCTCCTCAGGCGTGCAGACGCAGCAGCTGCGCCAGTGTTTCGCGCATTTCGGTACGGGGCACCACCTTGTCCACAAAGCCATGCTCGTACTGGAACTCGCTGCGCTGGAAGCCTGCGGGCAGCTTTTCGCCGATGGTCTGTTCAATGACCCGGGGGCCCGCAAAGCCGATCAGCGCCCCGGGCTCTGCCAGCATAATATCGCCAAGGCTGGCAAAGCTTGCGGTCACGCCGCCGGTGGTGGGGTGGGTGAGCACACTGATGTACAACCCGCCCTTTGCCGAAAAGCGCTGGATGGCGGCACTGGTCTTTGCCATCTGCATCAGGCTGAAAATGCCCTCCTGCATCCGC
>ENA-OPEC01002236-OPEC01002236.1-human-gut-metagenome-genome-assembly--contig:-NODE-2236-length-11064-cov-2.391044_pt1 | contig 11064 bp, 9 predicted proteins | sample MGYA00241622_ERZ501507 | MGnify/ENA primary metagenome ERZ501507 (study PRJEB25962, sample SAMEA2042582) | human gut metagenome | biome: human gut; feature: human-associated habitat; material: faeces... | reverse complement strand
ATACCGCTGCTGTCCAAAAGGGAATATATTTTTTCTTTAATAATATCATCATCTCTGGCATCTTTAAAATCATAAAATTCAGTATATCCTGCACCATGACCGCATGCAGGAGCTTCTGTTGTATAATATCCGTATTCCACATTCAAATCCTTGTCAAGATAAATTCCATATCCTCCAACCATGAATTTATATTTGTCATAGTAATCATCTTTTAAATCATCTATGGATTCATTTGCATCAAACATGAAATAAGGTTCATCATAGTATTCATCATCATATCCGTAAAATCCGATTTCTAAAAATATTTTATCATGACTGTTTAGGGCCTCTTTAATGGAATCCAAATCCCTGTTAATTGCTCTTACAGGAACATCATTACTGAATGCGACAAATTCATACAAGTCTGAATCATTTATCTTTTCGGCAAGTATTTCAAAATCAATTTCTCTTTTCATAGTATCACCTAACCAGAAACAAAAAAGCTGTAGATATATGCAATTATGAAAAAAACTGCAATCAGAATACAACAGGTAGAAGTATTATCCTGTTTTTTGCGTTTTGTTGTTTTAGAAGAGCTGTGTGAAACCCCCGTGGCAGGATGATAATTAAAATTGGGATGGCCGCAGTAAGGACAATACTTATCCTTGCTGAAATCCAAAGTTCTTCCACACCTTTCACAACAGTTTGACATAAACGCTTTTTGAATTGAATTCATTTTAAAAACTCCTTATTGCATAGCTTTACCTAAAATACATAAAATCAGAAAAACAACAAACATCAGCATACAGCATCTGTTCCATTCCTTATCTTCCTGTTCTTTGGATTTGGGAGGTTTGACATTCCTTAACGGAGGCATATAATTGTCATTGGGACATCCGCAAACAGGACAGTATCTGTCTCTGCCGTCATTTAAATATGCACCGCATGCCCAGCAGCAGTTACCTTCTATTCTATCTCTCTGATCTCTGTTCATTTTATGACCTTTTTAAATAATTTCTTCTTTTTTTCGACATATAGAAAATTGTTTTTATTAAGAATATAACAGATTTTTTTATCTTTAATTGTTTTTAGAGATATTTGCCCTATTTAGAAACTTTTAATAATAAAAACTATTTTAACCCCAATCACGTTTTGTCCAGTCATAAGAATCCATAAATGCATCAGAAGAATATAACGCACCTACAGTATCAAATTTCTCCTCTTTATTTTCTTTTTGTTGTTTTTTTCCAATTATTTGCATATTTAATAAACTAAGTATATTCATAACCATTATGGAACCTTTATTTTCAAAAGATTTGATTATTTTTTCTCCAATTTTTTCATCTTTATGATTATTAAATAAAACAATTTCATACATTTTAGAAAACTGATTTTCAGATTCATGAGTTAAAAATTTAATAAATAATTCACCATTGACACTTTCATATTTATAATCACATAATTCATCAATTGGAAACTCATTAGAATTTACATTCATTTGTTCAAAGATTAAATGAACAATATATATAATTTTTATTAAATCTTGGTTTTTAGAATGATTACCTATTTCTTTAATAATCATGTCCACATCAATAAATTCATTTTTGAAACCACTTATTAAATAATCATCAATAAAATCTTTTAAAACATTACTTTGACAGCTTTCTTTTAAATTTTTAAGTTTTAATAAATTTTCATTATTTTCTGTGTTGTCTTTTTCATCATATCCATAAATGGTGTTTCTTCTTTTTTCTATAAAAAACCTGCCACCTACTTTAAATATCATTTTTAATATATACTAGCTCTTTTTTATCTGGATAATAGTTTAGTGTGCTGTTAAGAATGTTCAGTCAGTCTTGTTAAGATTTGTAAGACCATCGGATTTTTAGCTAAAACTTTATTACCAATTTTAAGAGCCTTTTTTGAGTTTATCTTCAGTTAGTAGTATAACTGCTTTTACTAACTTTCTTCAGACATATATTATGATGTGTTTAAAATAGTATATAATTGTTTTTATTAGGATTATAAAATTTTAAAGATTTTTTTAAATTCAAAATCCCTTTTTTGTTTATTATATTAATAAACCTAAAAAAATATTCATAATTAGGTGGAGGAATAATAATATAACTTTCAAACTTGAATTAATCAAACATTTAAATTAATTTACTTTGATAATCAGCATTTTTATTTAAATTATTGTCTTTTTCTAAAATAACAATTTCTTCGCAAAATTCATCAATATCAAACACTTTTGTTCCATTATTGCTTTTTAATATAGAAATATTTCCACTATAATCTCCATCAGATATGTCTTCTGGAAGATAAACATATAAATCTCTATGATTTACTTTTTTAAAATCGACAGTAGCATTAACAGTGTGCATTGTTCCGCTTTTTTCCCCACACTGTAGAACAAAAACTATATCTGAAAATGCAGCTACAATCTTATCTCTTTCAACATAGCTTCTTTTAAATACTTTTTTATCAGGTTCATACTCAGAAACTAAACATCCACCCTGTCCAATAATTGATTTTGCTAATTTTTTATTACTACTGGGACTTATAACATTTAATCCACAGGGTAAAAAAGCAATTGTGATTTTATTTTCATTAACTGTAGTTTCATGAGCTATTTTATCACAACCTAATGCCAAACCACTAACAACCACCCTTTTAGAAACAGCTAAAATTCTTTTAACTAATTCTTTTTCAAAAATTTTAGTATTATCTGAGGGTTTTCTTGTTCCAATAATTGCAATATTAGATTTAGACAAAGCTTCCATATTGCCTTTTACATATAGATAAAGAGGTTTTTGATTTTCCATGTCAAATAATTTTTTAGGATATTCTTTATCAAAAACTGTAATAACATTTATTTCAGAATCATTTACTACAGAATCATATATCTTTTCAGCTTCATTTTTTGCTTTAATTAATTTATCTTCACTAATTTTATTACTTTTATGAAGTTTATTAAATAAATCATCCATGTCCTTAGAATTAATTAACATATCCCAGTACTTTGTATATATTGTTACTTTCCCAACTCGATTTATTTTATTTAAAAAGAGTAATTCTTTATATTTAATCATGTTATCCCTCGTATAAAACTTTAGCATTATCTTCAAAAACAACTTTTTTATTATTCCATTTTAACCGTCCTAGAAATGTTCGTAAATCTGGAAATCGTGTATAATGCCTTTGTACATCAATTGTAAGGCCTACAATATTTTTTTCATTTGCACCATTACTAATTAAAAGTTCTTTACAAGCAGATATAGTGGTTCCAGTAGTAACTATATCATCTAGTATAATGAAACCTATAGATTCCGGAAGATTTTTTTCACAAGATAAAGAATTTTTTTGTCTGTCGATATCCCACTTATTCATAGACTCTTTTTGTGAGAGTATCTTTTCATTCCTAACTATTATATTATTATATTTTGAATCAAGAATATTTTCTAAATTTGACTCCTTGAAAATTTTTTCAATTATATTAACTGATGTTTTAGTTTGTGGAACATTATCAGGATTAGAAGACGGAACTGAAACAAGCGCAATTTTCTCAATATCTTTAAAAACAACATCTAATAAATTAACAACCGCATACATTAATTTATATGTAAAATTGTTATAAATTTTTTGATTATCATTATTTTTATAAGACAATATTTCATTAGAACAATTTTTATAATGACGTATTACATTATTTTTCTTGAAATCCTCAGGTACTCTATTATAACAACTTATAGGTAAATATTTATATAAATAATATATATCATCATTATTTTTTGAAATAAAAATTTTAGAGTTAAAATTCTGATATTCATATTTAAATAAAAGTTTGTATTCTTTGACATAATTTTTATTATTTGGAATACTACTAAAATCTTCTTGAGAATCAAATAAAGATTCTTTTTCCCAGTCGTATAATGCTTTTTTAGATTTATGAATACTATTTTTCAAATTAAGACCTCATTTCTATTAAATATTTTAGTTACTAATTAATTTATTTATTAAAACACCTTACAAAAACTGTTTATTTTTTTATTAAAATTGTTTTTTGTTTGACCTAAATGCTTCGATAATTGCATTCCATTCGTTTAAACATACTGTTATTGATAACATTTTAATCTCTTTTATTTTTATCAAATACTTGATTTTAAGTCTTCATAACTATTAGTAACTTCTAGTTCAACATCACTACCTAAAGCTTCAAAGTGTTTTTTACCACATTTAATTTTAGCTTGCTCAGATGGTCTTAATTGAGTAATATCTTTCGTACCTTTTGTTTCAACTACAAAATACATTTTACGTTCCCCATCTTTGTTAAATAATATAGCCCAATCTGGATTATATCCTCCAATTGGAGTAGCTATTTTAAACCAACCAGGTAATTTAGTATATAATTCAACTTCATCATCATTTTCTAATCTTTCTGCAAAGTTCTTTTCAACTTCACTATCATATACAATATGATCATAGACAGAACGATGACTTTCTATAATATTTTTATTTAGATATCCCCATAACTCTTCATTTTCAAATAATTGTTGGCTGTAATAATCATCTAATTCTGAATATTTTACTCCATCAACAATTAAACTACTCATTACACGTTTAATAATCTTTGAAGATTCATTCATGTATTCTGTAGGATTTTTCTTAAATTGGTCTAATGTTTCACTTTCAATAAAATCTTAATAATTGTTTTTCTAGTTAAACTTGTAGTATTTTGTAAGAATTTTAATATATTAGGTAGGGCTATTTCATCTTCATCTGAATAAACTGTTTTTACAGTTCCTTCTTTATAATTTACACCTGATGCATCAATTGTTAATCCGCTTTTTGTATAAATTAATTTAGGTGGTTTAATATTTAATTCATCTTTTAAAGCATTACAACACTTTTCTATTAATTCATCTGTGTCAAATTCAACTGAATAAGTTGTTTTATGTTTAATTTTATCCCAAAATTCTTTAAAATCATCACTTAAGAAAACATGTTTATTAACTTTAACTTTACGTTTGTTATTTGCATTTTTAATTTCATAATGTTTTGTTTGTCTTTTAGCTACTGAAACTATATCTTCTTTAATAGATTCATACTTTTCAGGCACTTCTACAGTATTATCGATTATAGCTTGCTTTAAAGTATCTTGAACTTTACCTTTTCCATTAATATACTTCATTTTTTTAAAATGATTAAATAGTTCTAATGATTTTTGAGAACCAATTGCCTCTTTTTTACCATTTTTATTTTCCATAATAATATGTGCAAAACTTGTTTTTTCAATAGTGCCAAATTTAATTCCAGTATCATTTTCCATTTCACTTTGTAATTTTTTAGCAAAATCACTATAACTTTCATTAGCCATTACAGTTAAAATATTAATATTATTATCTTTAATACGCTCTCCATCTTGATTAACACATAAACGTAGTCCTCTACCAATTTCTTGACGTTTTTTCATTGTAGAAGATGTTTCATTTAAAGTACAAATTTGGAAAACATTAGGATTATCCCAACCTTCTTTAAGCGCAGAATGTGAAAATATAAATTTTAAATTAGAATCAAAACTTAAAAGTTTTTCTTTATCTCTCATGATTAAATTAAATGTAGATTCATCATCTTTATTTGCTCTAAGTTTACCTTTTTTAGTTTCCCTTGAGTCTTTAACTTTACCTTTTTTATCTACAGAAAAATAACCATTATGAACCTCTTCAACAGGAACATGCTCAATTTTTTCTATTAAAGTATTATATTTAGGTTTTCTAATGACTTTTTCATATTCTTCTTCAAATATTTTAGCATATGGGCCTTTAATAGGATTTCCATCTTCATCATATTGTCTATAATTAGCTACTTTGTCAATGAAAAATAAACTTAAAACCTTAATTCCTTTTTCATTTAAAGATAACTCTTTATCAAAATGCTCTTCAATTGTTTTTCTAATTTGAGCTCTTTTAATTACTAAATCATCCATATCTCCAAATATTTTTCCAATTCTTAAAATTTCATCCTTTTGAGTAAAAGAAACATATTCATTACCTTCCTCACAATATATTTCATCTACAATATAATTTTCATAAACATCCCGCCTACCAGAAATATCAAATAAGTCATCACCTTGTTTTACAGTTACTATTTTTCTTTTAATTGAACCATTCATTAATTTATCTATTTCAATTTTAGCAGTTATAGGAGACTTTTTATTATTAGTTTCAATTAATTTCATATAAGCTTTATTATGAAAATCTTGAGATTCAAATCCTGCAACTTCAATTTGTTTAACTAAATTCATTCCATAAGCATCAACAGCATCTAATTTATAAATTAAATTTTGAATTTCCTTATGAGTTGCTGAATATCTTAATGTACATAAAGGATTTAGAGATTTAACTGCTTTTTCACCTTTACCACCCATAACAGATTGAGGTTCATCAATAATAACAATAGGATTAGTTTCTTGAATTAATTCAATAGGTTTATATCCACTTAACCTATCATTTTCCCTATGGATAATATTAGCTTTTGTTTCTTTACTTGGATCTGTAAAACTTTTATTAAATGCATCAATATTAATAATCATTATTTCAATATTGGAATCAGTAGCAAAATTTCTAATTTGCTCTAATTTAGAAGAATCATAAACAAAAGAATTATAAATTACATTATCATACAAACCTTTAAAATGATCTCTAGTAATTTCAATTGTTTTATAAACTCCCTCTTTAATAGCAACTGAAGGAACAACAATGATAAACTTAGTAAAACCATATATCTTATTTAATTCAAAAATAGTTTTTAAATAAACATAAGTCTTACCAGTTCCGGTTTCCATTTCAATATTAAAATCCAAATGATTTTCACTTAATGATTCACTTGGAGCTATTTTATGATACTTTTGAACTTTTCTTAAATTTTCTAAAATATCAGAAGCACTAATATCAATCTTATTTCCTACACCCTGTCCAGTACTATTAATAGTCTGTTGACCAGACACAGTAAAATAAGATAACATTGAATTTTGACCTTCAAATAAATCAATAACTGATTTTACTGCTTCATCCTGGTACTTAAGGTTAGGATTAAACTTAAGTTTCATAATTTTAAAATCTCCTATTAAATTGTTATAAACTCATCAATATTATTTATCCTTAAAGTTTCTTTTATATTTGTTTTATCTGCATCAGATTTAAAGCCAGATTCCTTGAAAACAACTCTAGTAATGTCATCTGATTTTAGTTTAATAATTTCTTTCGCAATTTCTTTTGTAATATTATCTTCTAAACAGATTAGCAATGCACCATAACCAATGGAATATGTATTGTTTATTTTTTCTATTGGTAATGTTAAATCAATACCATATTTAAGCATAATTTCATAGATTAAATCTAATTCTGTTCTATCTTCTTTGATATTTTCCTTATTAGTGAGTAATGTTTGTTCTAAATTATTATAATCTGGATCCCACTTTTCTAAATTAGAAGAATCTAATTTAAAAACTTTAAAACCAATATCTAAATTTTTGTTATCTGATTCTTCTAAAATTTTATCCCCAGCTCTTCTAATTCTTTCTTTACCAATTTCACAAATATTTTTATAACCTGCTTTATAAGCTTCTGATTTTTCATCAGTTAATTCAAAAAGTTGAACCATAATAAACTTACGATTACCATTATCTTCAGAATTTAATTGCATAGTTGCATGAGCAGTAGTAGCAGAACCTGAAAAAAAATCTAAAATAATATCATTTGAATTTAAATTTAAAAAATTAGCCAAATAATATATTAAAGATATTGGTTTTGGATAATCAAAAACTTTAATATTATTAAACATTTTTTTCAAATTTCTCCCCGCATTTTCTGTAGTTTCAACATTCACAGATTTATTTATCAAATTAGATGGAACTTCTGGATCATAATATTGTTTCTCGTAAGATGGAGATAAAGTATTTGTTTTAATTGAAATTTTTGTTCCATTTTCAATTTCTTCAATTAATTTATTCTGACTCCATTTAAATTTACTTTTTAATTTAAATTCATCAATAAAAACACCATTTTTAACTTCAACATCATTCTCCAAAATTATTTTATAATTTTCAGTACCATAATAACCTTTTTTAATTACTCCATTTGGTAATTTAGTAAATACTGAATTTTTAGGAAATATTAATTCTTTTTCAGTATTTGTTTGATTTAATAATCCATTATCACTTTTACTTATTTTAGTTAATCCAGTGTATTTTAAAGAAGATTTATTTCTTTCATAAACTAATATATATTCTAAATTTTTCTTGATTTTTTTAGATAAATTAGGTGGAGTTTCACTTTTATGCCAATTATATTGACCAATGAAATTTTCTTCACCAAATATTTCATCACACAATTTTTTAAGATTAAACAATTCATTATCATCAATACTAATAAAAATAACCCCATCAGCAGTTAATAAATTTCTAGCTAATTTAAGACGAGGATACATCATATTAAGCCAATTTGAATGAAATCTACCATCAGTTTCTGTATTTGTACTTAATTTAATTCCAATGCTCTCTCTCTCTCTCTCCTTCTTTAACTACTTGACCACTTAATTTTAAATAATTTTCTAAATTATCTTTGTAATTATCTGAATAAATAAAATCTTTTCCAGTATTATATGGTGGATCAATATAAATCATTTTAATTTTATTGTTGTAACTTTTTTGGAGTAATTTAAGAACTTCTAAATTATCTCCTTCAATATACAAATTTTCAGTTGAATCCCAATTTTTAGATTCTTCTTTGCATGGTTTTAAAGTTCCAGAACTAGTTTTTTGAGATTCTTTAATAGCTTGAGTTTTACCTGGCCAAGTAAAATTATATTTTTCAGGATTTTCATCAATATTATTGCCTAAAATTAATTTTAATTTATCAAAATCAATTTTATCTTCAGTTACAATTTCTGGAAAAATTTCCTTAAGTTTAATCACATTGTCTTGAATTATATTATTACTTTCACCACTTAATTTACTATAAATCATATAATCACATTTATTCTAATTTCATCCTTTTTTTAATAATTCTTCTGGATAAACCTGGAGGATTTGGTTTAAATATATTATCATCATCAAATTCATCATTTTTAATTGCATGTTCCCTTAACTTTTTAATATTCAAATCATAACTAACAACATAATCATTTAATCCTCCTTTTAAATTAATTAAATAATTATTTTTAGATGAAGTAGGTTGTAATATCATACTTCCACCATACTCAGAAGTATTTGATTTAATACAATAACAAAGTAAATCTCTTGAAAGTGATTCTGCTATGTTATTAAAATAAATTGTATCTTTATTAAATTCGGAAACAGTTACAATATCACAACAATTTTTAAAGATACTCCTATCTTTAATATCTGCAATTTCATAACAATAATATGGAGCTATATAAATATCATTCCAAATAATTAAATGATATTCTTTGTTAAGTAAATTATTACATTTATTTCTTAATTCAATAGGTTTTTTATCATGTGTTTTAAACAATGTTAATTCATGTGGTGAATAATGATTTTTTAATCTATAAACTAAAATTGATTCAAAATATTTTTCATTAACTATGAAAGGTAATGTTGCAAAAATATAATTACCCACATAATCTCCATTTACTATAGGTTCTACACCAAATATTATTGCCATTTGATGGTCTTTTGAAATTTTCACAATTTCATTTACCCATTCATAAGGAATATATGCCTCAGGCATTACTAATAATTCAATTCTTTGATTTATAGCTTTATTAATTAAATTTTTTAAAGAATCAAATCTATCTTGACTTAAATTTGGAATTTTTAATCTATTCTCAATATTATTCTCATTTAATTTAGTATTTAAAATACCTACTTTAATTGACTCTTTATTAGTATTACCCACTTTAATTATTTTTAAATGATTATCCGGGTCATAAAAACATTTATTTTCAGAAGAATTACAATTTAAACCACATTCAAATTTTATATACTTAAACAATGAATTCTGATTTTTCGTTTGGTTTTTAAAATTAAACTTATAATAATTCTTAATAGCATTATTTATATATTCAATTTCATTTAATTCATTTATATTCTTAATGTTATCATCATGAATTGAAAATAATTCATTATTAATTTCATGATAAATCAACTCATTGAGTTTTATAAATCTAGGATAAACACCTACAAATAATTCATTTTCTTTATTTGTAGATTTGATTAAATTATACTTAAACTTATTTTTATTCCTATTTAAATTAAAACAAATTTTTAATGTGCTTTGAAGAGGATATTTCATTAAACTATTATTTTGCATTGAAGAAAAAAGACATTTACAAATATCATTATTAATATCAATTTCAGAAAATTTATTCACATTACATTTAATATATTCATTTAAATCATCTATTTTATCATCTGATTTTAAAGATAAAACTCTGACTATAGAATAATATAAAAATTTAATCAAAGAATTCTTCAAACTTTCTTTATCTTCGTTCAAATTAAAAACATAATTATCGTTATTAGAAATTGTGCATTTAATAGAATTAATAACACTAATTATTTCATCAATTAAATTAAACATCATTTTTTGTTCATTATTAATATATAAAAATGAAAAAATTTTTTCCCAAAGCGACATGAATTCTAATAAATTACCTTTAAAAGCATTGAAAATTTCATTTACTAACTTTTCATCTATTTTTTCATCCATATATTTCGAGGAATTAATCAAACGAGATAAAATTTTTGATATTTCAAATTTGTTAATTTTAACATCATTAATACTATTCAATTTATTTATAGAATCATTATAATTAATTTTATAAATTCCATCCTCAAGTTCATTTTTTATTGATTCGGAATCATGCATTAATTTAAATTCACTTGAATTTTTAGAGATTTCCTTTCTAAAATTCTTTATAATAGCATCAGAGTTATTATATGAAAATTTAATTGGATTACCAATAAAAGAGGATCCATATAGTACACATTATTACAATGAGTATGATTTATTAGTTTGGGCTAGGATGAAATATGGAGAGGAATTTGTTGAATACTTAAAA
>ENA-OPEC01002235-OPEC01002235.1-human-gut-metagenome-genome-assembly--contig:-NODE-2235-length-11075-cov-4.362160_pt1 | contig 11075 bp, 8 predicted proteins | sample MGYA00241622_ERZ501507 | MGnify/ENA primary metagenome ERZ501507 (study PRJEB25962, sample SAMEA2042582) | human gut metagenome | biome: human gut; feature: human-associated habitat; material: faeces... | reverse complement strand
TGAGGAGGAAGAGATGACGCAGCAGCAGTTTGACGCGATGATGGAAAACTACCTGAAAAGACTGGCGCAGCAGACGCCGGCGTCCTGGAGCGCGGAGGCGCGCGCCTGGGCGGAGAAAAACGGCCTGATCGCGGGCGATGAGGCGGGGAACAAACAGTACCGCAGCTTTTTGACGCGCGAGCAGATGGCCGTGCTGATGCAGCGCTACGACGCGATGCAGCGCGGCAAATGACAGAATGGCAAATGAAAGCGCCGGAGGGGAGCCCCTCCGGTGCTTTTTTGCGCTAATGAGCTGGAAACTTGCAAGAATTCTTGCAAGATTTGGAGATTTTGGAGAAGAAGACAAAAATGACTACACGGAAACGACAAAAAGCGAGAACAAAATTTGTTCAGTTTTTTTTCACTTTCCATGCGGGTTTTCATTGATTTTGCGAGGAAGTTCCTCTATAATTTACACTGAAGCCTGTATGAGCATCTTTCAGCGGATTTTTGACGGAATCCATGCAAGCGGAAAGAGCTCTTTGGCAATAAAAATGTTTATCAAAATCAGGGAGGGTTTTATCTTGAATAAGGTCATGTCACTGCACGATGCCGTTGCAAAGTACGTCGAGAATGGCGATACTCTTGCGATCGGCGGCTTCACCACCAACCGCAAACCGTACGCCACGGTCAGCGAGATCCTGCGTCAGGGTCAGAAGGACTTCATCGTTTATGCCGGCCCCGGCGGCGGCGAAGTCGATATGCTCATCGGCGAGGGCCGCGTGGCTGCTTACATCAACTGCTACACCGCCAACTCCGGCTACACCAACGTTTCCCGCCGCTTCCGCGCTGCCATCGAGCAGGGCAAGCTCACGTATGAGGACTATTCTCAGGACGTGCTGATGCTCATGCTTCACGCCTCTTCTCTCGGCCTTCCGTTCCTGCCGGTCCGCCTGATGCAGGGCAGCGGCCTGATGAAGTTCTGGGGCATCAGCGAGGAAAAGCGCAAGACCATGCCCAAGATCGAGGATCTCAAGTGCGCTGAGATCGAGAACCCCATGGTTCCCGGCCAGAAGGTCGTCGCCGTGCCCGTTCCCAGAATCGACACCGCGATCATCCACGTCCAGCAGGCCTCTCCGGACGGCACCTGCATCATCTGCGGCGACGAGTTCCACGATATCGACATTGCGATCGCTGCGCGCAAGACCATCGTCACCTGCGAGGAGATCGTCTCCGACGAGTTCATCCGCCGCGACCCGACCAAGACCCGTATCTTCGGCGAGTGCGTGCAGGCGGTCGTCAAGGCCCCCTATGGCGCATGGCCCTCTCAGTGCTACGCTTACTATGATGACGACGATGCCGGCCTGAAGGAATACGACAAGGCCTCCAAGTATCAGGACGCCGAAGATGCCGTCAAGCAGCTCGAGAAGGCTGCCGTCAAGGCTGCCAAGGCGCTCGAGAAGGCTCCCGAGGACGAGAAGCTCAAGCTCGCTGCCGAGAACGCACAGAAGGCCTTCGAGCTTGCCAAGAGCGGCGAGAAGATCCCCGAGACCTTCAAGGATTTCCTTGAAAAGTGGGTCTACAGCTGCGAAGATCAGTCCGCTCTGCTCGATAAGCTCGGCGGCAGCCGTCTGATGCGCCTGAAGAACGAGCCGCACCTCGGCTATTCCACTACACACTAAGGTTTGGGAGGCTAAATAGAAATGTCTGATTACACGAAGTATACCAAGCAGGAAATGCAGGCTTATGCCATTGCTAAGAATATCAAGGAAAACCAGATCGTCATCGTCGGTACGGGTCTTCCCCTGATCGGTGCATCCCTCGCCAAGCGCGCGGTCTGCCCCAGCTGCCACCCCATCGTTGAGTCCGGCCTGATGGACTGCGACCCCGTTGAGGTTCCCCGTTCCGTCGGTGATAACCGCTTCATGGCGCACTGCGCCGTGCAGTGGCCCAACATCCGCTTCGTCGGCTTCGAGGCCAACGAGTGGCTGCACGACGAGGATCGTCTCGTTGCCTTCATCGGCGGCGCCCAGATCGACCCGTACGGCAACGTGAACTCCACCTGCATCTTCGGCAAGGGCGACTACCTGCAGCCCACCACCCGTTTCACCGGTTCCGGCGGCGCCAACGGCATTGCCACCTACTGCAACACCATCATCATGATGCAGCACCAGAAGCGCCGCTTCATGGATCACGTCGACTACATCACCTCCTGCGGCTGGATGGACGGCCCCGGCGGCCGTGAGCGCGCAGGCCTTCCTGGCAACCGCGGTCCCCAGATGGTCGTTACCGACCTCGGTATCATGAAGTTCGACGAGGAGACCAAGCGCATGTACCTCGCTTACTACTATCCGTTCTCCTCTCCCGAGATGGTTCAGGAGAACACCGGCTTCGAGATCGACGTCTCCCGCGCAGAGCTGATGGAAGGACCCTCTCCGGAGATCATCCGCCTCATCCGTGAGGAGATCGACCCGGGTCAGGCATTCATCAAGGTTCCCAAGGATAAGTAATTTGTTATTTCAATAAGAAGGAGAACAAAATATGAGCGAATATTCCATGCCCTCTTATTTCCAGAATATGCCGGTGATCGGCAAGGAACTCGGCACGTTCCATGAGGACAATGCCGCCGAGATCCAGGCGGTGGAGCAGGAGATCCATGAGATCCGCGAGGCCGCGCTTGAAGCCGGCCGCAGCACCGAGTCCCTGAACGAGTCCGGCCAGTGGACGGCGATGCAGCGCATTATGGAGCTTGTTGACGAAGGCACCTGGTGCCCCCTCAACAGCCTCTACAACCCCGAGGACAACAAGAACGGCTCCGTCGGCATCGTCAAGGGCCTCGGCCGTATCGACGGCAAGTGGGCCGTCATCATCGCCAGCGACAACAAGAAGCTCGCCGGCGCATGGGTTCCCGGTCAGGCCGACAGCCTGCTGCGCGGCAGCGACACGGCCAAGCGCCTGCGCATCCCCCTCGTTTACGTTCTCAACTGCTCCGGCGTTAAGCTCGACGAGCAGGAGAAGGTTTACCCCAACCGCCGCGGCGGCGGCACCCCGTTCTATCGCAACAGCGAGCTCAACCAGATGGGCGTGCCCGTCATCGTCGGCATCTACGGCACCAACCCCGCAGGCGGCGGCTATCACTCCATCTCCCCGACCATCCTGATCGCGCATGAAGATGCCAACATGGCAGTCGGCGGCGCGGGCATCGTCGGCGGCATGAACCCCAAGGGCTATGTGGACAAGGAAGCTGCCGAGGCGCTCATCAAGGCGCAGAAGAACCTCAAGAGCGACATCCCCGGTACCGTCGCCATCCACTATGGCGAGACCGGTTTCTTCCGCGAGGTTTACGCCGATGAAGAGGGCGTGCTCGCCGGTATCCGTAAGTATATGGACATGCTGCCCGCTTACGATCCCGAGTTCTTCCGCGTCGACGATCCCAAGGAGCCCCTGTTCGACGCCAACGACCTCTACAGCATCGTTCCGTTCAACCAGAAGCGCTCCTACGACATGGTCGAAGTTCTGGCGCGTCTTTTCGACGGCTCCGAGTTCATGGAGTACAAGCACGGCTACGGCCCCGAGATGATCACCGGCCTTGCCAAGATCGACGGTCTGCTCGTCGGCGTTGTCGCCAACTACCAGGGCATGCTGATGAACTACCCAGAGTACAAGATGGCGACTTACGGCCAGGCGATGGGCGTGGGCGGCAAGCTGTACCGTCAGGGCCTCATCAAGATGAACGAGTTTGTCACCCTCTGCGCGCGTGACCGCATCCCGATGCTGTGGGTCCAGGATACCACCGGTATCGACGTCGGCAACGACGCTGAGCGCGCTGAGCTGCTCGGCCTCGGCCAGAGCCTCATCTACTCCATCCAGTCCAGCAAGCTGCCGATGATGGAGATCACCCTCCGCAAGGGCACCGCCGCGGCGCACTACGTCCTCGGCGGCCCGCAGGGCAACGACAACAACGCCTTCTCCATCGGCACCGCCACCACCGAGATCTACGTCATGCACGGCGAGACCGCTGCGGCCGCCATGTATGCCCGCCGTCTCGTGAAGGAAGAGAAGGCCGGCGAGGATCTGCAGCCCACCATCGACAAGATGAACGCGCTGATCCAGGACTACGCCAAGAAGTCCAGCCCGAAGTTCTGCGCCAAGGCAGGCCTGACCGACGAGATCGTCGACATGAACGACATCCGTCCTTACATCCAGGCCTTCGCCAACGCCTGCTATCAGAACCCCGAGAGCATCTGCCCGGTCCATCAGATGCTTCTGCCGCGCGTCATCCGCGACTACGACGCCCTGAACGCGCAGTAAACTATCACAACAATGCTTTTCTCGGCGCTGCGCGGAGGCAAGAACCGCGCAGCGCATGGGAAGGCAAACGGAGAGTACAATGAGCATTTTAACCATGGGTATCGACGTCGGCTCCACCGCGTCGAAGTGTGTGATCTTAAAAGACGGCAGCGAGATCGTTGCCAAGTCCCTCGTCGCTGTCGGCACGGGCACGTCGGGCCCGTCCCGCGCGATCGCTCAGGTGTTGGAAAACGCGGGCATGACGCGCGAGCAGATGGACTTCGTCCTTGCCACGGGCTACGGGCGCAACAGCCTTGACGGCCTTGCCGACATGCAGATGAGCGAGCTTTCCTGCCACGCCAAGGGCGCGGCGTTCCTGTTCCCGAACGTGCGCACGGTCGTCGATATCGGCGGGCAGGACGTGAAGGTCATCGAGATCGAGAACGGCATGATGAAAAATTTCGTCATGAACGACAAGTGCGCAGCCGGTACCGGCCGCTTCCTCGATGTCATGGCCCGCGTGCTTGAGGTGAAGGTCGAAGAACTGGGCGACCTTGGCGACAAGTCGACCAAGGAGGTCGGTATCAGCTCGACCTGCACCGTCTTTGCCGAGAGCGAGGTCATCTCGCAGCTTGCCATGGGCACAAACAAGTGCGACATCATCCACGGCATCCACAAGTCCGTCGCGGGCCGCGTTTCCGGTCTCTGCCACCGCATCGGTGTGCGCGACGACGTGGTGATGACCGGCGGTGTCGCACAGAACCACGGCATCGTGAAAGCCCTTCAGGAGCAGCTCGGCCACGAGATCCACACCACGCCCCTCACGCAGTATAACGGTGCGCTCGGCGCGGCTCTCTTTGCCTACCAGAAGGCTTTGAAGAACAAATAATCCCCATCATTCGTTATCAAATTTTTCTATATCGCATTAGGAGGAATCAATCATGGCTAAACAAGTCAGTCCCGGCGTGCTTGCTCTGCGCAAGGTCGTCGATGACGTCTATGCCGACGCCCGTGAAGCGAAGAAGCAGGGTAAGCTGGTCGGTTGGTCCAGCTCCAAGTTCCCCTGTGAGCTTGCTGAGGCCTTTGACCTCAACGTGATGTACCCCGAGAACCAGGCTGCCGGTATCGCCGCCCAGCGCGACGGTGAGATCATGTGCCAGGCTGCCGAGGATCTCGGCTTCGACAACGATATCTGCGGTTACGCACGTATCTCCCTGGCTTACGCCGCCGGTAAGCGCGCCAGCCGCAAGTTCGACCCCGAAACGCTCGAGTTCATCATCGACCCCAACAGCGGTAAGCCCCTCAAGGACGAGAACGGCAAGGTCGTCATCGATCCTGAGACCGGTAAGCCCAAGAAGGACCCCAAGACGCAGGTTCCCTACACCGTTCTGGACGATATCCACGAGATCGAGGCTCTGCCCGAGACCACCGAGAAGGAGATCGCCTACAAGAACTTCCGCCGCGAGGCCATCAAGCCCTACAAGCAGATGCGCATCCCCCAGCCGGACTTTGTCCTGTGCTGCAACAACATTTGCAACTGCATGACCAAGTGGTACGAGAATATCGCCCGTATGTGCAACATCCCCCTCATCATGGTCGATATCCCCTACAACAACACCGTGGAAGTCAGCGATTCCGCTGTCAAGTACGTCCGCGCCCAGTTCGACAATGCCATCCATGAGCTCGAGAAGCTCACCGGCAAGAAGTTTGACGAGGAGAAGTTCGAGCTTGCCTGCAAGCACGCGAACCGCACCGCACAGAACTGGCTGAAGGTCTGCGACTTCCTGCAGTACAAGCCCGCCCCGATGAGCGGCTTCGACCTGTTTAACCACATGGCCGACGTCGTCACTGCCCGCGGCAAGGAAGCTGCTGCCGACGCCTTCGAACTCCTGTCCAAGGACCTGCAGAAGAACATTGAGGAAGGCACCTCCACGCTGCCCTTCCCCGAGCAGTACCGCGTCATGTTCGAGGGCATCCCCTGCTGGCCGAAGCTCCCGAACCTGTTCAAGCCCCTCAAGGAGAATGGCATCAACGTCACCGCAGTCGTGTACGCGCCCGCGTTCGGTTTTGTTTACAACAACATGGACGAAATGGCCCGCGCTTACTACAAGGCGCCCAACTCCGTCTGCATCGAGCAGGGCGTTGCCTGGCGTGAGGGCATCTGCCGCGACAACAAGGTCGACGGCGTGCTCGTCCACTACAACCGCTCCTGCAAGCCCTGGTCCGGTTACATGGCTGAAATGCAGCGCCGCTTCACCGCTGACCTCGGCGTGCCCTGCGCCGGTTTCGACGGCGACCAGGCTGACCCGCGCAACTTCAACGAAGCGCAGTACACGACCCGTGTACAGGGTCTGGTCGAGGCTATGGAAGCCAACAAGAAAGACTAAGGAGGCGTGCAAAAATGAGTATCGAAGCTATCGTTAATGAATTTTCCGCTGTTGCCGCCAATCCCAAGGGCCAGCTCAAGGCCTATAAGGACGCAGGCAAAAAGTGCATCGGCGTGATGCCTTATTACGCCCCCGAAGAGCTGGTTTACGCCGCCGGTATGATGCCGTTCGGCATGTGGGGCAGCAACAACAAGACCGAGCAGCGCTCCAAGGAATACTGCGCGACCTTCTATTGCACCATCGCCCAGCTCGACCTCGAGATGCTGCTCGACGGCACGATGGATCTGCTGGACGGCGTGATCACCCCGACCATCTGCGACACGCTGCGCCCCATGAGCCAGAACATCCGCGTCGCCATGAGCGAGAAGCTGCCCTGCATCTTCCTCGCCCATCCCCAGAACCGCTTTGCCGACTGGGGCAAGCAGTTCTGCATGGATCAGTACAACGCTGTCAAGGAAGGCCTTGAGAAGATCGCCGGTCACGAGATCAAGAGCGAGGACATCGCTGCGGCCATCAAGGTCTACAACAAGTCCCGCGCTGCCCGCCGCGAGTTCGTCAAGCTCGCAAGCGAGCACTGCGACGTCATCGACCCGATCATGCGCTCGGCCGTCCTCAAGGCTGCCTGGTTCATGGATAAGGCCGAGTACACCGAGAAGCTCGAAGCCCTCAACGCCGAGCTCAAGGCACTGCCCGCGGCCAAGTGGAACGGCGTGAAGGTCGTCACCTCCGGCATCATCTGCGACAACCCGACGCTGCTGAAGATCTTCAAGGACAACAACGTTGCCATCGCGGCGGACGATGTTGCCCATGAGTCCCGCGCGTTCCGCACCGACGCGAGCGAGGAGGGCGATCCGATGATGGCCCTCGTCGAGCAGTTCACCAACACCGACTACGACGTGCTGCTCTACGATCCGCAGTCCAGCAAGAACCGCCGCGGCGAGTTCGTTGCCAACATGGTCAAGGAATCCGGCGCACAGGGCCTCGTGCTCTTCATGCAGCAGTTCTGCGACCCCGAAGAAATGGAATTCCCGTACCTCAAGAAGGCACTCGACGCTGCCGGCATTCCCTTCATCAAGCTCGGCATCGATCAGCAGATGCGCGACTTCGGTCAGGCGGCTACCGCCATTCAGGCGTTCGCCGATGTGCTCTCCGTCCAGTAAGGGTAAGGAAAGTCTCTTTTTCCCTCCTGCTCTTAAAAAAAGCAGGAGGGAAAAGCCGTTAAAAACGCGCAAAATGTGCATAGACGCTTGCAATTTCTGCAATCGTTTTGCTATAATCCAATATTGAAAGGTAAAAGGAAGAAATGGAATACAGCCCGCTTTTCGTTACCCTGATGGGTATCGGCACGGTGTTCTTCGGCCTGATCTGCATCATTTTCCTCACCATGGCAATGGGTGCAGTCCTCAAGGGCAAGGAAAAGACGCCTGCCGTCGCTGCCGCTGCTCCCGCTGCCGCTCCGGCTCCTGCCGCTGCCCCCGCAGCCGGCGGCCCCGCCAATGTCACCTCCCCCCTGCCCGGCACCGTTCTGCGTCTGTGCAAGAATACCGGTGATACCGTTGCGGCCGGCGAGGTCGTCATGATCGTTGAGTCCATGAAGATGGAGAACGAAGTCGTCGCTCCCGAGGGCGGCCGCATCGCCTCCATTGCCGTTGCAGCCGGCTCCGCCATCAATACCGGCGACCTGCTGTTCACTCTCGGCTAAAAGCTCTCACAGCATAATGCCTAATGCGGCGCTATTGTTTTGTGTGTTTATCACAATGCAATAGCGCCGCATTTTTGCAACATTTTTGATATATTTTCCATACCATTATTATTTTGTGTGTATTGCACCATTTATATAGTTTTTTATTGTGCAAAATATATATGTCAAAATTCATCAAAAAGGAATCAAATTTTCTACAATGTAAAAATTCCACAACACCTATTGCATTTTATATTATTTAATAGTAGAATAGCTATTAGAAAGAACATGGGTAAGTAGTAAACAGCTGCTCCCTGTTTCCATTATTTCCGCCGAGGCGGAACCGCAAAGGGGGCGACACGCATGGATACCAATTACGGCATCTCGATGAACTCTATTCTCCGCATGGATATCCTGCATGATGCCCGCCTGCTGGCCGGTGCTTCCGGCACCGATCAGATCGTTACCTCGGTCAGCGTCATGGTCGATCCCAACATCGTCAGTGCTGTGACCGGCGGTGAGCTGCTGGTTTCCACCGCCTACGCCATCCGGGAGAATATCCCCCAACTTATGCAGCTGGTCCCTCAGCTGAAGGAACACGGCGTGGTAGGCCTTGGCTTGAAGTTCAACAGCTATATCAATGAGATGCCGCAGAACATCCTCGATCTCTGCAATGAGCTGAGCTTCCCGCTGTTCGAGATCCCCAACAGCATCTCTTTCTCCCAGATCATCACCCCCATCATGACCACCATCGTCAATAATCAGGCACAGACCCTGGGGGATATCTACGAGCTGCAAAAGGCGCTGACCGCTACCATGCTGGGCGGCGGCAACCTGCAGTCCATCGTACAGACGCTCTTTGACCGTTTTGGCAACAGCGTCGCCATTTACAATGACTTCTTTTCTTCTTTTGTGCTGGCCTGCAGCGAGCAGCGCCGTGAAAGCATTTCGCGTCGGATGGAAAATCTCGTCCGTTCCGGCTCCTCCAGCAAAGAGACTGTCTCCCTGATGAGCAGCCGTGAGGTCGATAGCATTGATGGCCTCATCTGCAATAAGATCATCATCCCCATTTACAGCGATAAGAAAAAATACGGCAGTATCTACATCTGGGAGGACAACCGCGAGATCACCGGCGTAGACCTGGCCGTTCTGGAAGCTTCTACTTCCCTCATCGCGCTGGATATGATCAAAAAGATCTCGATGTACGAGATGGAAAACAATCACAAGGCCACCTTTCTTGATGACCTTTTGGTTCACGATGAGGAACGGCAGCGCAAGTCGCTGGCCAATGCCGAGTACTTCGATTTCGATGTGGATGCTGAGCACCGTGTGGCGGTCATTCGGGTCCTTTCCGGCAGCTCCACCATCGGCAATAGCTCCCTTTACAAAACCAACAACAGCATTGTCAATATCCTGCGGCGCATCAGCCGCGATAGCAGCATCAAGGTTCTGTTCGTCAATAAGTGTGACAGCATCGTGCTGGTCTTTGAATCCCCCCTGCGGGAAGATGAAGAATACCGCCGGCTGCTGCAGGCGTTCATCGATACCGCACTTTCCTCTTTAGAGGCGGAGGGGATTCTCGCCATGGCGTCTATCGGCGTCGGCCGCAGCTATGCTGATGCCACCAGCCTGTGGAAGAGCTTTAATGAAGCCCGCCGCGCGGCTGCCTGCTGGAACATTGATAATTCCCGTGTCCACTACTTTGAAAAGCTCGGCGTTTATCGCTTCCTTTCCTACGAAAATCTCCGCCCGGAGCTCATCATCTTCTACAATGAAACGCTCAAGGTGCTGGTGGATTACGACCACGACCGCGATTCCGAGCTGGTACATACCCTTTCGCTTTACTTCAAGTGCGGCGGTAATCTCAAGCGTCTGGCAGAAGAAATGGGGGTCCACTACAATACTGTGGCCTACCGCATCCAGCGCATCAAGGAGCTGGCCCATGTCAGCTTTGATAACGCCGACCAGATGCTGAATCTGCAGATCGCCCTTAAGATCTATGAAGTCAACTTCCACCGCTGAGGCCATCTCGGCCCAGCTGCTGGCCCTGCTGCCGCAGCACCCCGCGGAGACCACCGTTCATTCGGTGTTCCATACCTCGGCCAATCTGCTGTATCAGGGGCAACTGGTCACTCTGCTGGATGATACCCGTCCGCTTTATCCCTGTGCCGTACGGCTTGGCGGTTCTATTCCGTCCGTTGCCGCCGGGGAACCCGCTCTCCTTTCGCGGGAGCGCATCACCTTCCCCCACAGCGGCCACACCATCGAGCTTCACCGGGCGGCCGTCACTTCCCTTTCGCTTTTCTCTCCGTTGCTTCCCCTGCAGCTGCCCCACCCGGCGGCTCCGCAGGCCCTGCGGGAGATCATCCTTTCCAACGGCAAGCCGGAAGGCTTCGCTCCTCTGTTTACTATTTTGGAGGACGACCCCTCTCCCCTGCCCGATAACCTCTATGTCCGCTATGCGGCAGAGCGCATCCCCGCTCTATTCGCCGCCCTGCGGCAGAAGGATGCCGAAGCCGCCGCTGAGGCTGCCTATTCCATCGCCGGCTGCGGCATTGGGCTCACCCCCTCCGCCGATGACTTCCTTTGCGGAGTCATGGCGTCGGTACTGGCTTCGGCCATTGCCCGCGGGGAACAAAATGAATGGCTGCCCCTTACCGCCGCTATGGCCGAACGAGCTGCCCCCCGCACCAATCTCATCAGTGCCGCATTTCTGCGGCAGGCGGCCGCCGGGCAGC
>ENA-OPEC01002233-OPEC01002233.1-human-gut-metagenome-genome-assembly--contig:-NODE-2233-length-11088-cov-2.032176_pt1 | contig 11088 bp, 10 predicted proteins | sample MGYA00241622_ERZ501507 | MGnify/ENA primary metagenome ERZ501507 (study PRJEB25962, sample SAMEA2042582) | human gut metagenome | biome: human gut; feature: human-associated habitat; material: faeces... | reverse complement strand
AAATAATTATAAATAGAAATATATTTGGTTGCAGATTCAAATATAAAAATCTATTATATGAACCATAAGTTAGCACTCGAAAGAAATGAGTGCTAATAACCATTCAAAAGAAATAAAACAGATGATCATAAGCAGGAGGTAAGCAACATGAAATTAGTTCCATTAAGCGACAGAGTCGTATTAAAACAGTGTGAGGCAGAGGAGACTACAAAATCAGGTATCATCCTTACAAGCAGTGCACAGGAAAAACCACAGGAGGCAGAGGTTATAGCAGTTGGTCCTGGCGGAATGGTTGATGGAAAAGAAGTTACCATGCAGGTAAAAGCAGGTCAGAAGGTAATTTATTCGAAATACGCAGGAACAGAAGTAAAATTAGACGGAGAAGAATACATCATTGTAAAACAGAATGATATTCTCGCAGTTGTAGAGTAAAACATATTTTTATCATTAATAAATTCAGAAAGAGGTAGACAGATATGGCAAAGGAAATTAAATATGGCACAGAAGCAAGAGCAGCATTAGGTGCAGGTGTAGATAAACTGGCAAATACCGTAAGAGTAACATTAGGACCGAAAGGAAGAAACGTAGTACTTGACAAATCCTACGGTGCTCCACTGATCACAAACGATGGTGTTACGATCGCAAAAGAGATCGAGTTAGAAGATGCATTCGAGAACATGGGTGCACAGCTTGTAAAAGAAGTTGCAACAAAGACAAACGATGTTGCAGGTGATGGTACCACAACAGCAACTGTTTTAGCACAGGCAATGGTACAGGAAGGTATGAAGAACCTTGAAGCAGGTGCAAACCCGATCATCCTTCGCCGTGGTATGAAGAAAGCAACAGATAAAGCTGTAGAAGCAATCCTTGCAATGTCTTCCAAAGTAAACGGAAAAGACCAGATCGCAAAAGTAGCGGCAATCTCTGCAGGGGATGAGAACGTAGGTAACATGGTAGCCGACGCGATGGAAAAAGTTTCCAACGATGGTGTTATCACGATCGAGGAATCTAAGACAATGCAGACAGAGCTTGACTTAGTAGAAGGTATGCAGTTTGATCGTGGTTATGTATCTGCTTACATGTGCACAGATATGGACAAAATGGAAGCAGTATTAGATGATCCTTACATCTTAATTACAGATAAGAAGATCAGCAACATTCAGGAGATTCTTCCTCTGTTAGAGCAGATCGTACAGAGCGGCGCAAGATTACTCATTATCGCTGAGGACATCGAGGGTGAGGCACTTACCACATTGATCGTCAACAAATTGCGTGGTACATTCAACGTAGTAGCTGTCAAAGCACCTGGTTATGGTGACAGAAGAAAAGCAATGCTTGAAGATATCGCAATCTTAACAGGTGGTCAGGTAATCAGCTCTGATCTTGGTCTGGAATTAAAAGACACAACGATGGATCAGTTAGGCCGTGCAAAATCTGTCAAAGTTCAGAAAGAGAACACAGTAATCGTTGACGGTGCCGGTGACAAAGATGCAATCGCAAGCAGAGTAAACCAGATCCGTGGACAGATCGAGGAGACAACATCTGAGTTCGATAAAGAGAAATTACAGGAGAGACTTGCTAAATTAGCAGGCGGTGTCGCAGTCATCCGTGTCGGTGCAGCAACTGAGACAGAGATGAAAGAAGCAAAACTTCGTATGGAAGATGCTTTAAATGCAACAAGAGCAGCAGTAGAAGAAGGTATCATCGCAGGCGGCGGTTCTGCATATATCCATGCAACCAAAGCTGTTGCAGAGTTAGCTGACACCTTAGAGGGTGATGAGAAGACCGGTGCAAAGGTTATCTTAAAAGCTCTCGAAGCTCCGTTATACTACATTTCTGCAAACGCAGGTCTTGAGGGTGCTGTTATCATCAACAAAGTAAAAGAGTCCAAAGACGGTATCGGATTCAACGCAGCAACCGAAGAATATGTAGATATGGTTGAGAATGGTATCCTTGACCCGGTTAAAGTTACAAGAACAGCATTACAGAACGCAACATCTGTTGCATCTACACTGCTTACAACAGAGTCTGTTGTTGCAAACATCAAAGAAGATGCTCCTGCAATGCCAGCAGGTAACCCGGGAATGGGAATGATGTAAAATCTGACGAAAGAATCAGATAAATGAGAAAAAGACCATAGCCAGCAGAATCGAAAAGATAACTTTTGGCTATGGTCTTTTTTGTGCGCTTCATTGCACACTGATATGTGGTGTGGTAAAATGTGCATAATCAAAGATACGAAAGAAGGGGTGGCACATGGAACTTCTGAAAAAGTTTGATGCACAGAATTATAAAGACACGACCAGTGTTTTTGAAAAATATACCATACGGGGGATCATCGTGCGGGATGGAAAGATTGCAATGCAGTGCAGCAAAGAGGGAGAGTACAAGATCCCGGGCGGTGGCATGGAAGCAGGAGAGACCTATGTGGAAGCTTTAGCAAGGGAAGTGAAGGAAGAAACCGGACTATTTATCATTCCGGAAAAGGCAGTGGGACTTGGCGAGATTTTAGAAGTCCGAAAAGATATTTTTGACGATACAAAAAAATTTATCTGTCATTCCCTTTTCTATTATTGTGAGGAGACCGGGGAGGAAACACCGATTCATCTGACAAAGAGCGAGATCGCAAAAGGATATTACTTAAAATGGGCGACACCGCAGGAAATCTACGACACGAATATTGCGATGGAAAAAGATCCGTGGATCATCCGTGACACGGCATTTATCAAAATGATCCTCGATGGAAAGATTGCGCCATTACATGGAATCCTCTGATCCATGACAATAGAATGTACGCAGAGCGTATGTTGTATTGCATATTTTTGTGTGGTGCAATTTGAAAAATTGTGATACAATTTATTTGCGTGTTACGAAAGAACACAGGCACGAATAACAGGTGAAGGAGAAATTCATGAACAATAATTACATAACACTTACCATTGGAAAAAAGAAAAATATCGCACTGATTGCGCATGATAATAAAAAGGCAGACCTGATTGAATGGTGCGAGCAGAATAAAGATATTCTGACACAGCATTTTTTATGTGGAACCGGAACAACTGCAAGAATGATCACAGATAAGACCGGACTTCCTGTGAAAGGATACAACAGTGGTCCTCTTGGCGGAGACCAGCAGATCGGTGCAAAGATCGTTGAGGGAAAAGTAGACTTTGTCATTTTCTTTTCTGATCCATTGACTGCACAGCCTCATGATCCTGATGTAAAGGCACTACTTCGTATTGCACAGGTATATGATATCCCGATCGCAAACAATAAGGCATCGGCAGACTTTATGATCAGATCTGAATATATGAATGAAGAGTATGAGCATGAGGTGATCAACTTCAAAGAAAACATCAAAAAACGCTCAGAGACATTATAAGGGGGAACATTTTTCATGAGCAAAGTAGCAATCGTATCAGACAGCAACAGCGGAATCACGCAGAGTATGGCAAAGGAACTTGGAGTTACCGTGATGCCGATGCCTTTTTTTGTGGGAGACAAGACACTGTATGAAGATATCGATCTGTCACAGGAAGAGTTTTACCAGATGCTTTCCGAGAAGACAGACATCCATACATCCATGCCGCTTGTAGGAAATGTGACAGATACCTGGGATGAATTGTTAAAAGAGTACGATGAGATCGTACATATCCCAATGTCGTCCGGACTTAGTGGTTCCTGTGAGACAGCCATGATGCTTTCCCAGGATTATGATGGAAAGGTGCAGGTGGTGAACAATCAGAGAATTTCTGTTACACAGCGCCAGTCTGTTTTAGATGCACTTGCGCTTGCAAAACAGGGAAGAACTGCATCTGAGATCAAGACAATTTTAGAGCGTGATAAATTTGAATCATCGATTTACATTATGGTGGACACGCTGTATTATCTGAAAAAAGGCGGCAGGATCACACCAGCTGCTGCCGCGCTTGGAACACTGTTAAAGTTAAAACCGGTGCTTCAGATTCAGGGTGAAAAATTAGATGCATTTGCCAAGGCAAGAACGGTAAAACAGGCAAAGAGTATCATGATTGAGGCAATGAAGAATGATTTTGCCAACCGGTTTAACGATCCGAACGGAGAGCATATGTATCTTGAGATGGCATATACGCATGATTTAGAAGCGGCAGAAAACTTCAAGAAAGAAGTGCAGGAGGCATTTCCGGGGATGGAGATCCGTATGGATCCGCTTTCACTTAGCATTTCCTGCCATATCGGACCGGGAGCGTTAGCAGTGGCATGTTCAAGAAAGATTCCAGAGCTGGAAGCGTAATAGAAAAATAAAAGAGAACAGAGAGAAAAGCCAGATAAAGCAATCGCCTGAAATCTGAATTACAAGAGATAATTCGGATCTCAGGCGATTTTTACCTATAGAAATTAAAAGTCCTTTGCAGACAGAAAAATTTCACGCTGTTTAGGCTGGAGAACTGCTGTGCTGCCGTATCTTTTTGCTTTTCCAAATGATATAAGTGATCATCAGAGGAATACCGGCGCCCACCCAGGCAGCAGGATCAGCAAGGCAGATCCCCTGATAACCGAGTGGTTTCTGCAGGAGTGCGATCGCAACAAAGCGGCATACCAGCTCGATCACACCACTCAACATTGGAACAAGTCCTTCGCCTAATCCCTGTAAGGCATTGCGGTATAAAAAGATCATGGCAAGCGGGAGGAAAAACCAGCTTACAGTTTTTAAGTACATCATTGCATAGGAGAAAATTTCATCGGAAGGATTACTTACAAACCAGCTCACGATAAATTCTCCACCGAAAATACAGATGGCAGCACCGATGGCTGCAGCAGCGATACAGATGAAAAATCCTTTGCGCATACCGTCGAAAATACGGTCGTATTTTCCTGCACCGAGATTCTGACCACAGTAGGTTGCCATGGCGGTGCCGAGCGTCGGCATGGTCTGAGTTGCGATATTGTTGACTTTAGAAGCGGCTGTAAAGGAAGCAACCACACTGGAACCAAACACGTTGACAGCACTCTGTAAGATCATGGTTCCAATGGCGGTGATGGAGTAATTTAATGCCATTGGGATACCGATCGAGAGCATGTTAATGACACCCGGGCGATCCAGATAATAGTCCGCTTTTGTTGTGCGAAGGATCTCAAACTGCCGGAACATATGGATAAAACATAAAATTGCGGAGATTCCCTGCGCAATGATGGTGGCATAGGCGGCACCGGCGGTTCCTGCTTTCAGTACGACAATAAATAAAAGATCCAGTACCACATTTAATATAGAAGAAATGATCAAAAAGTAGAGCGGTGTTTTGCTGTCTCCAATACCTCTTAAGATACCGGCGGATACATTGTAGAGCATTGTTAAGATGATACCTGCAAAAATGACCTTGATGTAAGCATCTGCCATGGATAAGATATTATCCGGTGTATGCATCCAGACTAAAAACAGGCGGGAAGCGGCAACGGTCGGAATCGTAAGAATTGCAGATACGATCACAGTTAAGATCAGGGAGAGTGCAACGTAGTGTTTTAACAAGCGAAAATCTTTTGCACCGAAGGCATGCGAAATCATGACACCAAATCCCTGTGCGATTCCGGTGGCAAAGCCGAGCACTAAAAACATGATACATCCGGTGGAACCGACGGCAGCAAGTGCATCTTCGCCGAGGTATCTTCCCACGATGATCGTGTCTACCATATTATAAAATTGCTGGAACAGATTTCCTAATAAAACCGGAATGGAAAAAAGCAGTATGATTTTTAATGAACTGCCGGTGGTCATATCTTTTGTCATGCTACTGGAAACTCCTTTCAAACTTTGGTATGATGTAATTATTCAGTGCACATATATGCAGTATAATGTAATAAACATGTAAGGCTTAGTATACGTCACAAAAATCAGAAATACAAGCGGAAAATAAGACTTTTTTTCTAATTTTTTTAAGGGAGAATCAGATGGACATTAATTTGGAATACTATAAGATATTTTATTATACGGCAAAGCAGAAAAGTGTTACGTTAGCGGCAGAAAAACTGTCAATCTCACAGCCGGCAGTCAGCCAGGCGATCAAGCATTTAGAGAAGGATCTTGGCTGTGCATTGTTTGTAAGAACGGCAAAGGGAGTACGTCTGACCAAGGAGGGTGAGATGCTTTTTTCCTATGTGGAACGCGGCTATGAGGCGATTCTTTCCGGAGAAAAAAGACTTCTTGAGATGCTAAACCTTGAAAAGGGAGAAATCTGCATCGGTGCAAGTGATATGACATTAAAATATTATCTGCTTCCATATTTAGAGCGGTTTCATGAAAAATATCCCAATATCCGCGTGACCGTGACCAATGCGCCGACACCGGAAACTTTACAGCATCTTGCGGATGGCAGGATCGATTTTGGAATCGTGAGCTCTCCGGTGGAGCCGCAGGGATGGCTTAAGATCATCCCGGTCAAAGAGATCCGCGACGTTTTTGTGGCAGGGAAAAAATACAAAGAGCTCTGTGGGAGAAAGATGCAATACAAAGAACTTTCGGAATATCCGCTGATGTGTTTAGAGGGAAGCACCTCGACGAGACATTATGTGGAGGCATTTTTAGAAGAAGAAGGTGTGACGGTGTCCCCGGAATTTGAACTTGCCACCAGTGATATGCTGATTCAGTTTGCGCTCCGCAATCTTGGGATCGCAAGTGTGATGGAAGAGTTTGCAAAAGAGTATGAGGAGGATGGCAGGCTTTTTAAGCTGCAGTTTGAAAAAGAAATTCCGGCACGAAAATTCTGTATCGTATTAAATGAGAGGATCCCGATGTCTGCGGCTGCGGCAAAGCTTTTAAAAGGACTTTTATAAATTCACATAATGAATGATTATATCAGATATAAAGAATATTAATTTTACTTATAGAGAAACATCATGTATAATCAGTAAGTAAACAGGAATAGCATAGAGAAACTAGGAGGATATTCAAATGGTAAAAGCAGTCGTTGGAGCCAACTGGGGCGATGAAGGAAAAGGAAAGATCACAGATATGCTTGCGAAGGAAGCAGATATTATCGTACGTTTCCAGGGTGGTGCAAATGCAGGTCATACGATCGTAAATGATTACGGAAAGTTTGCACTTCACACATTACCGTCAGGTGTATTTTACGGACACACCACAAGCGTGATCGGCAATGGTGTCGCTTTAAATATTCCGGTACTTATGAAAGAGATCCAGTCTATCGTGGAGCGAGGCGTTCCGAAGCCAAAGATTTTAGTTTCAGACCGTGCACAGATGGTTATGCCTTACCACATTCTGTTTGACCAGTATGAGGAGGAGCGTTTAGGCGGAAAATCTTTCGGTTCCACAAAGTCAGGTATCGCACCATTTTACTCTGATAAATACGCAAAGATCGGTTTCCAGGTCAGCGAGCTGTTTGACGACGAGGTGCTGGAAGAAAAGTTGCAGAAGGTCTGCGCACTCAAAAATGTCCTGTTCGTGAATTTGTATCATCAGGAACCGCTCGATCCCAAAGAGCTGTTAAATACCCTGCATGAATACCGCGACATGGTAGCTCCTTATGTGGGCAACGTGTCCGAGTTCTTATATCAGGCGGTCAAAGAAGGCAAAAACATCCTGCTGGAAGGTCAGCTGGGTACGATGAAAGACCCTGACCACGGCATTTACCCGATGGTAACGTCTTCTTCCACACTGGCAGCATACGGCGCAATCGGCGCAGGCATTCCGCCTTATGAAATCAAAAAGATTATATAGTGGTCTGATGGCTCTTGGGCTTGCATGTACACTGATATTCCAGACACCTGTCCTGGCAGCCGAAGAAACGGCCGAAACGCAGACCTCTTCCATTTCGACCAACAGCATCTCCGGCTGGCCACAGGGTCCGGATATCACCTCCACAGCTGCAATGATCATGGAAGACAGTACACAGACTACCGTTTATGCCAAAAACATGGACCAGGTTCTTTACCCCGGTGCTACAGTAAAAGTTATGACCACGCTTCTGACTCTGGAAAATGCACAGCTGAGCGATCAGGTTACTATGACCGCGACCGGTGTTTCCGGTGTCACGGACGGTGGTGCAAGTATTTCCGCTCAGCTGGATGAAGTCTTTACTGTAGAACAATGTCTGTATGCGATCATGCTTGCATCTGCCAATGATGTTGCTCTTCAGATTGCAGAACAGATCGGTGGTTCCGTTGACGGATTTGTTCAGATGATGAACAACCGTGCTGTCGAACTTGGATGTACCAATACCGTATTCACTAATCCTACCGGACTTCCTGACGAAAATCAGCATACAACCGCTCATGATATGGCATTGATCACAAAAGCGGCTATCGACAACGAATCTTTTCGAGCCATTGCAGAAACCACTTCCTATACGATTCCGGCCACCAATGTATCTGGCGGTGAACGTGTACTGACCAACAACTTCTCTATGCTGAACAATACAAATGCTTCTTATTATCAGTATTGTCTCGGTGGACGCGAGGGATACACAGAAGCTTCCGGAAGTACCCTGGTATGTGAAGCTTCCAAAAATAACATGAAGCTGGTATGCATTGTATTAAATGGCGCATCCGGTGTTACCGATGATGAAGCGATCGCGCTTCTCAATTATGGTTTTGACAATTTTGCACCCCTTACCATCGCAGACGATGATTTTAACCGTCTTTCCGGTGGTACAGTCATTGCACCAAACGGTGCCACAGAAGATAATCTGACCACAGAAGATACTTCTTCTGACGGACAGATCACACGCCAGTATTACTTTGGAGGAACTCCTGTAGGAACTGCTATTCTGGAAGACGCAGAGCAGCAGACAAATGATGCCGCAGTAACCGGTCAGAAGAATATGGAGGCAGCACAGGCATATTCTGCTTCCCATACAACTGCTCCTTATTATATCATCGGGGCGATCGGGGCAGCATTCCTGCTGTTTTTCCTGTTCCTGATGATCAAAGTGATCAAATCCTGAAGCCTGCTTCTGAATACCAGACAGTAACCATTTCTTTGATAGATAAAACAGATAAATTTAAGGGACTTCCGCAAAAGCTTTTCATGCGGCAGTCCCTTTATTTCTTTTAAGGCAAGATTAAAAATGCCCAGCAGGCAAATGGCGAAATCACCAGCAGTACAGTCAGTACTCTGTATATCAGACTCCGCACCTTTTCATTTTTCACTGTTTTTGTCAGAATATTATTCCAGCCCAGCGTAACAAAGTACATCAGAGGATATAATGCAGGCATAAGATATCTTCCCTGTGGCTGATTATCACTGTAATAAACATAATACAGAAACAGAAATACCGGAATCATAATCAGAAATACCATCATCAAATGGAAAATACCTTCTTTATTCCACTCTCGGGATATCACCTTTGTTTTAATCTTCCATCTGTCATTTCCAACTGCTTTCCGCTGTGCAACATACATTTTTTTTCTCAGATCAAATGTCTCTTTTACAAAAAATACACTGATGATCCCAACAGCAAAGAACAGCATATACAGTTTGCTGACCGTATATGGCATATAAATTTCCATCTGCCCAAAAGTACCGATGAAACTTACACACACTGTCAGAATCCAGTTATGATACCAGCCGGGATCCTGATAAAGGATAATATCTTTCCAGTTCCATCCCAGCTTTGCAGGCGTCGGATACAGTGAAGGTCTGTAATCCTTCTGAGCATATTTTTCCGCACATTCCGCACAGGATTTCCTTCCCAGGAAATCTCCGTTATACAAAACTGCGTTACGGATGAACCACCAGCCACAGAGAACTAAAGTAACTGCTGCGATCACTGCTCCTCTGCTGAAAAGGAAACGAACTCTCTGTGAAAAAGCTTCTTCTCTGCAGAGTAATACCGTAAAACAGAAGAAGAAAAAACTGCAGAGTATCCAACCGTATGCATTATAATAAGACAATGCACATACGGCCATTCCCACTGCAAGGAGTATACAGTTTTTCCATGTCCAGTCTTCTCTCAGATAAGAGACCCATGCATACAAGATCATGGCTGCTGCCAGCAGTGCCAGTGAGTCTGTATTCACATAAGTTCCCATAAAGATTGCCTGCGGCATAAATCCTGCCAGTGCTGCAAACAGCCATCTAACTTCTCTGGAATATTTTTCTTTCGGAAACAGTTTGCCCGAAGCTTTTACAACAAAATACACTGCACCTGTGACAAACAGTACATCTGCCATACGTGCAATTTTGAACATGGAGTATCCCGGATCTGCAAAAAGCCGGGATATTCTCATAAATAATGCAGACACCATATAAGATACAACCGGATAATATGCATAGGAAATTCCCCACACTTTATTCCTGACAGCCGGATCCTCTCCCCCCGGAAGCGCTCCATGGAGTTTATAAATGTAATCTGCCACATAATATCTCATCTGTTCATCCGGCCCTGAATTAAAAGGCTGTGTCATCGCCCAGGTTGTCAGCAGGATAAACGCCAGAAATACAAAAATGAAAATTTCTGTTTTTTCATTGATCTCTTTCTTTTTCTTTAACATATCTTCTTTCACATTCATTTTATAGCAATTTCATCTTCAGATTCTTTTCAGAGAAAAGTCCTGGCTCTTCAGAGTGAGATTGGGGTTATAATAAGGATCTCCGTTCTTCAGGATCTCCGGCCATTTTTTCTCAAAGGTGGCAATTTCTTTATTAAATCGTGCCACTTTTTCCGGAGTATCCTCAAGACCTCTGGATTTGGATTCATAATGGTATAATTCCGCATATGGATTATACACGATCAGATATCCCGCCTTTCTCAGCTTCATGCAGAAATCAATATCATTAAATGCAACAGCCAGTTCCTCTGAAAGTCCTCCCACTGCATCAAATGCAGATTTCTTCACCATCATGCAGGCAGCTGTCACCGCACTGTAATCCTGTGCACAGATGATCCGGTGGCAGTACCCGGTAAATCCACGCTTCTGCTGTACAAAACAGTGTCCGGCGATTCCACCGAAACCGATGACCACGCCGGCATGCTGGATCGTATCATCTTCGTAATACAGTCTCGCACCCACAGCACCCACATCTTCTCTAGTACAGTAACCAAGCAGTTCCTCCAAACAATCGTCATTGATGATCTCGGTATCGTTGTTTAGGAG
>ENA-OPEC01002229-OPEC01002229.1-human-gut-metagenome-genome-assembly--contig:-NODE-2229-length-11101-cov-3.525167_pt1 | contig 11101 bp, 7 predicted proteins | sample MGYA00241622_ERZ501507 | MGnify/ENA primary metagenome ERZ501507 (study PRJEB25962, sample SAMEA2042582) | human gut metagenome | biome: human gut; feature: human-associated habitat; material: faeces... | reverse complement strand
CAATAAAGAGCAGCCGCACATCCACAGGCACCGGAGTAGAGGCGCCCACCGGCATAATCTCCCGCCGACGAATGGCATACAGTAGCTTGGCCTGTACATTCATAGGTAAGCCGCCCATCTCGTCCAACAGCAGCGTACCGCCGTCGGCCTTTAAAATCTGCACCGGCGCGGTAATATTGCGCTCCTTCAGCGCCCATTCCACCTGCTTGCCGAAAGCTTCAAAGGTTTTATCTACCGCTGCAGCAAAATACGCGCTGTTGGTGCGGCGTATAAAATTCAGCTCGCCGCTGAGTTCCGAACCCAAAAATACTTTTTTATAACCGCTCTTTTTTAATTCGTGCGCCAGCACATATTCGTTTTCGGGGTTGCGCACAGCAAATTTGCCGCTTACCGCCGCGGCCTGCACGCCGGAAGGTTTATCCAAAAGCCCGTAGTGTTTGTTAAAATCGGTGCGCGCCGCAATTTTGCCGCGGTGGTCAACATAGCCGTTTACAAGATAAGGTTCTACCGGAAAACACCCCTTTACATTCATGCCGGGGCCGGTCATTACTGCCAAAAATACGGGCTGCGTTTTGCCTTCCGTAAGCGCATTGGTAACAATAGTGCTGCTTATAACCACACGCTCAATCCTTGCCGCGTCCGCGCCGTCCATAACGGCGTCCAGCGCCGCCAGTATGCCGCGCAGCACCTCGCCGTGCGTTGTAGGGCGCTTGGCCTGCGCATGCACAGCACCGTTATCTACCAAAACGGCATCCGTAAAAGTGCCGCCAACATCTATACCTAAAAGCATAATCTCACCTCTTTCCGTAAGACTCAACGTGTAATAATTCAATATGCAGGCAAAAAATACCTGCCTGCTATGAATATTTGCTTTTATTTTTACCGCTTTTCTTATTAAATATTGCTGAAAACCCAATGCCGCATTTAACTGTGTCGTACTTTTATTTTATTGATTATACATAGCCGCACAAATATTAACTACGCACCATAATGCAAATTGTTCACTAAAAACGAACATAACATATAGCTAAAGCATCAAAAAAATTCACCTTTGCTGTCTTGACAAGAGAGTAAAGCTATGCTAACATACAACCAATAAGATTTACTATTTAGTTTCTTCACGTATTTGGAAAGGAAAATTACAATGACTGCCTCTAACGACAGTGACCCTCACCGAAAGAACGGTGCTAAAAATTTAAAATTACTTTTTTCAGGCATAACCTGCGTCCTTTAATGGCTGCGGGCTATGCCTTTTTCTCTGCCAAAAGCGCGTACAGCGCACAAAATAAAATTAAATTTATGAAAGGAGTGATGAATCCTTTATGGATTATCACAGTAAAAACACCCACGCACAAAATTTAGAACAAGTTTACCACACCTTGCAAGGTTCTGCTGAAGGGCTTAGCGATGTGCAGGCAGCAGAACGCCTGAAACAGTACGGTTACAACGAGCTTAAAGCCAAGCCGCCAAAAGCTATTACGGCAATGCTTAAAGAACAAATTACCGACCCGATGGTATTGATTCTTGTCGCCGCCGCAGGATTATCATTTTTACTTGGCGAAACAATTGAAGCGGCAGTAATTTTTACTATCGTTATAGTTAATGCTTTTATTGGTATTGTACAGGAGAAAAAGGCACAATCCGCACTTGAAGCGCTGCGCGGCATATCAGCACCCACAGCGCGCGTACTGCGTGATGGCGAAGAAAGCGTTATACCGGCAAAAGAAGTCGTACCCGGTGACATTGTGTTTTTAAGAGACGGCGATATGGTTCCCGCCGACCTGCGCCTGATTGACAGCGTTAATTTGCAAATACAGGAAGCTTCTTTGACCGGCGAATCCGTAGCCTCCACGAAAGACGCTGCCGCCATACTTAAAGAAGAGTGCCCTCTTGGCGACCGTGTTAATATGGCTTATGCTTCTGGCATTGTAACCTATGGGCGAGCCACTGGTATTGCTGCTGCTACCGGCATGCACACCGAAGTCGGCAGCATTGCCGCATTACTGGACGGACAAGACGAATTTGACACACCGCTGAAACGCAAACTGAATGCCGCCGGTAAAGCATTAACCATAGCGGGCCTTATCGTTTGCGTGCTCATCTTCGCACTTGGCGCATTTTATGACAGACCGCTGGTACCGCAGTTTTTAATTGCCGTTTCGCTTGCTATTTCCATTATCCCGGAAGGCTTGCCCGCAACTGCAACCATCGTAATGGCACTGGGCGTACAACGTATGGCTAAAAAAAACGCACTGGTACGCAAACTCCCCTCCGTTGAAACACTCGGCAGCGCAACCGTAATCTGTACGGATAAAACCGGCACATTAACGCTGAACAAAATGACAGTAACGCAGCTTGCCATGAACGGCGATTTTAACAAACAAACTGCCGTAGAAGCTGATGCCGCAGCTATGAAGCACCCCGAAGTTTACCGCGAACTTATTTTTGCCGCCGCACTTTGTAATGACGCCAGCTTCGACCCTGACCGCAAAGGTGAAATTATCGGCGACCCAACGGAAGGTGCGTTAATTTACCTGGCTCAAAAATTTGGCGTTAACCATGATGATTTAGAGAATAAATACCCTCGCTTATTTGAACAACCGTTTGACTCCACACGCAAACGCATGACAACGGTACATAACATCAATGGGCAGCTTACCGCTTATACCAAAGGCGCTGTAGATGAAATGCTTCCGCTGTGCACGCATATTTTAACGGCACAGGGTGTACGCACAATTACAAATAAAGACAAAGAAGCTATACTTGCGCTTGCCACTAAAATGTCGCAGCAGGCTTTGCGTGTGCTTGGTTTTGCCAGTAAAACGCTTACTGCCGTACCGCAAAACAGCAATGAAAATCTTGAACACACTTTAACCTTTACCGGCATTGCCGGTATGATAGACCCGCCGCGTAAAGAAGTTGCCGCCGCCGTACGTACCTGCCGCGAAGCCGGTATCCGCACAATAATGATTACAGGTGACCACGAAATAACGGCGTCTGCCATTGCCCAAGAACTCGGCATCTGTCACAGTGGCAATGAAATTATCAGCGGTAGCAGGCTTAATGCCATGACCGATGCTGAACTTGACCTTGCAGTAAAAAAAGCTGCTGTTTTTGCGCGCGTATCCCCTACCGATAAACTGCGCATTATTCAAGCGTTAAAACGCAACGGCGAAATTACCGCCATGACCGGTGACGGCGTTAACGACTCCCCGGCTTTAAAAGCTGCCGACATTGGCGTTGCCATGGGCATTACCGGTACTGACGTTGCTAAAACTTCTTCGGATATGATACTTTTAGACGACAGCTTTACCACTATTGCTTATGCAATTAAAGAAGGCCGCCGCGTATACCGCAACCTACAAAAAGTAATTCAGTTTTTACTGGCAGGCAACATTGCCGAAATTACAACGCTGTTCATTGCCACTCTTTTTAACTGGAACGCTCCGCTTTTAGCAGTACACATTTTATGGGTTAACCTTGCCACAGCCACGCTGCCTGCGCTTGCATTAGGCGTAGACCCGGCAAGCAAAAATATAATGAAGCATAAACCTGTAAAAAGCGGCACACTGTTTGAAAAAGACTTGCTGACCCGCGTTGCTGTACAAGGTATTTTTGTGGCTATCCTTACATTAACGGCTTACCATATCGGCAGCAGCACGTTAAGCCACGCCGTCGGTCAAACCATGGCGTTTTGCGTACTTGCGTTTTCGCAGTTATTGCGTTCTTTAAACCAACGCTCTAACACTGAATATATCTGGGTACGTGCCGAAGGGCATAACCCTTGGCTGTGGCTGAGCTTTACTGCCAGCGTTGCATTGATGGCTGCCATTTTACTAATACCTGTCTTGCAGCAAGCGTTTAAACTTACCGATTTAAGCTGCGATATGTGGTTTGTTGTTTTTGCGCTCTCCCTGCTTTCGATAGTACAGATTGAAGTTTGTAAACTTATCGCCAAGATTTTAAAACGTGCAGTTTAATACTAATTTAATCTGTATGTGTTATTATAAAAATAAAAACAAGGCGCAGCCGGAAAGGAGGAAGGATGATGGCTTACCTGGCAGAACTTGACACTCGCCTTTTGCTTTACATACAGGATGCCATGCGTTATGAACCGCTGCACAGCTTCTGGCGCGGCATCAGCTTTTTGGGCGACTTGGGCTGGTTTTGGATTTTTACCGGCATTCTTCTTGCGCTTAATTCCAAAACACGCACCGCAGGCATAACCGCTATTGCCGCACTTGTGTTAAGCACGTTTATCAGCAATGTTATTTTAAAAAATGCCGTTATGCGCCCGCGCCCGTTTGAGGTACTGCCGCAGATTATTCCGCTTATTACGCACGCTTCGGGCTATTCCTTTCCTTCCGGGCACACCACCGCTGCCTTTGCCTGCGCCTTTGTGTATTACAAACTGCTGCCTAAATTTTTCGGCCTGCCCATTATGCTGCTGGCCGTAATGGTTGCCTTTTCGCGCCTGTACCTCGGCGTGCATTACCCGCTTGATGTTTTGGGCGGCATTGTTACGGCCTGGTTTGGCAGCATGCTTGCAATTAAATCGCTGCACCGCTTCAAACAAAATTAAAATGCCGCTCCGGCGGCTTTTTTTATTTTGGCTTCCTCTATCAAAAATATTGTATACAATTTTGTTTTTTATTATTTTTTTGATATAATACAAATTTGTTATAATATATTTTTTTACATATTTAGGAGGCTTTATAATGAAGTTATCAACAAGAATTATGGCAGCACTGGTGCTTGGCGTTGTTGCCGGGCTGCTGCTTGGCGCAGACGGGGCCGAATTTGCCAAAACGTGGATTGCCCCCTTCGGCGCCATTTTTATGAACATGATTAAAATGACAATCGTGCCGATGGTTTTTGCTTCGCTCGTTATGGGCATGTGCAGCCTGGGCGATATTAAAAAAATCCGCCGCATCGGTATGAAAACCGTTATTTACTACCTTGTAACAACGGCGTTTGCCATTGTGCTGGGCCTTATTTTGGGCAGTGTAATTGAACCGGGCGCAGGCATGAACCTGCCCGCCGAAGGGCTTGTTGCCTCCGCCAAAGACGCGCCGCCTTTAATGCAGGTTATTGTTAATATTTTCCCCACCAACCCGATAGAATCCATGCTGAAGGCAGATATGCTGCAAATTATCGTTTTTGCACTGTTCCTCGGCCTTGGCATTTCCATGGTTGGCGAACCTGCCGATACTTTTAAAAACACCATTAACGGCCTTGCCGAAGTATCCTACAAAATTGTAGGCATTATTATGGACTTTGCCCCCATTGGCGTATTCGGCCTGATTACCCCGGTAGTCGCTTCCAACGGCCCGGCAGTGCTGCTGCCGCTGTTAAAAGTTATCGTTGCCGTTTACCTTGGCTGCTTTTTGCACGCTGTATTTGTATATGGCAGCATGCTGAAAGTTATCGGCAAATTCAGCCCGCTTAAATTCTTTAAAGGCCTTGCACCGGCGCAGCTGCTTGCTTTTACCAGCTGCTCGTCTAACGGTACTTTACCGGTAAACCTTGCCTGCGTGCAGAAAATGGGCGTTTCCAAAGAAGTTTCCAGCTTTGTGCTGCCGCTCGGAGCAACCATTAATATGGACGGCACCGCAGTTTACCAGGGCGTATGCGCTTTGTTTGTTGCCCAGCTTTACGGCGTAGACCTTAACTCTGCCCAGATGCTTACCATCGTGCTTACCGGCACACTGGCATCTATCGGCACCGCAGGCGTACCGGGCGCAGGGTTCATCATGCTTACCATGATTTTAACCGCCGTTGGCCTGCCGCTTGAAGGCTCTGCCCTTATCGCCGGTATCGACCGTATCCTTGATATGCCGCGTACATGCGTTAACATCACCGGCGACGCCGTAGTTTCCTTCCTTGTAGACAAGGGCGAAAAAGATATCGAAGCACGCACCGGCGTTAAATTGGTACATTAATACAGCAAGCTAAAAATTCAGGCATGGATTTTGCGTCCATGCCTTTTTGTTTTATTTAGGTGGATTATACTCCTTACCCATTTCTTTTTTGATAATTTCTTCGATATTTTCAGTTGCTATATTTTTGGCAGCATTGTAATCTGCATTAACAGTAATTAAATTTGTTTTTCCTCCACAAGTATCACATATTCCAGCATGATTTTGTTCTTTGTTGCAATTTTCACAAAGATACAAAGATCCATAACCACAATTTTGGCAAACAAATACAGATTGTTCCGGACGGTTTTCTCTATCTATATAACCGCAGCGCGAGCAACGCTGGCTTGTTTTATATGGATTAATCGTCTTAAATAAAATTCCGTATTCAGCTGCTTTTTCTTTTATTTTTTGCTGTAAATCATAATATGGCCAGTCCTTTAAAAAGGCATTATCTTTTGTAATTCCTGTTAAATCTTCCATTTGTATAACGGCGCATTTGTTCTTTACGGCAATCTCAACAAGATGACGGGAATAACGGTGGTTAATTAAGTTTCTAAAATTCTTTTCTTTTTCACGCAGTATTTCAACCGGCTTTAAACGCCGTTTTACTCCATGACCAATTCTGCCATCGCCACAATATTTACCTTGATTTTGTATTGTGATACGCCTTGCACGTACCGATTTACGGAAACGCTCTATCTCTCCGCCATCAATGCTTCCACGTTTATACGAATCATTAAAAGCGTAATAAACGGCTTTTGCAATTCCTAAATCTATACCCATAATTCTGCCGTCAACAACCTCTGTATTCCTCTCGGTAAAATCATACGGTATTATGCAAAACCATTTTTTCTTATTTGTACTTACAATCTGTATTATTTTGCTGTCTAATTCTTCGCTAATCAATCTGTCCAATATAGTTTTAGAAGAATTGTCCTTAACTTTTAAAAGTAAATTGTAAGCCATTTGCTTATCAGATTTTTTAGACAGCAAAGTTACTCTAATTATATATTTTTCACGTTCACTATCATTTACTTTAAAAATTTTATAACCTTCATAATGCACAGGTATTGGTACATCTAATTTAAAAGAAGTTAAAGACCTTTTTAATGATAAAACATCTTTCTTTTCATTACTCCATTTTTTAGTTGCAAGCCTGTCAGTCTGGTTAATAATGTTTGATGCCACATGCGGAAACATTTTGGTTAATTGCGAGTATAAATTAGTACGTTCTTTAAAAGCTTTTGGGTCAGGATAAACTCCATTTTGATTTTTATAATCTATTTTAAACCTTTCCCACAAATACCTTTCCGTAATAACATAGTTTTGCGCCTTAGAGCAGGCATAACGCACTTCACGCAAAGCTTCGCCCAATTCATTCCATGTTACAACATTTTCAGCATCAGATTCATTATAAGGTTTGACAATTTCTAAACGTATTGCTTTTATACTCATTGTTACCTCAAAATAAAAATATAGATAGATATGCGTAAGTTATAACTTCGTCGCAGAAAATACACAAAGTAAAGTCTTCAATCTGCAGATATGCGTAAGTTATAACCGTATTACCACTAACCGTAACATCAAGCATACACTCTTCAATCCGCAGATATGCGTAAGTTATAACGCCAGTCGAATCCGAGGATACGGTTGGGAGTGCTGTCTTCAATCCGCAGATATGCGTAAGTTATAACGCCCATGCCGCCGCAACCTGCAATGCCGATGTACGTCTTCAATCCGCAGATATGCGTAAGTTATAACTGTTTATTTTTCAACATAAGGTTTCACGCAAACATCTTCAATCCGCAGATATGCGTAAGTTATAACTGCAAACGAAGCCAACAGCATCACTTGCCAAACAACGCAAAAAAGTTGCGAACTGCCATAAATAGCAAAAGCCACGAATCTGCTCATGCCGTTTTTATGGTTCATTATCTGCAAATTGTCTGCTAAAAGCAGATGTGTGACTTATGTTCGCACATAATCACTTAGCGAGCGTTATTAACATCAAAGCTAACACTTCTCGCCTTAAGGACGCAAAGCCGCCCTGTATAAAAATATTTTATCATATTTGCCGTTACTTATCTATGGCATTAAAACATCAAGCCATAATAATTACAGGCAGGCTTTTTGCTGCGCACGGCGAAGTATTACAGCAGCAATAATTTTTACGATTGTGAGGTGTAATTATGAAACAGGGTTATTTTAATACGGCCGACAGTGCCCATTTGTATTACGAAGTGCGCGGCACAGGGCGCCCGCTGGTGTTAATTCACGGCTGGCAGTGCTCGCACGTCTTCTGGCAGCGCAACGTGGATGAACTTGCCAGGGATTTTACCGTTGTTACGCTGGACCTGCGCGGGCACGGCAACTCCTCCAAAGGGCTGCACGGCATTACCATTAAACAATTTGCCTGTGATGTTTATGACTTAATTAACTACCTCGATTTAAAAGACGCCGTTGTTATGGGCTGGTCCATGGGCGGGCCGATTGTGCTTTCGTATTTTGACCAGTTCGGGCAGGAACAGATTAAAGGCCTTGGCCTGATTGACATGACTCCGTTCCCCTTCAGCCCCGAACCGTGGAATACGCAGGGGCTGCACGGCTACAATATGGACGGCTTTAACGTTATTGCCCAGCGCCTTGCTTATGACCGCGAAGCATATTTTGAAACCTTTGCCAACAATATTTTTAAAGACGGCAAACGCCCTGCCGGAACAGACTGGGTAATTGAGGAATTCAGAAAACTGCCGCCATGGATTTCGGCAGCAATTTATTCGGATTACCTTTCCAGCGATTTTACGGGCGTACTGCCCACCATTGACGTGCCCGTAATTGTTATGAACGCCGACGGCCCGGTATTTACCGCAGGCATTAAACAGGGTCAGCACATTGCAGCGCAGCTTCCTTACGGCCAGTTTGAAGCCTTTACGGAAAGCGGGCATATGCTGTTTTATGAAGAAGCAGCTAAATTTAATGCATTAGTGCGCGATTTTGTTACTAAATGCAACGCATAGGAGGTTAGCGGCAGCGCCGCAGATTGATAATGAAATTAGTTTTACAGCGAGTTAAAAAAGGCAGTGTTGCCATTAACGGAAAAATTAAAGGCAGCATTGGCTGCGGCTTTGTTGCACTTGTGGGCTTTGGTCCGAATGATAACAGCAGCGTTTTGGCGCCCATGGCAGATAAAATGCTGAACCTGCGTGTTTTTGAAGATGACGCGGGCAAAATGAATTTAAGCCTACTTGATGTGGGCGGCAGCGTGCTTTCCATATCGCAGTTTACGCTGTATGCCTCCTGCCGCCATGGCAGGCGCCCCGGCGCGGCAGAACCGGGGCTTGCCTCCCGCCTGTATGATGAATTTAACGCCATTACCGCCGCTAAAGGCGTAAACGTACAAACCGGCGAATTTGGCGCGGAAATGCAGGTAGAAATACATAACGCCGGGCCTGTTACCATAATTTTGGACAGCGATACCGATTTGGCAAAAACAAAATAAGTACACAGCAAAAAGAGGGTATACCGCAAAGGATATGCCCTCTTTTTTTATGCCCGTATGTATTTTATGTTAAGCAGGCGGCAGCACCAGCAGCAGCGTGCCAACCACTATGCACACCAGCCCGAATGTGCTTCTGGCCGTTAATTTTTCGCCAAAACGCACCCGCCTGTAATTTAAGCTATATTGTGGCGCGCCGCTTCGGCAAATTCCGGGTTATCGTAAATATTGCCGATAACCGTAAAGCCGTTGCCGTTAGCGCGCAGGTTATCCAGAAACTGCACGGCGTTAATGGTAAAAATGCCGTCGGCAGCTACTCTGAAGCCTTCATGGGTTTCTTCAATAAGCACAACATCATGCGCGCAGGCGTTCTCAGCCGTCTGCTTTTTGCCAACCGGTACATTAAACCGTACATAATCACCTGCAAACACCGGCATGCCTTCGCTGTCTTCCACGCCGGTGCAAAGCCCCAGCGTATTTCTTTCAATGCCTACTGTTTCAATAAGATGCCCTTTTATGTCAACGCCATCTACTTTTTTACTCATCTCGCAGATTGCAGCGTCGTCCGGAATCATGCACGCTCCGTCCAGCAGCGGCAGGTAAATTCCGTAAGGAGGTACGAAGCAAAGGAAAGCTGGAACGGGCGGAATATGGTTTCCGGACCTCCTCCACCCGATATTCAGCAGAAGAACGCTTTGTACGGCTGACAAATTATCTGAAAGAGCACTCCATTATCACTTGCAAGGAATATTGTGCCTTGACAGGGTTGCTGAAAACAAAAGCCGGCAGCGAACTACGCCAATGGAGCAGCGAAAAGAAAATAGAAAGAAACGGACGCGCCCCGCACGTGATATACAGGGCGATGCCGGAAGGCTGAAAAGGTATCCTTTCACCTGCTTCCCCCCTCTCCCGGAACCTTTATTCTTTCCGGGTGCGGCTGGTGGCTATGAGATACGCCCCCAGCAGAATCAGCGGCACACTGAGCCACTGCCCTATGTTAAAAGTCATATCCGCCTCTTCGGCAACCTGCGGATTCTTCATAAACTCCAGAGCAAAGCGAGTGCCAAAGAATATAAGCAAGCTTACTCCGGTTATTAATCCCACCCTCTTTTGTAAATGGTATGTATGGTACATCACCCAGGCAGTTACACCGGCAACCAGGCAATACAGCATTTCATAAATCTGAGTAGGATGGCAAGGCAAACCTTCATACAGCTGATGCCACTCCCGGGAACGGACAAATTCAAATCCCCAAGGCAACGTGGTGGGATATCCGAATATCTCGGAATTCATTAAATTACCAAAACGGATACAGAAGCAGACAATCGCCACAGCAGGTATCATGCGGTCAAACAACCACCACACACTTTTCCGGGTTACTTTTTTCGAGTACCACATCAGAGCCAGAATGATGGCGAACACCCCTCCGTGACTTGCCAGCCCGCCTTTCCAAATCTTGAATATTTCAACAGGATGGGCGCCATAATAGTCCCATTCATAAAACAAACAGTGCCCCAGACGGGCGCCAATGACCGTACTGACTATGCAATAGACAAAAAGCTTGTCCACCCACTCTTCCGGATACTTCTCTTTTTTGAATAAACGGCTTACCATTTCATAAGCCAATATGAAACCAAGGCCCCACATCAGCCCATACCAACGCACTTCCCAACTGCCAACCTTA
>ENA-OPEC01002218-OPEC01002218.1-human-gut-metagenome-genome-assembly--contig:-NODE-2218-length-11135-cov-2.887906_pt1 | contig 11135 bp, 7 predicted proteins | sample MGYA00241622_ERZ501507 | MGnify/ENA primary metagenome ERZ501507 (study PRJEB25962, sample SAMEA2042582) | human gut metagenome | biome: human gut; feature: human-associated habitat; material: faeces... | reverse complement strand
TGATAATCAAATATAACAGTTATTAAATTTCCTAAAATATGTGAAATATCAACTGCAATTTTCTATATCGCTCACAATTCATTGTGAATAGAACTATTTTATCTGCTCTCACGGTCATACGGCTTGGCAAGTGCTGCCGGTTCTGCGGTATGTTTCTTCCTGAAATTTCCTGTGGACAGAATAAATACAATCACTGTTGCCACATATGGAAGCGCACTGTAGAATTCTGTTGGCACGGACGGAAGATAAATCTGCAAATTACTTCCCAGACAACTAATGAAGCCGAAGAGTAATGCTCCTCCTGTCAAAACCAATGGATTCCAGGATGAAAATGCAACCAATGCAAATGCGATCCATCCTTTTCCGGCTGTCATTCCACTGTTCCAGAAATTTGTGTTTGCAAGGGAAACACAGGCACCGCTGACTGCCATCATCATGCACCCGAAGATAATATATCCATATCTCATGGCAAATACATTTTCTCCCGCTGCATCAAGCACTGCCGGGTTCTCTCCCAGAGCACGAAGCTTTAATCCATATCTTGTTCTGTAAATATAGAATACAGATAATGGAACAATAAAATACATCGCATAAGTGAGCAGGCACTGCTTGAAGAAAATATCTCCGAGCACCGGAATCTTTGAGAGTAATGGAATTGCAAACTTCTCAAACTTCAGATTCGCTGCCACACCGGCAACATCTTTTCCTATAAATCCACTCAGTCCTGTTCCGAAGATCAGCATTGCCATACCGCATACGGTCTGATCGGACTGGAGTGTAACTGTCAGAAATGCGAAAACCAGTCCCAGGATTGCTCCTGTAAGAAGAACAACCAGGAAGGATAATGCAAGGTTCTGTGTCTTTACTGCTGTAATGTATCCACTGACAGCTCCCATCAGCATGACACCTTCGACTCCCAGGTTCATAATTCCTGCTCTCTCGGAGAATGTTTCCCCGATTCCTGCATACATTACAGATACTGCATAAACCAATGCACCCGAGCAAAGTGAAATAATTAATGCTATCATGCCTTCACCTCCTGATTTCTTACAATTTTATAACGCTGGAAGAAATCTCCTGCAATGACAAAAATCATAACTGCTCCCTGAATCATAGTTGCAATCTGCGCCGGAACTCCAAGCACCTGCACCGTAGCACTGCTGTTCTGAAGTCCTGCAAAAAGAATTGATACAATCACAACAACCAGAGGATTCAGACGACTGAGATATGCAATAACAATTCCTGTATACCCCGCATTGTTCGGCATCTGCTCAATAATACGGTGTGTCACTCCTGCATACTGTACATAACCAGCCAGTCCTGCAAGACCACCACTGATTACAAGTGCAAGAATAATATTCTTTTTAATATTAATTCCTGCATATCGTGCAGAATTTATGCTGCTTCGAATTACCGACAACTGATAACCATCCGTTGTATATTTATACGCAAGGAAAATGAGAACAGCTGCAATCAGACCCAGGATAATTCCGGCACTGATGCCACTTTCTCCAAGCTCCGGAATTTCGAGTCCGGATGGAATTCTTTTTGTCTGTCCCACATTCTGTCCAGGCATTTTCCAAGGTCCGAGTACCAGATAACTCAGAATAATCAATGCAATGTAGTTCAGCATCAATGTTGTAATGCTTTCGTTAACATCCCAATATGCTTTTGGAATAGCAGCAAGCAATGCCCAAAATGCTCCTCCAAGGAAGCAGCACACAGCAAGAATGATACTTCCCGCAATTCCTTCCACCTTTGGTCCAAACAGTACGAACACACCTCCGAAAATGGCTCCCATCGCATACTGTCCTTCCGCTCCGATATTATTCAGATTCATCTTAAATGTCAGTGCCACGCCAAGTCCACAGAACATCAGTGGCAGACTGGCATTGATCATCTTACGGATTCCTTTTCCTGAAAGGAACACTTTCGTGAGCATCTTGCTGTATACTTGCAGCGGATTAAATCCTACAAAAGCAATGATGATTCCACAAAATGCAAATGCAAGTATCGTAAATAAGATGGATGTCAGCACGATACGAAGCATTCCGACATTTTCTCTTTTTTCAAGTCGTATTTTATTTTTCATAACGTTCACCTGACATAAGCCTTCCTATCGTATCGTAATCTGCTTCATTGCGGTCAAGCACTGCCATCATCTCACCTGAACAGAGAACTCCGATCCGGTCTGACATCTGGAATAACTCATCCAGTTCCTCTGAGATCAGAAGTACTGCTACACCTTTCTTACATTGCTCAAGGAGAATCTCGTGAATGGCCTCGGCTGGTCCAATCCACGGGATGGGTATACCGCTACAAGAAGAACCGGATCTCCACCAATCTCTCTTGCAACAAGAAGTTTTTGCTGATTTCCTCCGGACATCAGAGAAACCGGACTCTTGTCTCCTGCTGTCTTGATCGCATAACGGTTGATTTCATCCTGTACAGTATCATGAATTACTTTCTTTTTCAGAATATGATTTTTACTGAATCTAGGCGTATCATACTCCTTTAAGATTCGATTCTCTTCCATATTCATTCCCGGAACAAGTCCCATACTCAGCCTGTCTTCCGGAATAAATCCTACTCTTTTCTTCACGCGTGCTTTCGCGCCCTGTGTCGTGACATCTTCACCACTGATCGTAATTGTTCCACCAATTGCTTTGCGCAGTCCTGTTACTGCCTCTGCCAGTTCTTTCTGTCCGTTTCCGGCAACTCCTGCAATTCCGAAAATTTCTCCTGCATGAATATCAAAAGATACCTTTTTGATTGCTTCAAGTTCACGGTCATTCTTCACAGTCAAGTCTTTTACTTCAAGAACAACTTCCTCTCTCTTTGTGCCACCTTCGTTTTTATGCGGTTTCAGTTCACGTTCTCCGACAACTGCTTTCGTCAGACGCTCTACTGTTGCTTCCGATGCAGGCATTGTATCTTCTACTTCTCCACCCTTTAACACAGTGATACGATCGGCGAATTCCATAACTTCATTCATTTTATGGGAAATAACCACGACACTCTTTCCACTATCTGCCATGCGGCGAAGTACATGGAACATCTCTTTTGCTTCCTGTGCTGTCAAAACTGCTGAAGGTTCATCGAGAATCAGGATATCCGCACCTCTGCAAAGGAGCTTGACAATCTCAACTCTCTGCTGCTCTCCAACAGACAACTGCCAGATCAATGCTGATGGCTCTACATCCAAATGGAATTCTTTTGACCATTTACCAATCTGTTCTTCCATTTCCTTCTTATTTAATATAAATTTACATTCCGGCATGTACAAAAATACATTTTCTGCTGCTGTTAATGTCGGGATCAGACGGAAATGCTGATGTACCATACCGATTCCCATCTCAACTGCATGCTTCGGGGAACGGATGGAAACTTTCTTCCCTTTATAAAGGATCTGACCTCCATTTGGTTTGTAAATTCCATTCAGAATATTCATAAGTGTACTTTTTCCGGCACCGTTTTCCCCGAGGAGAGCATGTATCTCCCCGGGATATAATGTAAGATCTACGTCCTTATTCGCTGTTACACTGCCGAATGTCTTTGTGATGCCACGCATCTCAAGAATAGGTTCTTTCATCTTCTTATCTCCAGTAACTCATTCTGTTTCTATTGCTACCAAACAGTTACTCAGCCTCTACAGGAATGAATGAAAATGTTGTCACATCAAACAATCCCATATCTGTCAGCTTAATCTCCGGAATTACTGCAAGTGACATAAAGCACAGTGTCATTACCGGCTCAACATCTCCACAGATTCCAAGTTCTTCATATGCTTTCTCGTGAATATCTGTCAGTTTCTGATCTACCCACTCACCACTCTGATCACTCATCAGTCCGGCGATCGGCATTGGCATGCTTTCGATCACTTTACCTTCTTTTACAAGAACCATACCGCCCTCCTGCTCGATCAGACTGTTTACTGCAAATTCCATCTCTTCGTCACTGACTCCGACAACAATGATATTGTGAGAATCATGTGCGATGGACAATGCAACTGCACCTTCCTTGATTCCATATCCTTTCAGGAATCCACAAGCTACATTTCCTGTTCCCTGATGACGCTCAACAACAGCTACTTTTACAAGATCAACTTCTGGATTTCTTACGAACTCTCCATTTGCATCCAGCTCAATCTCTGCTGTATCTTTCGCTGTTACAACTCCACCCGGAAGAATCTTGATTACATTTACTTTGTTTGATTTCAAATTCATTTTAAATTTCTCTTTGGAGAAATCTTTTACGATCACACTTCCCTTAACAGAAGAGATATCACATTTTTTGATCTCTGGCAGATATTTTCCTTCTTCTGCTACCAAGGCACCTTCTATAAATACACGGTTTACGTGGAAATCTTTCAAATCATCCAGAAGAACGACATCCCCACGGTATCCCGGTGCAATTGCTCCTCTGTCTTTCAAGTCAAAGCATTCTGCTGCGTTAAGTGTTGCCATCCGAATTGCTGTCACAGGATCAAGACCTTCCTCTACACAGATACGCAAATGATTATCAAGATGTCCTTCGTGAAGGATTGTCTTCGGCTGACGGTCATCAGAACAGAGCAGGCATCTTCTACTGTTCTCTGCTGTCATTCCCTTGATCAATGTGCGAAGATTGTGACATGCAGAACCCTGACGGAGAAGAATGTACATTCCTCTTTCCAGACGGTCATTCATCTCTTCTACTGTAGAACATTCATGATCTGCTGCGATTCTTGCAGCGGCATATGCATTCAGCTCTTTTCCTGTGATTCCAGGTCCATGTCCATCAATAAATTTGCCTTCCTGTTTTGCTACAATGATCTTATCCAGATCACTGTCTGCCGCATTGATCACGCCCGGAAAATTCATGAATTCACCAAGTCCGGCAATTCCCTCTCTTGTGATCGGCTCTTTCATTGCTTCTGCATCGATCACCGCACCTGAATGCTCGAATGGCGTAGCCGGTACACAGGATGGAAGCTCATATTTCACATCAAGCACTGTGTTCTCAGCTGCTTTCATCATATAGTCCAGACCGGCGATTCCACATACATTTACGATTTCATGTGGGTCTGCCATAATTGTTGTTCCTCCATGTGGAACTAACAGGCGTCCAATCTCCTCTGGACTTACATAAGAAGATTCGATATGGATGTGGCTGTCGATAAATCCAGGTGCTGCATATCTTCCTTCTGCATCAATCACTTTCTCGCCTTCATACTCACCGATACCTGCAATCTGATCTCCTGAAAATGCAATGTCTCCTTCCTGGATTTTTCCAGAAAATACATTTACGATTTTACAATTTTTAATTACAAGGTCAGCTGGAATGCGACCTGCTGCTGTATCAATTAATTTTTTTAATTCTACTTTCATTGTTGCTGCATCTTTCATATCAGACAGCCTCCTTTTCACTTATTTGCTACAGCCGGGTCGGCTTAGATCCGGCTGTAATTTCATTTCCTATTATATTTTATTTCTCACGCACTGCAAGAATCGGGTCAAATATTTTCAGGTTTACATAATCAACCGGTCCAACATCTGTAATCGCATAATCCGGAATGGCTGTAATCGGGAAGAAGAACATATACATCATCGGATTCGGAAGATCTGATCCAAGACTTCTCGCTGCCTGGTCAATCTTCTTTTCCTGTACTGCGATTTCTTCCGGTTCTGCATCACTTACGATTCCGCCAACCTGAAGTGGAAGGAATTCTATAATCTCTCCGTCAGCAACAACAACCTGTCCGCCGCCCTGCTCGATTACATAGTTTGCTGCAATTGACATATCCTCTGCACTGACACCCATAACAACCAGGTTATTGTCATCCGGTGCTGCGGAAGATGCCATTGCACCTTTCTTCAGTTTCCAACCTGAGCAGAATGCCAGGGACTTATTTCCATTTCTTCCGAAACGTTCCAGTACAGATACCATAGCTACATCTTGCTCTGTATCTGGCTGTACGATACCGTCTTTTACCTGCAGGACAACATCTCTTCTCTTACGTACAAATGGTCCTTTGACATCCATTGCCAGGACATCTACTTCTCCATTCTGGATGCTTGTCTTATACTCAAAATCTTCTTTTGTTGTAAGTTTGCACTTCAGTGCACCCTGCAGTACACTGCTTCTCTTTGGTGCTTTCAGTTCATAGGAAAGCTTGTGTTCCTCAGCAACCATAGTTCCATTTGTCATAACCTTGCATACTTCGAACTCTTCAATATTTTTAACAAAAAGAATATCTGCGATTCTTCCCGGACAGATGGATCCGATCAGATGATCGATACGGTATGCCTCGGCACTGTTGATCGTTGCCATCTGGATTGCTGTCATCGGCTCAACGCCTGCTTTGATTGCAAGACGAACCACGTTATCAAGATGTCCTTTGCTCAGAATATCTGTTGCAGTTACATCATCTGTACAGAAACTTACTCTTCTTGCAAATGCCGGATTTACTTCTGTTACAGCTTTAATGTTTTCTTCCAGGAAATGTGTTACACATGACTCACGGATCAGCATATGCATTCCTTTTCTCATCTTCTCAACAACTTCTTCATGTGTGTAGCTCTCATGATCAAGACGAACTCCACCACACAGATAACCATTAAGATCATTACCTACTGCCATCGGTGCACATCCGAATACCGGGAGTCTGTTTTTCATTGCCTGAGCGATTGCTCCAAGTGTGTTCTCGTCTTCTTCCTGCATAGACTCACGTACTGTCTCCCATACACCATAGCACTCCGGCCACTGCTGAACTTCTTTGTGAACCTCTTCTGTGAAATTAAATGCTACTGTTGATTCCGGGATTGTATATGGAGTCTTATATGGTGCTCCCCAGAATACTTTCAGAGGACTCTGTTTCATCTCTGCAAGAACTTCTTTTAATCCTTCAAGTCCGGATACGGAAATATACTCGTCCAGTCCTGAAATCATACTTGTTGTTCCCCTCGGCACAACAGCTTTTGCATAACTTGTAATACTCATCTTACTGCACTCGCTATGGATATGTCCGTCGATCATACCTGGTGTCAGATAGTATCCTGTAGCATCAATGATCTCTGTATCCGGTCCGATATAATCCTCTACATCCCCAACTGCTGCGATCATATCGTTGTAAACTGCAACATCAGCCGGATAGATCTCGCTTGACATTACGTTCACAAGCTGTCCACCTTTGATCACCTTGTGTGCCGGAAGGAGTCCTCTTCCTGCACGAATCATCTCTTTGAGTGCTTCCTTGTTTGTTCTTTCCATCTCTGAACCTCCTATAAATATTTTAAAAAATAAAAAAGATACATTGTCCGCATGGCGGCTAATCAGGTTTCCCGTCCTGCAATGTATCTTTGAAGAATTTTCAACTCTATTTAGTTTGTCTTATGAAACGCACAACAATTTTTTCACTCCAACAATAGCTTTGGATTCTATAGATTTACACAAGTCTGCGTCTTTATTTAGATAATAGCATATTTTCAAAAAATTTCAGCATTTTTTGTGATTATATTTTCTTTGCTTTATTGATAAGCAGTGCTTATAGAAAAGGGGTGTTCCACCTATCTTGGAACACCCCTGCCACTCTTTTTCCGTTACAGTTACAGTAATCTTAATCTTCTATATTCTCTTTATTTTTCGTCTGAATCCTCTTTGCTTTTAAATGGAATCACTTCGCATTCATTTGAAGTTTCTTCGTCTGAATCTTCTTCGTCATCTTCTTCCTCAAGAAAGCTTTTGATTTTTGATAAACAAATTTTGATTTTCCTGAACGAATTTTCACTCTTTACATCGGTTTCATCTTTCTCTGCATCCGGCACAAAATTCTCTGATGACTCTTTCTCTGTGTCCTCTGTAATCACAGGCATCGCGATTGTCTCACCCAAAGCTTCTGACTCTTCTGAGCTATCTCTGTTTTCGGTCACTGCCTCTGTTTCAGTCGCCGCATTTATTTCTGTAACTCCTTCTGTCTCAGCCGTTTCATTTATTTCAGATGTTACATCTGTCTCAGCTTCTTCTGTAGTTGCATCTGTCGCAACTGCTCCTTCTGCTTCTGTAGTCAGATCTGCATCCGTCTCCTCTTCTGTTTCGTCTGTTCCATTAATTCCTTCTAACAGCGCATCAACTGTCTTCTCTTCCTCTGACACTTCTTCTACTTCTGCCTCTGGCTTCGGTTCACACGGCATTCCCACTGTAAAGCAGCTTCCGGATCCCAGGATACTTTCTGCATCCACCCATCCATCGTGTACTTCAGCAATCCATTTTACAACAGAAAGTCCCAGTCCAAAATGACCTTCTCCGGCACCTAAAGGATCTCCTCTGAAAAACCGATCCCATACATGTGGCAGATCCGTCTCCGAAATTCCAATTCCCGCATCTGCAATCTTACAGGTAAACTCACTGCCTTTGCTTTCAACAACAACTTTGATCAGTCCAATCTCCCGGCTATAATCAATGGAATTCTCCAGCAGATTTAACAGCATCTTCCGATAACAGTTCTCATCCACTTCTGCGTAAATCTCCGGTTCAATCTCATATTCTATCTGCACCGGTTCATCTGCTTCCTGAAGTCTGCTGATCTGACCTTCTATAATTCCTGTTGTCAGTTCACTGATATTCATGCGTTTTTTATAAGCTGGCTGACATCCCTGATCCGCCTTTGCAAAAAATGAGACTTCCTGAATAAAATCTGAAAGAATCTGTGCCTTCTTCTGCACCAGTTCAATCTGCCAGCGCTGACGCTGGGACAGTCGCCAATCGCCAAGGCACCATGCGCTTCGTGTAAGGATCACACTGACCGGCATCCACATCTCCTGTACAACATTTTCTGCAAAATGTCCCTCCTCGCGCACATCCTCAAGTAATTCATTCAATGTCAGCTGCAGTCTCTCCAATTCCGCATCAGATTCTTCCAGTTCCAACTGTCTGGAGAAATCTTTTGTTCTACAGATTTCCGCCGCTGACTCTGCCAGGTCTGCAGTCCGTTTCAGGACCTCTCTTACCAGAAAGTATCCAATTGCAAGAGATGCGATGAAAACGATTGGAAGTACCACCTTCGCCATCGCTTTTGCTGACTGCGCATCTGTTCCACTTATCACTGTAGCAAGAAACAACGCAATGCCTGTTGCCACGAATATGCACCCTGTATATTTTAGTGTTAATTTTATTTTCAAAGATATTTTTTTCATTCGTACTCCTCCAATGGAATCTCTGACATTCCAAATTAGATTATAGCACATTTTTAAACAGTATGTTGTGAAATTCTTCTTAAATAAAAAGTTTTTATTATGCTTTTCCGCCTTGTATTTCTCTCTGATTTGCCCTATCCTAAAAAGTAAATATATCAGCAAAAAAAGATTTTTAAAACAATTTGAAAGAAGGAAATATCTATGAACAATTCAGTTTCTCAAGAACTATTAAAATTTCTTCAAAAGAGTCCCACAGCATTTCATGCAGTTCAACAGATGAAATCAGAGCTTCTTGCAGTTGATTTTACTGAACTAAAGGAAAATCAGCGTTGGAATATAGAATGCGGCAAACACTATTTTGTTACACGAAATGACTCTTCCCTGATTGCGTTTACAATTCCGGAAAATGGTATTGATAAGATGCACATTCTGACAAGTCATAGTGATTCTCCGACCTTTAAAATCAAAGAGAATCCGGAGATCGAAGTAGAAAAACATTATGTGAAATTAAATGTAGAAAAATATGGTGGCATGCTCTGTGCACCCTGGTTTGACCGTCCGCTCTCTGTTGCCGGACGCATTATAATAAAAGATAAGACAAACGGACAATTCACGAGCAAACTCGTCAATATTGACCGGGATCTTGTTATGATCCCGAATCTCGCGATTCACATGAACCGTGAGATCAATAGCGGTTACAACTACAACGCACAGAAAGATCTTCTCCCACTTTATGGCTGTGGTTCTCCTAAAGGAACTTTTATGGAACAGATTGCTGAAGCTGCCGGGATAGAAAAAGATGAAATTCTCGGTCATGATCTATTCCTTTATAACCGACAGGAAGGTTCCATCTGGGGGGCTTCTGAAGAATTCATTTCCAGCGGCAGACTTGATGACCTGCAGTGTGCCTTCGCATCACTTCAAGGTTTTCTTTCCGGTGAGAAGAGAGACTGTATGGCTGTACACTGTGTTCTTGATAATGAAGAAGTTGGAAGCGGTACGAAACAGGGCGCCGCATCCACATTCCTTTTTGACACACTGATCCGTGTTCACGAAGCACTTGGATATGATGGAGAAGATTATCGTGTTCATCTTGCAGACAGCTTTATGATCTCTGCGGATAATGCTCATGCGGTTCATCCAAACTATACAGAGAAAGCAGATCCGACAAACCGTCCTTACCTGAACGAAGGAATCGTGTTGAAATTCAATGCAAACCAGAAGTACTGTACGGACGCCGTATCTGCTGCCATGTTCCGCGACCTATGTAAGCGGGCAGATGTTCCGGTTCAGACATTCACAAACCGTTCTGATATGGCCGGTGGCTCTACCCTTGGAAATATTTCCAACACTCAGGTTGCGCTCAATACCGTTGACATCGGACTTCCTCAGTTGGCAATGCATTCCCCTTATGAGACTGCAGGTGTGAAAGATACTGAGTATCTGGTACGAGCTGCAAAAGAATTCTTCTGCTAGTAAAAGAAGGAGCAGGGATTTCATTATGACGAACTCCCTGCTCTTTATTTTTTACAAATGCCTTCTCAGCGCCTCTACATAATAAGATGCATAACGACTGAAAATAATATTTTTCTTTTTAATAATACCGATCCTCATCGTTTTATCAATATCTAATGGCTTCGCTATAATACTGCTTCCATTTAATTTCTGGTCGATCACTCCACTGCTTACTGTGAATCCGTTTAATCCGATCACCAGGTTAAATAAGGTCGCCCTGTCTCTCACCTGTATACTCTTCGGGAAATCAAGCATGCTTATAAATTCCTCTGAAAAATAAAACGAATTATTATTTCCCTGTTCATAAACAAGATACGGATATGGTCGTAAATCTTCCATGGAAATCATTTCTTTTTCTGCCAGTGGATGATCTTTACAGATAAATACATGCGGTTCTGCAACAAACATTTCCTCAAATTTCAACTGGTTATTCTTTATCAGCTTCAG
>ENA-OPEC01002211-OPEC01002211.1-human-gut-metagenome-genome-assembly--contig:-NODE-2211-length-11180-cov-25.216899_pt1 | contig 11180 bp, 6 predicted proteins | sample MGYA00241622_ERZ501507 | MGnify/ENA primary metagenome ERZ501507 (study PRJEB25962, sample SAMEA2042582) | human gut metagenome | biome: human gut; feature: human-associated habitat; material: faeces... | reverse complement strand
AGAGTATTTATCTTTCAAGTACTATGAGTAAGGGTATTAAGATTGACCCTAAATCAGTAGACGAAATCTAATAATTAAGGAGGAATCATGAGAAAGGAAGATAAAGGCGTAATTATTGGTCAGTTAGTAGATACTGTAAAGCAATACGGACATTTTTACTTGGTTGATACAACTGCAATGGATGCAGCTGCTACAAGTGACCTTCGTAAAAAATGTTTCAAGGCTGGTATCAAGCTGATAGTTGTGAAGAATTCTTTGCTTCACAAGGCTTTGATGAGCTTGGATGTGGATTACTCACCATTGTTTGATTCTTTGAAGGGTACTACTTCTGTAATGTTCTGTGAAACAGCTAATGCTCCGGCAAAACTGTTGAAGGAATACAAAGATGGAGTTCCTGCCCTGAAAGCTGCTTATGCAGAAGAAGGATTCTACGTGGGTGCAGACCAGTTGGAAGCTCTCGCAACAATCAAGAGCAAGAACGAAGTTATTGCAGAAATCGTGGCTTTGCTGCAGTCTCCTGCAAAGAACGTTATCTCGGCTCTTCAATCAGGTGGCAACACCATTCACGGAGTTCTTCAGACTTTGGCAGAACGTGCAGAATAATTGCACTCTGTGCCTAGTCGAGAATATACCAAACAACTTTAATATTTAAATAGTACAAACAATTAAATTTCATACAAAAATGGCAGATTTGAAAGCTTTTGCAGAACAATTAGTTAACTTGACAGTAAAAGAAGTTAATGAACTTGCAACTATCCTTAAAGAAGAATATGGTATTGAACCTGCTGCTGCAGCTGTAGCTGTTGCTGCTGGTCCTGCTGCTGCTGGTGCAGCTGCTGCTGAAGAAAAAACTTCATTCGATGTAGTTTTGAAGAGCGCAGGTGCTGCTAAATTGCAGGTTGTTAAGGCCGTTAAAGAAGCTTGTGGTCTTGGCTTGAAAGAAGCAAAAGACTTGGTTGACGGTGCTCCTAGCACAGTAAAAGAAGGTTTGGCTAAAGACGAAGCTGAATCTTTGAAGAAAACTTTGGAAGAAGCTGGAGCTGAAGTTGAACTTAAATAAGATTATCCTGTAAATCAGGTAGTTCGGTTAAGAGTCCTCTGTAAAGAGGATTCTTAACCTTTTTGCGTCTATATTAAGTTCACTAGGTTTCATCTGTCGGAACTGTGAGAGTGACCGACTGTTATTATCCTAGTTTTTACATTTTAAACTCCATACAGATGTCTTCAGAAACTCAAAATCAACGAATTAATTTTGCTTCTATTAAGAATCCGATGCAGTATCCGGATTTCCTGGAAGTACAGTTGAAGTCATTTCAGGACTTCTTGCAATTAGATACCCCACCCGAAAAACGAAAGAATGATGGCTTGTATAAGGTTTTTGCGGAAAACTTCCCTATAGCTGATACACGCAATAACTTCGTGCTCGAGTTCCTTGACTACTATATTGATCCGCCTCACTATACAATTGATGATTGTTTGGAACGTGGCTTGACATATAGTGTACCTTTGAAAGCTAAATTGAAGCTTTATTGTACCGACCCCGATCACGAAGATTTTGATACAGTGATTCAGGATGTGTATCTGGGACCAATTCCTTATATGACTCCGAAAGGCACCTTTGTAATTAATGGTGCTGAACGTGTAGTTGTTTCTCAGCTGCACCGTTCTCCGGGTGTATTCTTTGGTCAGAGCATCCATGCCAATGGTACCAAATTGTATTCGGCTCGTATTATCCCGTTTAAAGGATCTTGGATTGAGTTCGCTACGGATATCAACAATGTGATGTATGCGTACATCGACCGTAAGAAGAAGCTTCCGGTAACAACTTTGTTGAGAGCTGTAGGATTTGAAAATGATAAGGATATTCTTGAAATTTTCAATCTGGCTGAGGATGTAAAGGTTAACAAAACTAACCTGAAAAAGATTATTGGACGCAAATTGGCTGCTCGTGTATTGAAAACGTGGACAGAAGATTTTGTGGATGAAGATACTGGTGAAGTTGTTTCTATCGAACGTAACGAGGTAGTAATTGACCGTGAAACTGTCATTGAACCTGAACATATCGACTTGATTATCGAGTCTGGTGTACAGAATATCCTCGTTCACAACGAAGAAGCAAATGCCTCTGACTATTCTATTATCTTCAATACTTTACAGAAAGACCCAAGTAACTCTGAAAAGGAAGCTGTATTGTATATCTATCGCCAGCTGCGTAATGCAGACCCTGCTGATGATGCAAGTGCACGCGAAGTTATCAACAACTTGTTCTTCTCAGAAAAACGTTATGACTTGGGTGATGTAGGACGTTATCGTATCAACAAGAAGTTGAACCTGGATACTCCTATGGATGTCAGAGTATTGACGAAACAAGATATTATCGAGATTATTAAATATCTCATTGAGTTGATTAACTCAAAGGCTGATGTGGATGATATTGACCACTTGAGTAACCGTCGTGTACGTACAGTGGGTGAACAGTTGTCTAACCAGTTTGCAATTGGTCTGGCTCGTATGTCACGTACAATCCGTGAACGTATGAACGTACGCGACAACGAAGTATTTACTCCGATTGATTTGATTAACGCAAAAACTATTTCGTCTGTAATCAACTCATTCTTTGGAACAAATGCTTTGTCACAGTTCATGGACCAGACTAACCCGTTGGCTGAAATTACGCACAAGCGTCGTTTGTCAGCTTTGGGACCTGGTGGTTTGTCACGTGACCGTGCTGGTTTCGAGGTTCGAGACGTACACTATACTCACTATGGTCGTTTGTGTCCGATTGAAACTCCTGAAGGTCCGAACATCGGTTTGATTTCTTCTTTGTGTGTTTACGCAAAGATTAATGAACTGGGCTTTATTGTTACTCCTTACCGTAAAGTAAAAGATGGAGTAGTAGACTTGTCAAATGAAGGTATTGAATACCTTTCTGCAGAAGAAGAAGAAGACAAGATTATCGCTCAGGGTAATGCTCCACTGAATGATGACGGTACATTTATCCGTGAAAAGGTAAAAGCGCGTCGTGATGCGGATTATCCGGTAGTTACTCCGGACCAGGTAGAATTGATGGACGTAGCTCCTCAGCAGATTGCATCTATTGCGGCTTCATTGATTCCGTTCCTTGAACATGACGATGCGAACCGTGCGTTGATGGGATCTAACATGATGCGCCAGGCAGTTCCTTTGTTGAAGACTGAAGCTCCGATTGTAGGTACAGGTATCGAAAAACAATTGTGTGAAGATTCACGTACACAGATTGCTGCAGAAGGTGATGGTGTGATTGACTTTGTGGATGCTACTACAATTCGTATTTTGTATGACCGTACAGAAGATGAAGAATTTGTAAGCTTCGAACCGGCATTGAAGGAATATCGTATTCCGAAGTTCCGTAAGACAAACCAGAGCATGACCATCGACTTGCGTCCGATTTGTAATAAAGGACAGCGCGTGAAGAAGGGAGATATCCTGACTGAAGGTTATTCTACTGCAAATGGAGAGCTGGCATTGGGTAAGAACCTGCTGGTAGCTTACATGCCTTGGAAGGGTTACAACTATGAGGATGCTATTGTATTGAACGAACGTGTGGTTCGTGAAGATATTCTGACATCTGTTCACGTAGATGAATATATTCTGGAAGTACGCGAAACCAAACGCGGAATGGAGGAATTGACTTCTGATATTCCGAATGTAAGCGAAGAAGCAACTAAAGATTTGGATGAAAACGGTATCGTACGTATTGGTGCACGTATTGAGCCGGGCGATATCCTGATTGGTAAGATTACTCCGAAGGGAGAATCTGATCCTTCTCCAGAAGAAAAACTGTTGCGTGCTATCTTTGGTGACAAGGCTGGAGATGTGAAGGATGCTTCATTGAAAGCTTCTCCATCATTGCGCGGTGTGGTTATTGACAAGAAATTATATTCTCGTGTAATCAAGACTCGTAGCGAGAAAAATGCAGATAAGGCTATTCTGCCGAAACTGAATGAAGAATTTGAAGAAAAAGCTGCAGCTCTGAAAGCAATCTTGATTGACAAGTTGCTGGTATTGACAGCTGATAAGGTTTCTCAGGGTGTGAAGGATTATCTGGGAACTGAAGTGATTGCTAAGGGAGCTAAGTTTACTAAATACGATTTGGAATCATTGGATTATACTGTAATTCAGTTGAGCAAGTGGACTGCTGATGCTCATAAGAATGATATGATTCGTGATCTTATCGTAAACTATCTGAAGAAGTACAAGGAACTGGATGCTGAATTGAAACGTAAGAAGTTTGCGTTGACAATCGGTGATGAGTTGCCTTCAGGTATTATTCAGATGGCGAAGGTTTACATTGCTAAGAAACGTAAGATTGGTGTGGGTGATAAGATGGCCGGTCGTCACGGTAACAAGGGTATCGTTTCACGCGTGGTTCGTCAGGAAGATATGCCGTTCTTGGCTGACGGTACACCGGTTGATATCGTATTGAACCCGTTGGGTGTGCCTTCTCGTATGAACATCGGTCAGATTTTCGAAGCCGTACTGGGACGCGCTGGAAAAGAATTGGGTGTGAAGTTTGCGACTCCGATTTTCGATGGTGCTACTTTGGATGACTTGGATGAATGGACTGACAAAGCTGGTCTGCCACGCTATTGTAAGACTTACTTGTATGATGGTGGTACAGGTGATCAGTTTGACCAGCCGGCTACAGTCGGTGTGACTTACATGTTGAAACTGGGTCACATGGTTGAAGACAAAATGCATGCCCGTTCAATCGGTCCGTACTCATTGATTACTCAACAGCCACTTGGTGGTAAGGCTCAGTTCGGTGGTCAGCGTTTCGGAGAAATGGAGGTTTGGGCAATCGAAGCATTCGGTGCTGCTCATGTACTTCAGGAAATCTTGACTATCAAGTCTGATGATGTAGTAGGACGTTCTAAGGCATACGAAGCAATTGTGAAAGGTGAACCTATGCCGACTCCGGGTATTCCTGAATCTCTCAACGTATTGTTGCATGAACTTAGGGGTTTGTGCTTGAGCATTACGCTGGAATAACTTTTTCAAATGAAGAATGGAAAAGATAACTTCCATTCTTCATGATTAAATTCTTCATTATCATAAAATAAAAAGTATGGCTTTTAGAAAAGATACTAAGATAAAAAGTAATTTCTCAAAGATTACGATCGGTCTGGCATCACCCGAAGAGATTCTGGAAAATTCTTATGGTGAGGTTCTGAAACCGGAAACCATCAACTATCGTACTTATAAACCGGAACGTGACGGTTTGTTCTGCGAACGTATCTTCGGTCCGGTGAAAGACTACGAATGTCATTGCGGCAAGTACAAACGTATTCGCTACAAAGGCATTGTCTGCGACCGATGCGGTGTGGAAGTAACAGAAAAGAAAGTACGTCGTGAGCGTAGTGGTCACATTCAGTTGGTGGTACCTGTAGCTCATATCTGGTATTTCCGTTCATTGCCTAATAAGATTGGTTATCTGCTGGGATTGCCGACAAAGAAACTGGATGCTATCATTTATTATGAACGTTATGTAGTTATCCAGCCGGGTGTGAAGGCTGAAGATGGTATCAGTAAATATGACTTGTTGTCTGAAGAAGAGTACCTGGATATTATGGAAACTCTTCCGAAAGAAAATCAATACCTGGAAGACAGCGATCCGAATAAGTTCATCGCCAAGATGGGTGCTGAAGCAATCTATGATTTGCTGGTAGGAATTGATTTGGATGCTCTGTCATACGAATTGCGTCATAAGGCAAACAGTGATTCTTCACAGCAGCGCAAGAATGAAGCTTTGAAGCGCTTGCAGGTAGTAGAATCTTTCCGTGCATCTCGTGGCCGCAACAAACCGGAATGGATGATTGTACGTATCGTACCGGTTATTCCGCCTGAATTGCGTCCGTTGGTTCCGCTGGATGGTGGTCGCTTTGCAACTTCAGACTTGAACGATTTGTATCGTCGTGTGATTATCCGTAACAACCGTTTGAAACGTCTGATTGAAATCAAGGCTCCGGAAGTAATCTTACGTAATGAGAAACGTATGCTTCAGGAAGCTGTCGATTCATTGTTCGACAACTCTCGTAAGTCGAGTGCAGTGAAGACAGATGCCAACCGTCCGTTGAAATCTTTGTCAGACAGCTTGAAAGGTAAGCAAGGACGTTTCCGTCAGAACTTGTTGGGTAAACGTGTGGACTACTCTGCTCGTTCTGTAATCGTTGTAGGTCCGGAATTGAAGATGGGTGAATGTGGTATTCCTAAGTTGATGGCTGCAGAATTGTACAAACCGTTCATCATCCGTAAGCTGATTGAACGTGGTATTGTGAAGACTGTGAAATCAGCGAAGAAGATTGTAGACCGCAAGGAATCTGTTATCTGGGATATCCTGGAACATGTAATGAAGGGACACCCTGTATTGCTGAACCGTGCTCCGACACTTCACCGTTTGGGTATTCAGGCCTTCCAGCCGAAGATGATTGAAGGAAAAGCTATCCAGTTGCACCCGTTGGCTTGTACCGCGTTCAACGCCGACTTCGATGGTGACCAGATGGCCGTACACTTGCCTTTGAGTAACGAAGCTGTACTGGAAGCTCAGATGTTGATGCTTCAGTCACACAATATTTTGAACCCTGCCAATGGTGCGCCTATCACTGTGCCTGCACAGGATATGGTATTGGGATTGTATTACATTACCAAATTGCGTAAGGGTGCCAAAGGTGAAGGTTTGATTTTCTATGGACCGGAAGAAGCAATGATTGCTTACAATGAAGGTAAGGTAGACATTCACGCTATTATCAGCGTAGTGGCTAATGACCTTGATGAAAACGGCAATATCGTGAAGAAGTTGATTAAGGAAACTTCTGTAGGTCGTGTCATTGTAAATGAACTGGTTCCGGATGAATGTGGTTATTTGAATACCGTTATTTCTAAGAAGTCTCTGCGTGACATCATCAGCGATGTTATTAAGGCTGTCGGTGTGGCTCGTGCTTGCGAATTCTTGGATGGTATCAAGAACTTAGGTTATAAGAAAGCATTCGAAGGTGGTCTGTCATTCAACTTGGGTGATATCATTATCCCGAAGGAGAAGGAAGAACTGGTAAAACGTGGTAACGAAGAAATCGAACAGATTATGATGAACTATAACATGGGATTCATCACCGATAACGAACGTTACAACCAGGTAATTGATACTTGGACTCACGTAAACAGTGACTTGTCAGACATTCTATATAAGACTATTAAGAACGACGACCAAGGATTTAACTCTGTATTTATGATGTTGGATTCTGGTGCCCGTGGTTCTAAGGAACAGATCCGTCAGTTGTCTGGTATGCGTGGTTTGATGGCTAAACCGCAGAAAGCTGGTGCTGAGGGTGCACAGATTATTGAAAACCCGATTCTTTCTAACTTTAAGGAAGGTCTTTCGGTGTTGGAATACTTTATCTCTACCCACGGTGCTCGTAAGGGTCTTGCCGATACCGCGTTGAAGACTGCCGATGCCGGATACTTGACTCGTCGTTTGGTTGACGTTTCTCATGACGTGATTATCAACGAAGAAGACTGTGGTACATTGCGTGGTCTGGTTTGTACAGCATTGAAGAACAACGATGAAGTTATCGCTACTTTGTACGAACGTATTCTGGGTCGTGTATCTGTTCATGATATTATCCACCCGACAACTGGTAAGCTGATTGTAGCTGCTGGTGAAGAAATCACAGAAGACATTGCGGAAGAAATCGAAAAATCTCCGATTGAAAGCGTAGAAATCCGTTCTGTATTGACTTGTGAATCTAAGAAGGGTGTATGTGCGAAATGTTACGGACGTAACTTGGCTACCAGCCGTATGGTACAGAAAGGTGAAGCTGTCGGCGTAATCGCTGCTCAGTCAATCGGTGAACCGGGTACTCAGTTGACTCTGCGTACATTCCACGCCGGAGGTATCGCAGGTAATATGGCTGCCAATGCAAGTATCGTAGCTAAGAATGATGCTCGTTTGGAATTCGAAGAATTGCGTACGGTTGATGCTGTAGAAGAAACTGGTGAACCAGTGAAGATTGTTGTAGGTCGTCTGGCCGAAGTTCGCTTTGTGGATGTACATACAGGTATCATCCTTTCTACTCACAACGTTCCTTACGGTTCTAAACTGTATGCTTCAGACGGTGAGGTGGTAGAAAAGGGTAAGCTGATTGCTAAGTGGGACCCGTTCAACGCCGTTATCGTAACAGAAGCTGCTGGTAAGATTGACTTTGAATCAGTAATTGAAAACGTAACCTATAAGGTAGAATCTGATGAAGCTACAGGTTTGCGTGAAATCATTATTACTGAATCTAAGGATAAGACGAAGATTCCGTCATTGCACATCTTGGATGAGAACGGTGGAATTATCCGTACATACAACTTGCCGGTAGGTGGTCACGTAGTAGTAGAAGACAAACAAACCGTGAAGTCGGGTGATATTCTGGTGAAAATTCCGCGTGCCGTAGGTAAGGCGGGTGATATCACCGGTGGTCTTCCACGTGTAACTGAGCTGTTCGAAGCTCGTAATCCGTCTAATCCGGCTGTCGTTTCTGAAATCGATGGTGAAATTACGATGGGTAAGATTAAACGTGGTAACCGTGAAATCATCGTTACATCGAAGACTGGTGACGTTCGTAAGTACTTGGTTGCTTTGTCTAAGCAGATTCTGGTTCAGGAAAACGACTATGTACGTGCCGGAACTCCGTTGTCTGATGGTGCTATTACTCCTGCCGACATCTTGGCCATCAAAGGTCCTACAGCCGTTCAGGAATATATCGTAAATGAAATCCAGGACGTTTACCGTCTGCAGGGTGTGAAGATTAACGATAAGCACTTCGAAATTATCGTTCGTCAGATGATGCGTAAGGTACAGATTGACGAACCGGGTGATACTCGCTTCTTGGAACAGCAGGTTGTAGACCGCATTGAATTCAATGAGGAAAACGACCGTATCTGGGGTAAGAAAGTGGTTGTAGATGCTGGTGATTCTCAGAACTTGCAGCCGGGACAGATTGTTACAGCTCGTAAGCTCCGTGATGAAAACAGTATGCTGAAACGCCGCGACTTGAAACTGGTTGAAGTACGTGATGCAGTTCCTGCTACTTCTACTCAGATTCTGCAGGGTATTACACGTGCTGCATTGCAGACATCAAGCTTCATGTCAGCTGCATCATTCCAGGAAACTACCAAGGTATTGAACGAAGCTGCTATCAACGGTAAGGTTGATAAACTGGAAGGTATGAAAGAGAACGTAATCTGCGGTCACTTGATTCCTGCTGGTACAGGTCAGCGTGAGTTTGAAAAGATTGTGGTAGGTTCTAAAGAAGAATACGATCGCATCTTGGCTAACAAGAAGAATGTATTAGATTACAGTGGAGTTGAATAATCTCAACTACTATCATAAAAAGAGCCGTCTCATTTGAGGCGGCTTTTTTTTATGTGCTTATTCGATGTAAGCAGGCATCGTATATTTAAAGTTTTCGTTACTCTGATAATTGACTATTGTAATTGTGTAGTACCTCTCATTTCCGCATCATAGGAGGGAAGACTACATTCCGCTGATGCGTATTGCCCGGCTTTATTTTCTTTTCCAATATAGCAGAATGAAACGTCCTCCTGTAGCCATCAGCGCGAGGGAAAGTCCGGTATAAAAGACTGCAATAAAACTTTCAGGCAGCAGGCGTGCGGTACGGATAGTTATGCCCAGTGCAATCATGAAAGCCATCACCAGCCAGCCCTTCACGTCAAAAAACGAGAATGGACAGCGTTTGTTGGGGTTACCGGCTGTGATACGCTGTGCATGCTTGCGGTAGAGCTTGTGGAAAATCATGCAGAAAAACAGCAGGAATATCAGACTGGCCTCGCAGACCTTGAGCAGCCAGTAGTGCGCGTCCGTTATCCAGCAGGAAATGCCGATACGGAGAATGTTGATACCGGCGACCAGCCATACGATTCCGGCCGTAAGCAGCAGCGTATTGGAAGATACTCCGTATTTCATATACCCTCAGCTTAGAACCACTTTATTTTCCGGAAAATAACAAAGGCCGTTGCCGAGAGGAAGATGGAGAAACATACAATCAAGGCAAAGGCGTGTGGCAGTCCTTCGATGTGAATATCCACGTTCATACCATAGAAACTGGCAATCAGCGTCGGTACCATCAGCACGATGGAAAGACTGGTCATGCGTTTCATGATGGTGTTCACGTTATTGGAGATGATGGAAGCAAAAGCATCCATGGTACCCGTAAGAATGTCGCTGTAGATGTTTACCTGATTGTGTGCCTGCTTCAGTTCGATGAGCACATCTTCTGTCAGTTCCGTATTCTGATAGTCCTTCTCATTAAAGATATTCTGCAATTTGCCTATCATGACCTCATTGCCACGGATAGACGTATTGAAATATACCAGACTCTTCTGCAGGTTCATCAGTCGGAGCAAGTCCTCGTTACGGATGCTACGTTCCAACTCCTTTTCCGCATTGTTTACTTCGTTGTTGATTTGTTTCAGGTATTTCAGGAACCATACAGCCGACGAGTAAATCAGTCGCAGAATCAGTTCGTATTTATTGGGCACGTTGATACCTTTGCGCTGCGTATGTTCGATGAAGTCCGGCAGCATCTCCGTAGAGTGATAGCACACCGAAATCACCAGTTCATTGTTCGTAATGATACCGATAGGCACCGTGGCATACGGCACTTTTGAATCAGGAGTCTGTACGGGAATACGCAGAATGGTCAGCAGCCAGTTACCTTCAGTATCCGTACGCGGACGTTCGTCGGTATCGGCAATGTCATTCAAAAAAGACTGGGGAACTTTTAATTGTTCTTGCAGGAAGTGGAAGTCCGCGGCATCCGGACATTCAATGTTAATCCAGCAGTTAGGTTGCCAGTTGGCTTTCTCTACAAAGCCAGCTTCACAAAAAAGATACTTTCTCATCTGTCTGCTCCTTTCCTTCATTTTAAGCCCGGAGGAGCACTTCAGAGTAAAAGACAGGATTACTCACGACACCCCTTCAGGAAGTGGTTAAAATAATTGTAATACGTTCGCGAGTAATAATCGTCCATATTAGTTCGTTTTAGGGTATAAAAAAAGTTCGTTTATTCAAACGAACTCTCAAGCTCTTCAGGTTGGACTTGAACCAACGACCCTCTGATTAACAGTCAGATGCTCTA
>ENA-OPEC01002206-OPEC01002206.1-human-gut-metagenome-genome-assembly--contig:-NODE-2206-length-11215-cov-2.430556_pt1 | contig 11215 bp, 9 predicted proteins | sample MGYA00241622_ERZ501507 | MGnify/ENA primary metagenome ERZ501507 (study PRJEB25962, sample SAMEA2042582) | human gut metagenome | biome: human gut; feature: human-associated habitat; material: faeces... | reverse complement strand
ACACATAGTTGAGTAAAAAAACGATATCTGTACCGGATGGTACAGATATCGTCTGCTTTTTATGATTATTCTAAAATGTTCTTATAATAATCCGCCGATTGACAGGAACAGTGGTGCAAATACCAGTGATACAACTGTCATCAGTTTGATCAGGATGTTGATAGATGGTCCTGATGTATCTTTGAACGGATCACCTACAGTATCACCAACAACTGCAGCTTTATGAGCTTCAGAACCCTTGCCGCCGTGATTGCCGTTCTCAATGTATTTCTTAGCATTATCCCATGCTCCACCTGCGTTGGACATGAAGATTGCCATCATAACACCTGTTACAAGTGCTCCTGCAAGAAGTCCGCCAAGTGCAGAAGGTCCAAGAAGGATTCCGACTACCAGCGGTGCAAGTACTGCCATGACACCAGGAACCAGCATTTCTTTTAATGCTGCTGTTGTTGAAATTGCAACGCATGACTTGTAATCTGGTTTTTCTGTACCCTTCATGATTCCAGGCATTGTCTTGAACTGACGTCTTACTTCTTCGATCATCTGGTATGCTGCTCTTGATACAGATGACATTGTCATAGCTGAGAACAAGAACGGAAGCATTCCACCGATCAGCATTCCGATGATTACACGTGAGTCAAGGATATCAATTGTCTTCAAATGTACTGCCTCTGCATAAGATACGAACAGCGCAAGAGCTGTAAGTGCTGCAGAACCGATAGCAAATCCTTTACCCATAGCTGCTGTTGTATTACCTACAGAGTCAAGCTTGTCTGTAATGTCACGAACGGACTCATCAAGACCGGACATCTCTGCGATACCACCAGCGTTGTCTGCGATCGGACCATATGCATCAACTGCAACAGTGATTCCTGTTGTAGAAAGCATACCAACTGCTGCAAGAGCAATTCCATACAGACCAAATACATTATAAGAAACAAAAATACCTACACAGATCAGAAGCAGCGGGATAGCTGTTGATTTCATACCAACTGCAAGACCACTGATGATTGTTGTAGCTGCACCTGTCTCAGACTGCTCTCCGATTCCTTTAACCGGTTTGTAATCTGCTGATGTGTAGTACTCTGTGATGTTACCAATGATAACACCAACAATCAGACCAGCGATAACTGCAATTGCTGCGTTCATGTTTCCGAAAAGCACCCAGCTAAGTGCTAAAGAAGCAATGATTACGATTGCTGAAGAAGCATAGCTTCCTTTTGTAAGAGCTTTCTGAGGATTTGTGTTCTCTCCGCCTCTTACGAAGAATGTTCCAAGGATAGAAGCGATCAGACCACATCCTGCGATTGCAAGTGGGAATAATACTCCTGAAACTTCGCTTACTGCAACACCAAGTGTCAGTGCTGAGATCAGAGATCCACAGTAAGACTCGAAAAGGTCAGCTCCCATACCTGCTACGTCACCTACGTTATCTCCAACGTTGTCAGCGATAACAGCCGGGTTACGCGGATCATCTTCCGGGATACCTGCTTCTACTTTACCTACAAGGTCAGCTCCAACGTCTGCTGCCTTTGTATAGATACCACCACCAACACGTGCAAACAATGCGATGGAAGAAGCACCAAGGCTGAATCCGAATAATACATCTACATTCTTAGTTACGATGTACACAAGGCTGACACCAAGTGCACCAAGTCCAGCAACACACATACCCATAACGGCACCACCTGAAAATGCGATGGAAAGAGCTTTGTTCATTCCGCTCTCTTTAGCTGCGTTAGCTGTTCTGACATTCGCCTTAGTAGCAACTGTCATTCCGCAGTAACCTGCAATTGTTGAGAACAGAGCACCTACTACGAAGCAAACTGCTGTTACCCAGTTACCTACTCCTAATCCGATCAGTACGAAAAGTACTACTACGAATACAATAAGGATCTTGTACTCTGCTGTCAGGAAAGCACGTGCACCATCTGCGATCGCACCGGCAATTTCCTTCATTCTTTCTGTTCCGGCATCCTGTCTGCTAACCTTTGCTGCAAGATATGCTGCAAAAAGAAGAGCAATGACAGCTGCAACTGGAACCAGATACATATAATTGTTCATTCTTAATTTTCCCTCCTGAATTTCAATATCATATGTTTGTATTACACTATATCACATTTTTTTAGCTTTTTAAAGAAAAATTTTATATTTATTTAACTCTCTTTACATAAAATAGTATTTTTTTCACATTTTTCTTTTCAAATTATATGATAATCTAAAAAATTTTTAGGTAATTTTTACCATCCTGTGTTGTTTTTTACGCTGTTACTTCTTATTAAATATAGTAGTATATAAGATTTCAATCTCATTTATAAAAAAAATTATTCAAGAAATCGTTCAATAATCATAAAAAATAATCTCCGGAAAAACAGTCGTTACTGCTTTTCGGAGATTATTTTTTTTTATCAAGTATTATTCTACATCTTTCAATGCTTCGAGATCTTCTTCTCCTGTACGTACTTTTACTACTTTCTGCACGTTGTATACAAAGATCTTACCATCACCGACATGTCCTGTATACAGTGTCTTGGATGCTGTTTCGATGACTTTCTCAACCGGAATATTTCCAACGATAACTTCTACTTTTACCTTTGGAAGAACGGTTACGTCCATCTCAACTCCACGATATTTCTCGCCGGCACCTTTCTGGATACCGCATCCCATAACCTGGGTAACTGTCATTCCTGTAACACCAAGATTGTTCAACGCTGATTTCAGCCTGTCATACTTGGAAAGCTTTGCGATAATAACTACTTTATGCATTCCTGTATCTGCATCTACCGGTCCGGCTACAGGTACAGCTGCTGCTCTCTGGATTGGAGATGCTGCGTCATAATCTGCTACACCAAGATCTGTGTTTTCATTTTCATTCATTGCACCTTCTGTAATATCCATGATGCTGAATCCTGCATATGCTGATGCAAGACCATGCTCCTTGGAATCCAGACCAACAATCTCTTCTTCCTCTGAAACACGAAGTCCAATTGTCATATCGATTACTTTGAAGATAATTGTCATTGTTACAACTGTCCAAGCAAGAACTGTTACTACACCAAGAAGCTGTGTTCCGAGAAGTCCGAATCCACCGCCGTAGAACAGACCTTTCAGTGTGCTTTCCGGCGCATTTGTTGTTGCAAAAAGACCAACTGCGATTGTTCCCCAGATACCATTTAAGCAATGAACTGCTACGGCACCAACCGGGTCATCTACATGCACTACATTATCACAGAACCAAACGCCAAATACTACGAGAACTCCTGCAACTGCTCCAATGATCAGTGCTCCTAATCCATCTGTCACATCACAAGGTGCTGTGATTGCTACCAGGCCTGCGAGGGATGCATTCAGACACATAGACACATCTGGTTTTCCATAACGAAGCCATGTGAAGATCATACATACAACGGTTGCTGTTGCCGGTGCGATTGTTGTTGTCATAAAGATAGATGCAAGCTGTGGGCCTGTTGTTGCTGCCGCACCGTTGAATCCATACCATCCAAACCAGAGGATGAAACATCCAAGAGCACCTATTACGAGGTTATGTCCAGGAAATGCGTGGACTTTTGTTACTTTTCCATTCTTATCTCTTGAGAATTTACCAATTCTGGCTCCTTCCATTGCAGCTCCGATAAATGCTGTTGCTCCACCTACCATGTGGATTGCACAAGATCCTGCAAAATCATGGAAGCCAAGCTGTGAAAGCCATCCGCCGCCCCAGATCCAGTGTGCTTCGATCGGATACACAACTGCGGAGATCATTGCGGAATAAATACAATAGGAAAGAAACTTTGTTCTTTCTGCCATAGCTCCTGATACGATTGTTGCTGCTGTCGCACAGAAAACCAGGTTGAATACAAAATTAGACCAGTCAAAGTTTGCATAATCTGTAAAGATTCCAAGTGTTGGAACTCCTACCAGTCCGCCAAGTGCATCTTCCCCGAGTAACAATCCAAATCCAAGGAAAATAAACACGATTGTTCCAATACAAAAATCCATCAGATTCTTCATGATAATGTTACCGGCATTCTTTGCTCTGGTGAATCCTGTCTCTACCATAGCGAATCCTGCCTGCATAAAGAATACAAATGCAGCTCCGATCAGGAACCAGATGCCGAACACTTCTGTTCCGACTGTGTCTGTAATCTGAGTAATAATTTCTTGTGTCATACTACTTCCTCCTCATACCTAGAAACTAAAAAGACGTATCTTACAGTTTCGTTGAACCATCCCCCTGAATCGGTTCTTTCTGTAAGACACGCCTTTGTGTCATTGAGACTTGCTGCTGTTCGCGGCAAATCTATAGGTACCATATTTTATTAAAAGAAAAAGGCACTCTGAGATCTGTTTCTCAAAGCGCCTTTGCTTTTATGTCACGTAGTTTACTCCTTGAGCCAAATATTGTCAACCTATATTTTTATTTTTCGTAAATTTTCTGATTTTTTATGTTTTTCATGCATTTCTTTCATATATTTTCACAAAACAGAGTGCACTCTGATGTATTCTGTGGAAGTCAAAGAATGGAGCTTGGATATTGACAAGTTCCTGCCCCTGGATATTGGGTCTTTAAAGTCCAAATTCCTTCAATAACTTCTTCTGATATTCCCTATCCACTGCTGCCTTGAGAATCTCATCACTTCTATTAAGCTCAGATAATTTAAGATTCAGTTGATTGATTCTGCTTTCTCCAAGAGCTTCCCCTTCTTCTCTTTTTTCATCTAATTCATCTTTCATTAATTCTAATAATGCATTACACATATCTCTTTTCCCCTCCTTTAATCGATTCTCGTTTGCTTTTACTATGATCTCCATAACAGCCTGATACAGCTGATCTTCTTTGTTCTTTTTATAATCCTCTAAAAGTCGTCTTGTGACAGACATATCTTCCAGGGTATCTGTCAAACTATATAACCAGAGATTTTTCTCCGGCGATAATCGATTTGTTACAAGAATCTGAATCGGTAAGATATCTCCAATTACATAATAAATCCCTTCTTCCGGATTATCAATAGTGTAGTGGCGTACTTCTTTCAAATGCCTGATCAGTTCTCTTGGGTATCGTTTTGACACTAAGGTAATTGTCAGCTCTTGGATTGGAATTTCATTTACCTTTCCTGTATCTGCCTTATAAAAATTCGTATATCCATATACCTTATAGAAATCGTCCACGGAAAGGGAATCAGATGGTGATTTAGCATCACACTGCTTAAAAGCTGTTTAAAAACAGAGTGCACTCTTGCAATATAAATCATCATCTGCTAAAATTTATCTTAATGAATCATAAGGAGGACTCTAAAATGAGCAAAATTGATGAAATCAGAAGCGCTATGGTCGCTGCAATGAAGGCAGGAGACAAAGAACGAAAAGCCGCACTTTCCTTTCTGCTCTCCTCTCTGAAGAATAAAGCTATCGACAAACGTGCCGACCTGACAGAAGAGGAAGAAGGACAGGTAATCTTAAAAGAAATCAAACAGTTAAAAGAAACAATTGATATGACACCTGAAGATCGTACAGATCTGATTGAAGAGGCTCAGAAGCGTCTTGCTGTTCTTGAAGAATATGCACCAAAGATGATGAGCGAAGATGAGATCAAAGCAGTGATCACATCCGTTCTTGCAGATCTTGGTATCGATGCTCCTACAGCAAAGGATAAAGGTAAGATCATGAAAGAACTCATGCCGAAGGTAAAAGGCAAAGCTGATGGTAAAGAAGTCAATCAGATTCTTGCCGGCATGATGAAATAAATACAGATTCCAGAATAAAGACGTAGCAAAGAGGGTGTCGCACCAAACGACACCCTCTTACTTTTTGTTAATTATTTCATTTTTTCTGCTTATTTTGTTATCTGTTTTCCCACTTATGATAAATCGCCTCAAGTGCATCTACCGCACCATCAATTCCAAGAAGACTTGTATTCAGCAGGATTGCATTCGCATCAATACTTCCCCACTTACGATCTGTTCTACCTTCATAATACAGGCGTCTCTCTCTGTCAATCTTCTTAATCTTATCTACAGCCTCTTTCTCGGAAAGCTTATAGATATCCATGATTCGATTGATTCTATCATCCTTATAAGCATAGATAAATGTATTCACAACATTTGAATAATCCCCAAGAACATAATCTGCGCAGCGTCCCACAAAGATTCCCGGTCCGCGTTCCGCAAGCTTGCGGATGATTGCTGACTGTGCGTCAAAAAGTTGATCACTTAATGGTTTCTCCACTTCCGGACTGAGCATAAATGTAGTATAATCACCCATTCCAATATAATAGCTTGATAACACATTTCCAAGTCTCGTCTCATCTACTCTTCCAGCATCTTCGTTCGAAATTCCAAGATCTCTTGCTGCCATTCGAATCAGATTGTGATCGTAAAGAGGAATGTTCAGTCTCTCTGCCAGTCTGTTTCCTACTTCATGACCGCCACTTCCGAACTGTCTTCCAATTGTAATAATTGTGTGATCCATCATAAGCAAGTCCTCCTTTTTCTGATAATTCTATTCTATCACTCTTTGAATTAAGAAAAAAGACTTTCTTCCTGTTTTCCGCTAACAATTTTGTAATACTGTTTCGAAGTCACCATGTAGACAATGATATAGAATAATGCAAATACTAAATAGGAGCACACTGTCACCAGAATCAGGAATTTTCTGTCAGAAAAAGCAAGCAGATGCACCATTTTTTCTATCATTGGAAATGCAAATGCCGTATGAATTCCGGCAGCCACAAGAGGCAGGAAGAATACTGTCATTACCTGAGAATTGATCGTCTGACGCACTTCTTTCTGTGTCATCCCCACTTTCATCAGAATCTGGAATCTGTCCTGATCCTCATAGCCTTCTGTAATCTGTTTATAATAAATGATCAGCACCATTCCAAGAATGAATACGACTCCAAGAAGGATTCCAAGGAAGAACAGACCGCCGTACAAAGCCTGGTAATCAGCTCTTGATGCGGCTCTGCTGTCTGTAGAAGCTCCAAAAAATAGGGTATCTGATTCCTCTGATTCCTGTTCAGCCAATGCATTGATTTTCTTGTCAATCTCGTTTTGAATCTGGATCTGCTCTTCATCTCCACAGGACAGATCAAAATTGTAGTACCATTTCTCATAAGAACCATTGACACCGTAAACGGAAACATTTCCTTCTTCCAAAGCTTTTATATCTTCCAGTCCGGAAACCACCAGATAGAAGCTGCTGTTCATATTTGCCATATTATTTCCATTTGAAATCATTTTATCCAAATGTCCTTTAATCCTCCATGTCCCGGAATTCTCCACCGTGATCTGATCATAGGGGAAATCGGAATCTTTCGCATACAGATACGCTTCCCCGGGAGCAAGCTCCAGATTCGTCCCCATGATCCGATTATACGCTTCCAACGGCAGAGCATAGAACATTTTTAAATGATCAAATGTATTCACTTCATTGACTCCAGGAGCATTCTCCGGATTAAAATAGATTTCATTTTTTGAAACAATTCCACTGACTGTAAGCATCCGGTAATTCTCCGGATTCTCCGCGGTCTGGTTATGTTCTTTCAAAACCTTCTGTACAAGCTCTATAATCTGTCCATTCTGATTCTCTTTCATTTCTTCCGTCTGCTCCGGTTTCGTGTACATCTCAATCTGGACAGATTTCGGATATCGAAGATTCAAGCCATGTTCCATACTCAGATACAGGCTGGTTGTAGAAGATACCATAACCAGAACCATTGTGGACAGAATACAAATAGACGCTAATCCTGCCCCATTTCGTTTCATACGGTAAATCATGGATGAAAGTGAAATAAAATGATTTGTTTTATAATAATATCCTTTCTTTTTCTGCATTATTTTACAAAATGTGACCGAGCCGGCAATAAATAACAGATACGTTGCAAGGATTACCAGCACGACGGCAACCATAAACCAGATCATCGCTACAAGCGGATCTTTGATTGTCAGGGATAAATAATAAGCCACACCAAGCAGAAGCAACCCGAGTACTGCAAAGATCCAGTTTGCCTTCGGAGGTTTCTCTCCTGTCTTTTCACTTTTTAAAAGTTCTACAGGTTTTAACCGATAGACGGACACGATCATCCGAAGCATGATTAATGCAAAAATGACCAGGAATAACAGTGCCGTAGCCACAAGTGCCGGAACACTGATTTTCATAGAAAGTCCGGCATTACTTCCAAGTATCTTCGCTGCCAGAAGTTCCCCCAATTTAGAAAACAGGATTCCTCCCACGATTCCTCCTGCAATCGTCAGAACACTGATGATCAGATTCTCAAGAACCATGATTTTTACAAGGTCAATTTTTCCCATTCCAAGGATGTGATACAACCCAAACTCTCTCTGTCGTCTGCGGATCAGAAATGAATTTGTGTAATACAGAAGGATCAGAGAAAAGATTGAGATCACACCAGAACCAAATCCAAGGATCATCTGCATAGTATCCCCACCTTTGATCTTGGCAAACTGCGGACTCACTGCAAGATAATCGATCAGATAGAACATCATAACCATACAGATACAAGTGATCAGATAAGGAAGATACAGCTTCTTATTTTTCTTAATTCCATTAACGGAAAGTTTCAGATAAAGTCCACTTTTCATTGTCTCTCACCACCTGTCGCAAGCATTGTCAGTGTCGCTGAGATATTCTGATAGAACTGTTCATCTGTCTGTTCGCCTTTATATACCTGGTGGAAAACTTCTCCGTCTTTAATAAATAACACTCTCCCGGCCTTGCTCGCTGCTTTGACAGAATGTGTTACCATAAGGATCGTCTGTCCCGACTGATTGATCCGCTCAAATACCCCGAGCAATTCATCCGTTGATTTCGAATCGAGTGCCCCGGTCGGCTCATCCGCCAGGATCAGTCTCGGATCTGTGATCAGCGCTCTCGCCACTGCTGCACGCTGCTTCTGTCCTCCTGACACCTCATAGGGATACTTCTCCAGAAGTCCTGCAATTCCAAGTTCTTTCACGATTGGCATCATCCTGACATTCATTTTCCTGTAATCAACTCCCTGCAGTACCAATGGCAGTAAGATATTGTCCTTCAGATTAAATGTATCCAAAAGATTGAAATCCTGAAATACAAACCCAAGATGATCTCTCCTGAACTTGGACAGATCCTTCTCACGGATTGCAGATAACGGTTTTCCATCTAGATAAACTTCCCCTTCGGTTGGTTTATCCAATGCTGCCAGCATGTTCAGTAATGTCGTCTTCCCCGAACCACTCTCTCCCATGATTGCTACATATTCGCCCTCTTCTACTGAGAATGTTACCTTAGAGAGTGCCTGTACCTGATTACCGCCAAAACGCGGACGGTATATTTTTTTCAAATTTTCTACTTCCAAAACTGTCATTTCTTACGACCTCCTCTTCTTTCAACATCCTCAGTATAACAATACAGCCAGAATGCCGACATTGATTTCTGTGACATTCCAGCTGTCTGATGTGACAATTTTGTCACTTGCTTCTCTCTGTGTGATTTAGCGTTTTACTCTGATCTCAACGGATACTCTGCCAAACCAATCGTAAAACTGCTGCCTTCCCCTAACTTTGACTCAACTGTAATCTGATGCCCCAGTTTCTTTGCCGCCATCTGACTCAGATACAGACCAATTCCCGTTGATTTCCGTTCCATTCTTCCATTATATCCCGTATATCCTTTTTCAAAGATTCTCGGCAGATCTTCCGGTGCAATTCCCATTCCGGTATCTGTAACCGTCAGTTTCTTTTCTTCACTGACAGTGATCGTCACTGTTCCTTTCAGCGTATACTTCACTGCATTGGATAACAACTGTTCAATAATAAACGAAAGCCATTTCTCATCTGTCAGAACAATCTGATCTGTCCCTTCATAGATCAGACGGATTCTCCTTCGAATAAACTGTCCTGCATATTTACGGATCGATTTTCTTACAATTTCATCCAAAGGATACCATGCGATTACCAGATCCTTCGTGCCACTGTCAAGACGCACATACCCAAGTGCCATCTCCACATACTGCTCCACCCGGAACAGTTCAGCTTTCAGATTCTGATTCGTCTCGGTATCTTCCTGCTGGAGTAATACATTCATCACAGCAATCGGTGCCTTGATCTGATGCACCCAGGTTGCATAATAGTCCTCCATGTCCTGACCGGACTTCTCCCATCTGGCATGTTCTTTTCTTTGCTGTTGTTCTTCTTTTCTGATCAGCTCCTGATATCCTGACTCAATTCCATCTTGTGCCACCGGAAGTGAATCCTCATAAGGTCCTTCTCCTTGCAGCAAATGTTCCAGCTTCTGCCCGGTTTTCTTATACCGCAAATATCCACAGAGAAGAAAAAGTAATCCAAATGCCAGACACAACACTGTCGGATAAACCGCTGCCTTCAGATTAATCTCTTCCAACACAAAAATCAGAAAAAAGATTCCCGCACACAGCAAACTCCACAGAAGCACAAATCGGATTCTTTTCAAATATTGTAAAAACATTTTTACTCCTTCTCGATGATATATCCACCGCCGACTTTCGTCTTGATAAAGCCTTCCATTCCCGCTTTTTCCAGCTTTTTCCGAAGTCTTCCGACATTGACTGTCAATGTATTTTCTTCGATATAATTGTCTGTCTCCCACAGCTTTGTCATCAGCGTGTCTCTGCTGACCACGCGTCCTTTATTCTCCATCAATGTCTGTAAGATGCGAAATTCATTCTTTGTCAACTCAATTTTTTCTCCATTATAAGTCATTGTTGTATCATAGAGGTTCAGGATTGCTCCTCTATGTTCCAGCATCGGTACTTTTCCTGATAGATCATATGTTCTCCTTAGCAGAGCCTGAATCTTCGCTGTCAGTACACTTAAGTCAAACGGTTTTGCCACAAAGTCATCTCCGCCCATATTCATCGCCATGATAATATTCATATTATCCGCTGCCGAAGAGATAAAGATCACCGGCACGCTCGATATCTTACGGATCTCGCTGCACCAGTGGTATCCATTATAAAAAGGAAGCGTGATATCCAAAAGCACCAGATGTGGACCGTACTCTGCAAATGTCTCAAGAACCTTTGCAAAATCTTCCACATAACGTGCTTCATTTCCCCACGCTTCCATCTCTTTTTTAATTGCCCCTGCCATCACAAGGTCATCTTCTATGATTAGAATCTTATACATTCTGCGGATTCCCCTTTCGCTCTTATCCACTACTATATATCATAGTATACAGTATT
>ENA-OPEC01002205-OPEC01002205.1-human-gut-metagenome-genome-assembly--contig:-NODE-2205-length-11216-cov-2.357405_pt1 | contig 11216 bp, 4 predicted proteins | sample MGYA00241622_ERZ501507 | MGnify/ENA primary metagenome ERZ501507 (study PRJEB25962, sample SAMEA2042582) | human gut metagenome | biome: human gut; feature: human-associated habitat; material: faeces... | reverse complement strand
CTGGGAGAGGATGATGACTGTAAAGATCCGAGAGCATTTGGCAGTCAGTCTGCACTGGCTCGTTTTTCTGTTATATTTGCAGGCCCATTTTTCAATTTTATTCTGGCATTTGTGCTTGCCTTATTTGTTATTGGGTTTAGCGGGGCAGATCCGGCAGTAGCTGGAGAAATTTCAGCAGATAGTGGAGCGTATGAGGCGGGACTTCGTGAAGGAGACCGTATTGTAAAGTTAGACGGTTCCCGAATTTATAATTTTCGGGAGATTTCTCTTTTTAATTATCTACACAAAGATAAAGCGGATGTAGAGGTGACGTATGAGAGGGACGGAAAGCAAAAGACTGTTACAGTTACAAGAAAGAAAACAGAGGCTGGAACCTATGCTTTTGGTATTTCTATGACGGAAGATACAAAGGAAGGAATTATCGGTACGCTAAAATATAGTATTTTAGAGGTAAGGTATCAGATTAAATCCACGTTCCTAAGTCTTAAATATTTGATAACAGGACGATTTAAACTGAATGATCTCTCCGGCCCAGTTGGAATCGTGAATATGATTGGAAACACATATGAGCAGTCTATTGTGTATGGTATTAAGACTGTTGTGCTGAGCCTTCTTAACTTCGCGATTATGCTGAGTGCTAACTTGGGAGTTATGAATCTTTTGCCACTTCCGGCATTAGATGGAGGACGTCTCGTATTTATTATTCTTGAGATGATTCGCAGAAAAAAGGTATCGCCGGAAAAAGAAGGAATGGTTCATTTTGCAGGACTTGTCCTTTTGATGGCATTGATGGTTATTGTTATGGCAAATGATATTAAAAATATCTTTTTCATATAAGTAAAACTAAAAATTATTTAAAAATGTTTATATCTTTGAATAGCTATAGGATGTAAATAAACACACAGATAAACTTATCTTGCGCTATCCTGGCTGATTTATTTGGTTTATTCCGCAGGAAAGAGAAAGTATAAGTGAGGAAAAGAGGCTGTTGCAGCTATGTTTTGACAAAGAGAATCATACTTTTATTTAAAAGAAAATTCTCACAGTTTGAAGAGATGCATCAGGCTCTTTTCTGGCAATAGTGAGAAATAAGAAGAGGAGTATATATAATGTACAGAGAACATACAAAGGAAGTAAGAATTGGCAATCGTGTAATTGGAGGCGGCAATCCGATTTTAATTCAGTCTATGACAAACACAAAGACAGAAGATGTGGAAGCAACAGTGGCACAGATTTTGGAGTTAGAAGCGGCAGGTTGCGATATTATCCGTTCTACAGTACCTACTTTAGAGGCGGCGAAGGCACTTGGCGAGATTAAAAAGCGGATTCACATCCCAATCGTGGCAGATATACATTTTGATTATCGTATGGCGTTTGCTGCCATTGAGAATGGAGCAGATAAGATAAGAATTAATCCGGGTAATATTGGTTCGGCAGAAAGAGTAAAAGCGGTAGTTGATAAGGCAAAGGAATATAATATACCTATCCGTGTCGGAGTAAATAGCGGTTCTTTAGAAAAAAATATTGTAGAAAAGTATGGAAAAGTAACCGCAGAAGGATTAGTGGAGAGTGCATTGGATAAAGTAAAAATGATAGAAGACATGGGATATGATAATCTCGTTGTCAGCATTAAGTCCTCTGATGTTTTAATGTGTGCAAAGGCACATGAATTATTAGCACCGAAATGTCCGTATCCGCTTCATGTAGGAATTACCGAAGCAGGTACATTATTCCGTGGGAATATCAAATCTGCAATTGGTCTTGGTATTATTTTAAATCAGGGAATTGGTGATACGATCCGCGTTTCTCTTACAGGAAATCCTGTGAATGAGATTGCTTCTGCAAAGCAGATTTTAAAGACGTTAGGACTTCGTAAGGGTGGAGTAGAAGTCGTATCCTGTCCTACCTGTGGAAGAACTAATATTGATTTGATCGGTCTTGCTAATGAAGTAGAAAAAATGGTTACAGAATTTGATGATTTAGATATCAAGGTTGCCGTAATGGGCTGTGTGGTAAATGGACGGGGAGAAGCCAAAGAGGCAGATATCGGGATCGCAGGAGGAAAAGGTGAGGGTCTTTTGATAAAGAAAGGACAGGTTGTTCGCAAACTGCCGGAAAGTGAATTGTTGTCTACATTAAGGGAAGAACTTGCACACTGGAATGACAAAGCAGACGAATAGCAATTATAGAATGGGAGCATAGGAGGATTCATGGCACTAAGATTAATTACAGGAAGAAGCGGACAGGGAAAAACGGAATATCTGGTGCAGGAAGTAATCCGCCTTTCCATGGAAAATCCGCAGCAGAAATATTATGTAATCGTACCAGAGCAGTTCAGTCTTGAGATGCAGAGAAAAATGGTAAAGAAACATCCAAGACATGGCTTTTTTAACATAGATGTACTGAGTTTTCATCGGCTTGCCTATCGTATTTTTGACGAATGTGGGTATCAGCCGGGAGAAATCCTTGAAGATTTAGGAGTATCCATGATGCTTCGAAAGATTCTTTCGGAAGGTGAGAATAATTTTCTTTATTTTAAAAAAAGTATGAAAAAGGCAGGCTTCATTGATGAGTTAAAGTCTATGTTAATGGAGTTTATCGGATATGGGGTAACCTGGGAGCAGGTAGAGGAAGTTTCTGAGAAACTCGGAGAGAATAAAGCTCTTTCTAACAAATGCAAGGAACTTGGCAGAATTTATGAACATTTTGATAAAGCGATAGAGGGAAGATTTATGGTAACAGAACAGATACTTGATGTTGCCAGAGAATTTGCCAAAGAAGCTCCAATGCTTACGAATGCAGTATTTTATTTTGATGGATTTGCAGGATTTACCCCGGTTCAGCTGGCATTTTTAAAGGAATTATTAAAGGTTGCGGGGCAGATTAACGTGACAATAACAATTCCAGAATTTGTGCCCGGACAAAGGGGAATGCCTGAGGATTTATTCACTTCCAGTAAGAAGACAGGGGATGCGCTGCTAATGCTCTGTCAGGAAAATATGCAGGAAGTAGAAGAGGTCGTAAAGCTTGACACACCAGTTTCTCCAAGATTTATAAATAATCCGGAACTTGCATTTTTAGAAAAAAATCTATTTCAAAATAGCCGGAAGATTTATTCAAAGAAGATAGAACGAATCCATATGACAGTGTGCCATAATCCAGATGGAGAGGCAGACTATGTTATGCACAAAATAGAGCAGCTTGTAAGACAAAAAGGTTACCGCTATCGCGATTTTGCAGTGCTTTCAGGAGATGTGGCCGATTATGCCTCTGCATTTAAACGAAAGGCAGCTATTTTAAATATTCCGGTATTCGAGGATACGAAAAAGAAAGTCTCCTATCATTCAGGAGTTGAGGCAGTTCGCTCCCTCTTTCATCTTGCACAGATGGAATATTCTTATGAGAGTGTGTTCCGTTATCTGAAGTCTGGAATGTCTAATCTTATAGATGAAGATGCTGATTATCTGGAAAATTATGTGTTGTATGCAGGTGTTAGGGGATATTCCATGTGGAAGAAGCCATTTTACAGGAGACTCAAGAATAAAGACGAGGCAGCGATAAAAGCACTTCTTCTTTTACAGGAGAAATTCATGGAAGAAACGGAAAACTTCTGTTCAGTCATGCGGGATAAAGAGGCTAGTGTAAGAGACAAAATAGAAGTATTGTATCATACGATGGTAAAGCTTTCTTTTGAGGAGAAGCTCAAAAATCAGGCGCAAAAAGCGGAGGAAAACAGTGACTTTGTAAAAGCTGCTGAGTATAGGCAGTTATATGACCTCTTACTGTCGCTCATGGATAAAATTGTAATGATTTTCGGTGAGGAAAAGATGGCGGTAAAGGAACTTGCAGAAATTGTGGATGCGGGTCTTGATGCGCTGGGCCTTGGTGTTGTTCCACTGACAATGGATCAGGTGGTTCTAGGTGATTTAAAGCGTACCCGTCTGCATGAAGTAAAGGTGCTGTTTATCACAGGAATGAACGATGGGAGGATACCGCCGAATATAGAGGACAGAGGACTTCTCAGTGATGAGGAAAAAGAAGTTTTAAAAAATTGTGGTATTTCTTTATCGCAGAGCCTGCTAGAACAGTCGATGGAAGATGAATTTTATATGTACATGGCATTTGCCAAACCAACAGATGAATTATATTTTTCTTATTCTGTGACAGATAGTGACGGTTCGGCATTGCGGCCTTCACTTCTTCAGAAAAATATAAGCCAGCTTTTCCCAAAGTTGAAGAGAAAACAGTATCCAGAAGAGGAGCGAAGATATTACTTTAATCTGGAGGACAGTCGGGAATTTCTGATAGAAAGTTTTCTTCAGGCAAAAACAGAACCCGAGAAAGTACGGAAGAACAGGGCTTTTGTTATGCTGGCAAAGTACTGGTTAGAGCAGAGTGAGGGAAGGAAAGAACTGGAAAAATATGGACATTGGATTGAAAATGCATATCAGGAACCAGAACTTTCAGAAGAATTGCTGGAGCAGCTTTACGGAAAGGAACTTTCAGGAAGTGTAACAAGGTTAGAGCGATTTGCAGCCTGTCCATATCAATATTTTTGTATTTATGGTCTGGAACTAAGAGAAAGAGAAGAATATAAGATTCGTCCTATAGATCTTGGTAATCTTTTTCATAAGGCATTAGAGTGTTTTTCCAGAAAGGTAAAAGAGTCGGAATATAGCTGGAAGAATATCCCGGATGAAGTGCAGGAACAATATATTTCAGAAGCGCTGCATACAGCGATGGATGAGAATCTGAGTGATGTGTTCCAGAGTTCTTCTCGAAATCAGTACAAAATAAAAACAGTAGAGAGAATTATGAAAAGGACAATTCAGGTTCTGCGCGTCCATTTGAAAAACAGCCAGTTCGAACCAGATAGATTTGAGCTTAGTTTTGGAAAAAACAAAAAGTTAAAAGAGGCAGAAGTCCCGCTCGAAGATGGAAGAAAGATGTTTTTGCAGGGTGTGATTGACAGGGTAGATACCTGCGAGGATGATGATGAGATTCTTATGAAAGTCATCGACTACAAGTCTGGAATGAAAAAGTTTGAATTGGAAGACTTTTATTATGGACTGGAGATGCAGCTTGTCATTTACATGAATGCAGCGGAAGAAATTTATAAAGAAAATGAACAAAATCCCGATAATAAACCTGTTGTTCCTGCCGGAATCTTCTATTATCAGTTACAAGACCCAATTATAAAGGCAGATTATGCAGAAGAAAGCGAACTTCTTAAAAATTTTCGACTGTCTGGAATGGCAAATAGTGATGCGGATATACTGAGTAAGTTAGAAGAGGGCAGTGATGGTTTTGTATCTATGCCGATTCGTCTGAAAAAGTCTGGAGAACCATATAAAAATTCTCCAGTGATGAGTACGCAGGACTTTCATTATATGGGAGCTTATGCCCGGAAAAAGGCGGCAGAATTAGGCGAGAGAATTTATAAAGGAGAGATTCATCCAAGACCGTACAGAAATAAAAAAGGAACAGCCTGTGATTACTGTCCTTTCGCAGATGTCTGTGGATTTGATCCGAAGCTGCCAGGTTATGAGTACCAGAGTTTCCAGGGAATGTCTGTGGAGGAAGTCTTAGAAAAAATCAGAGAGGAGGGAGAATAGATGAATTACACAAAAGAGCAGGAACAGGCCATATTTTTAAGGGATAAAAATATCATGGTATCTGCTGGAGCTGGTGCGGGTAAGACAAGAGTTCTTGTAAGCCGTATGGCGGAACTTATTATGGATGAGAAAAATCCTGTAGAGGCCGATCGGTTTCTTGTTATGACATTTACGAACGCTGCAGCAGCAGAAATGAAAGAGCGTATTAGTTTGGATTTAGAAGAACGTCTGGCAAAAGATCCGGAGAATCACTATTTAAGGAAGCAGATTCGAAAGATAAGACAGGCAGATATTTCAACAGTACACAGCTTTTGTAATCATTTAATTCGTACACATTATAATGAACTTTCTATTGACCCTTCCTTTCGAATAGGGGAGGAAGGAGAGTTGTTCTTACTCCGCCAGCAGGCAATAGAACAATTGTTAGAGGAGGCATATGCTTCTGGAAGGGAAAGTTTTGTGAAGTTTGCAGAGTCGTATGCACCAGGAAAAAGTGATAAGGTTTTAGAAGAACTGGTAGGAGACTTATATCGCTTCTCTCGCAGTTTCCCCAATGCTTCTTTCTGGTTTGAAAAGACAAAGCAGGAAGCATTGCAGCTTGCAGAGGCAAAAGAGTGGGACAATTCCCCAGCAGTAATGCTTATTTTCTTAAAAGCGAAAAAGGAACTTTTGCAGGAAAAAGAAGCGCTGTCAAAGCTGTTAAAGAATATAGCAGGGGAAGAAGTTCCAGAAAAATACGGTGTTCTTTTACAGGATGTATCAGAGTATGTGGAGGCACTTTCACAGACAGAAAGTTATGATGCTTATTATATGGTATTATCTCGTGGGTCTGTACCGGCCTTTCCAAGAGCGACAAAGAAAGATAAGGAATGGGCAGATTATGAGATAGTAAAAGAATGGCACCAGGAGGTAAAAGAACTGCTGCAAAAGCAAAAAGAAACAGTATTTACTGCTCCGGCAGAAGAACTGCAAAGAGAGGCAGCAGGTATTTATCCTCTTTTAGAAGAATATATTGTGCTTGCGCAGCGTTTTGAAGAGATTTATCTTGCATATAAAAAAGAAAAAAATGTATATGATTTTGATGACCTAGAACATTTTGCACTAGAACTCCTGGTAGATCATTATGATGAGGGAGGGCAGGCCTATCCTTCCGAAACAGCAAAAACATTAGCAAAAAAGTATAAGATGATTTTTGTAGATGAATATCAGGACACGAATCTTGTGCAGGAAACAATTTTAGAAATGTTATCAGAAAAAGATAATAATACATTATTCACTGTAGGAGATGTAAAGCAGAGCATTTATCGGTTCCGCCAGGCAAGACCAGATTTGTTTTTAAGAAGAAATGAAAAATATCATAATGAGGAAGAGGGAGTTTCTATAGAACTTCGAGATAATTTCCGAAGTGCACCGGGAGTACTTTGTTTTACAAACTATGTATTTTCCCGTTTGATGGAAAGAGACTTTGGTGGTGTAGACTACAATGAAGAGACAGCTCTTCGTGCTGGTGAGGGTGGCCCAATGCTGGAAGATAAAGAAACTTCGGAACTACTATTCTTTGTAAAAGACAGTGTCCAGACCTTAGAGGAAGCCCCGGAAGATGTACTGACGGAGACGGCTCTTATCACAAAAAGAATACAGGAACTGATAGAAGAAGGATATCATTACGGAGATATTGTAATACTTTTGCGTTCAGGAGCCGGAAGAATGGAGCCAATGGCGGAGTTTTTAGAGAAGAATGGAATACCGGTAAGCTGTGAAAACAAAACAGGATATTTTCATACAAGGGAGATTACGATTATACTGAATTATCTTTCTGTGGTAGATAATGTGTATCAGGATATCCCGATGGCTTCGGTCATGCTTTCTTCTATTGGAGGTTTTACAGAGGAAGAACTGACTAAACTTAGAATTCTCGTAAGAGAGCCAATGAGAGAGCAATATACTTTGTATGACCTTATGTGCCTGTATTTGCAGGAGGGAGCAGAGGAAGAACTACGAGCAAAAATTCAGCATTTTTATAAAGATTTACAATATTTCCGCGAGCAAAAAAAGGAGCAGCCATTGGGAGTGCTGTTATGGGATATTTATCAGAGAACTGGTTTTTACTATGATGTACAGTTAATGCCGGATGGGGCAAAACGAAAAGAGAATCTTCTGATGCTCTTAAAGAAAGCAGAAGATTACGAAAAAACGGTATTTAAAGGATTATTTTACTTTAATCGATATATGGAGCAGCTCAAGTCTTACGAAATTGAGATGGGTGAGGCCGGAAGCGGAACAGAGAATGAAAATGTTGTAAAAATTATGACAATCCATAAGAGTAAAGGTCTGGAATTTCCAGTAGTATTCGTCAGTGGATTATCGAAAAAGTTTAACCGGATGGATTTGACTAAACCGATGCTCTGTCATCCAGAACTGGGAATTGGAATGGAATGTGTCAATATCACATTGCGATTCCATCATCCGTCGCTTATGAAAAAGGCGATTCAGGAAAAAGTGTGGAAAGATACTTTAGAAGAAGAAATGCGTATTTTATATGTGGCGATGACAAGGGCAAAGAGAAAGCTGATTCTTACAGGAACAATAAAGGCACAGGACTTAGAAGCAGGACTTAGGCTCCAAATAAATACACAGAAGTGGAGAGCGACAAGCGCTATGGACTGGCTTCTTCCTATACTGGCAGATCAATTTCGGAGTACACAGTCGGAAAAGTCAGAAGAGAGGGAAGGTTTTTTGAAAAATCAGGAGACGCAGAAACAGGCGCACTCTGAGGGAGTAACTGCCAGCTGGCTTAAGGCAAGACTGGTTAACTGGGAAGAAATCCTTCCATTTTTTGAGAAGGAAAGGAAACAGGAAGAAGAATTTTCTTATCAGACTTTTATGGACACGGTTGTGATTCCAGCAGATGTATCTATGGTGGAACAATCATTTTCTTATGAATATCCAAATCGTGACGCAACAAAGTGGAAAAGAAAGTATTCTGTTTCTGAGTTAAAGACACTTTCTCAGACCACATTGCCAGAAGAAGAATCATCCATTATGCTGCCAGAACAAAATAACTTTGAGGAAGAAGTTAAGATGCCGGAATTTTTAAAAGAAGAAAAGTCTGAGATTGCAGCAACTGCCAGAGGAACGATTATCCATAAGATTATGGAATTACTTCCTTTTGGACAGATTCAGACGAAAAAGCAGCTTTTTGAATGGATAGATGCATTGAAAGGCACATATCCTGAATCAGAAAAGATTTCTGCAAAGTGGTTATACAGGGCGATAGGAGCGTTTCTTTTCTCTGAAATAGGAGAAAAATTATCTCAAATGGACAGACAGGGAAATTTGAGAAAGGAACTGCCATTTACAGTCGGGCTTCCCGTTTCATTAATGAATGCAGATACGCAGGCAGAAGATACTGTTGTTGTACAGGGAATTATTGATATATGCGGAGAGGCAGAAGAGAGTTTGTGGCTCATTGATTATAAGACGGACCGGATAAAAGAAGGGGAGGAGAGTCTGCTTCTTGACCGATATGGGAATCAGATGTTATATTATAAAGCAGCCCTTGAACAGATTTTAGGAAAGAGGGTTAGCGAGAGTTATTTATATTCTTTTTCTCTGAAAAAGTTTATTCCCGTGAATTTACAGGAAAGAAGTGGAGAGAATGCGTAAGTTTTTAAAATTTTTATCACAGCGTATTGTTATCGTAACTTTTCTTATCTTTTTACAAATTATGTGGTTTGTCGGAATGTTTCTAAAAGTGACTTCCTACAGTCAGTATATTACTGCGGCATTTAAAATACTGAGTATTTTAGTAGTGATATACATTATGAATCGAAGTGACAACCCGTCTGTTAAGCTGGGCTGGATTGTTGTTATTTTGCTGTTTCCACTTTTTGGAGGACTTTTGTATCTGACGATTGGAGGAAAGCAGCCGATATCCTATCTTCGTAGGAAGTTAGAGCCAATGATCGAAGAAAGTGTAAGACATTTAAAGGCTGACCCGGAGATAGAGCAGGAGTTGAAAGAAAAGGACGGCAGTACGGCTTCGCAGATTTACTATCTGGAGCACCAGTCAGGATTTCCCGCTTACAAAGACTCAAAGGTGGATTATTATCCATCAGGTGAAGACTGCTTTAAAGTAATGGTTGAAGAATTGAGAAAGGCGAAGGAATACATTTATCTGGAATATTTCATTATAGAAGAGGGTATCATGTGGAATACCATTCTGGATATTTTGGAAGAAAAGGTTAAAGAGGGAGTAGATGTCAGAGTTATGTACGATGATGTTGGCTGTATCTTTAACTTACCGTCACATTATGCGGATTTCCTTCGCAAAAAAGGAATCAAATGTATTGTATTTAACCGTTATATTCCTATTTTCTCTACGGTATTTAATAACAGAGACCATCGTAAGATTCTTGTTATTGATGGGGATGTTGCGTTTACCGGCGGAATTAATTTTGCAGATGAATATATTAATGAAAAGCAGCGTTTTGGATACTGGAAAGACAATGGTGTGCGGATAACAGGTAAAGCGGTTTACAGCATGACTCAGATGTTTTTGCAGATGTGGAATGCCTTTGCATTAGAAAAAGATAAACTGGATTATGAGAAATTTTGTTTGGAAGATGTGAGGCCGCTTGCTAAAGAAGAAAGAGGAATCGTTCTTCCCTATTCAGACCATCCATTAGATTCGGAGTTTGTTGGAGAAAGTGTATATATCAACTTAATCAACAGTGCACAGAAGTATATATATTTCTTTACGCCGTATCTGATTATTGATAATGAAGTGGTTACCGCGTTAATCCTTGCAGCAAAAAGAGGGGTTGATGTTCGGATTATCACACCGGGAATTCCGGACAAAAAGATGATATTTCTGGTAACGCAGTCTTATTATCCACAGCTTGTAGAGGGCGGTGTACAGATATTCCAGTACCGGCCAGGATTTGTTCATGCAAAGTGTGCGGTATGCGATGATAAGATTGCTACAGTAGGAACGATTAATCTTGATTACCGCAGTTTGTATCTGCATTTTGAAAATGGACTTTTCTTATATAATAATGATACTGTTATGGATATAAAGAAAGATATATTAGATACATTAGAAGATTGTAATCGTATTATGCCGGAGATGTGTAAGAAAAATATGTTTTTCCTGCTCCTACAGGGAATACTGCGAATTTTTGCACCATTATTATAAAATGTTAGAATACAATGGGGGAATTTTACGGTATATTTGCTGTGGATTTCTTATAAAAAACGAGGAAAGATAAATGGGAAGCTACGAAAATTTTGCGAGAGTTTATGATGAACTCATGGATAACGTGCCCTATGAAGAATGGGCAGATTTCATTTTGGCAATTTTAAAGAAAAATAAAATAACAGATGGACTTGTATTAGAGCTTGGATGTGGAACTGGGAAGTTGATGTCACTTCTTGGAAATGCTGGATTTGATATGATTGGTGTAGATAATTCGGTAGATATGCTTCAAATAGCCAGAGAAAAAACATCCCCGGAGTTTTTGTATCTTTTACAGGATATGAGAGAATTTGAGCTGTATGGTACGGTGAAGGCGGTTGTATCCGTGTGCGACAGTGTAAACT
>ENA-OPEC01002203-OPEC01002203.1-human-gut-metagenome-genome-assembly--contig:-NODE-2203-length-11225-cov-2.044226_pt1 | contig 11225 bp, 11 predicted proteins | sample MGYA00241622_ERZ501507 | MGnify/ENA primary metagenome ERZ501507 (study PRJEB25962, sample SAMEA2042582) | human gut metagenome | biome: human gut; feature: human-associated habitat; material: faeces... | reverse complement strand
AAGCTGGCGCTGCTTTCGGAAAGATTAGAGGGTGTGTCGCCGGTAAAAAAACTTGCACAGGGATATTCTTATGTGACAGATGAAAACGGGCATACACTTACAGATGCAGAGGGTGTGAAAGCGGGTGACCGTGTGAAAATCCGCCTGTTAAAAGGTGCGTTAGAGGCAGAGGTGACGGAGGTTTTACATGAGCGATGAAACAAAAAACAAGCCTGCGCTGGAAGATAATTTTGCAGAACTTGAGGATATTTTAAAACAGATGGAACAGCCGGAGATTTCACTGGAACAGTCATTTTTGCTGTATCAGAGCGGTGTGGAAAAATTAAAAGAGTGCAATGTGATGTTAGATACCGTAGAGAAAAAGATGCAGATTTTAAATGCCAAAGGGGAACTGGAAGATTTTTAAGATGCAGACGGTGCATATGGAGGAGCAGATATGGATATCAAAGCGGAAATAGGCAGACATACAGATGAGGCAGAACAGATCATAACTTCCTATCTGCCAGAGGAAAAGGGATACCAGAAAACTGTGATCGAAGCAATGAATTACAGTTTTCTTGCAGGAGGAAAAAGATTACGGCCGATTCTTATGTTAGAGACTTACCGGCTGTTTGGCGGAAAATCGAAAGTAATCGAGCCTTTTATGGCAGCACTTGAGATGATCCATACATATTCACTGGTGCATGATGATCTTCCGGCGATGGACAATGATGAATACCGCCGTGGCAAAAAGACAACACATGTGGTGTATGGGGAGGCAATGGCGATCCTTGCCGGGGATGCTCTTTTGACATATGCATTTGAGACGGCGGCGAAGGCACTGGATATCGAACCACAGAATCCGGGAATTGGAAAAGCAATCCGCATTTTGTCTGCAAAAGCGGGAATTTATGGAATGGTCGGCGGACAGACAGTGGATGTTGAGTCTGAGAATACCTGTGATATGACAAAAGAAAAACTTGATTTTATCTATCGTCTCAAGACAAGTGCGCTGATCGAGGCGTCCATGATGATTGGAGCTGTTCTTGCTGGGGCGACCGGAAGTGAACAAAAGATCGTGGAAGAGGTGGCATCAAAAGTCGGCCTTGCATTCCAGATACAGGATGATATCCTTGATGTGACAAGTACGATGGAAGTGCTTGGAAAGCCGATCGGCAGTGATGAGAAGAATCACAAGAGCACCTATGTGACGTATGAAGGAATCGAGAAGGCAAAACAGGATGTTGCAGACCTTTCGGAAAAGGCGATCGCACAGATGGAGACACTGGTTGTGAAAAATGAATTCCTGACAGAATTATTGCGCTATCTGATTTCGCGTGAAAAATAATTCGCCGTTCGTCAATCATGTGAGCATGTTGACTCTCTTGCGCTCATTATATCCTGTGCAAAAACAGCACATGATCCAATTCGCCGTTCGTCAATCATGCAGGCATATTGACTCTCTTGCGCTCATTATATCCTGAATAAATCGGTACAAAAAGAGAACCGGGAAACAGAGGAAGTCAGTATGATATTGGAAAAAATAAAAAAAGAAAATGATATCAAAGAACTCTCAGAGGAAGAGTTAGAGATATTAGCGGATGAGATCCGTGAATTTTTAATTCAGAAAATATCGGTTACCGGTGGACACCTGGCGTCAAATCTGGGTGTGGTGGAGCTTACCATGGCGCTTCATCTGTTTTTGGATCTGCCAAAGGACAAACTGATCTGGGATGTTGGTCATCAGTCCTACACACATAAACTGTTAACCGGAAGAAGAGAAAACTTTGATACACTCCGCAAATATGGCGGGATGAGCGGTTTTCCGAAACGAAAAGAAAGCGACTGTGACTGCTTTGATACGGGACACAGTTCCACCTCGATTTCTGCCGGATTAGGCTATGCACATGCCAGAGAGATCGCGGGCGAGGATTATAAGGTCGTATCTGTGATCGGGGCCGGTGCGCTGACTGGCGGCATGGCATTTGAAGCTCTGAATAATGCGGCACAGTTAAAATCTAATTTTATTATTGTGCTGAATGATAACAATATGTCTATTTCTGAAAATGTCGGTGGACTCTCGACATATTTGTCCGGTTTTCGGACGGCAGATGCCTATCTGGATCTGAAAATGGGCGTGATGAATTCGCTAAACAAGATTCCGGTTTACGGCAATAAAATGGTAGAGCGGATCCGTAAGACGAAGAGTGGAATCAAACAGCTGTTTATTCCGGGCATGCTTTTTGAAGAGATGGGCATCATTTATTTAGGACCGGTTGATGGCAGTGATATGAAGGGAATCTTAAGACTGCTGAAAGAAGCGTCGAATATTGAAGGCCCGGTCATGGTACATGTTTTAACACACAAAGGTGCAGGATATCTGCCTGCCGAGCGCCATCCGGCAAGATTTCATGGTACGGAGCCGTTTGATATTGAGACCGGATTGCCAAGCAAACCGAGAGTGAAAGCAAACTACACGGATATTTTTTCAACTGTGATGCGCAAGCTTGGTGACCGTGATGAAAAAGTGGTAGCAATCACAGCGGCTATGACGGATGGTACGGGACTCAAACGTTTTCATAATATGTTCCCGGATCGTTTCTTTGATGTTGGTATTGCGGAGGAACATGCAGTTACGTTTGCGGCAGGACTTGCGGCGGCAGGGTTAAAACCGATATTTGCGGTATATTCATCTTTCCTGCAGCGTGCATATGACCAGATCCTGCATGATGTGTGTATTCAAAATTTACCTGTAGTATTTGCAATTGATAGAGCCGGTATTGTAGGAGATGATGGTGAAACTCATCAAGGAGTTTTTGACTTGTCGGCAGTGACGGAGAGACACACCAGGGTATTTTCGATATATCCTATCTGTCTGCGATTCCGAACATGACGATCATGGCACCGAAAAATAAATGGGAACTTTCCGATATGATCAAGTATGCCGTCGATTTTCCGACACCGATCGCAGTGCGGTATCCGCGTGGGGAAGCGTATGACGGGTTGAAAGAATATAGACAGCCGATTTCCGTCGGCAAGAGTGAATGGATCTATCGTGAATCAGAGATCGCACTGGTTGCGTTCGGATCGATGGTTAAGACGGCTGAAAAAGTGCATGCGGCATTAAGGGAAGAAGGCATTCCTGCAAGTCTTATCAATTCCCGTTTTGCAAAGCCGTTAGACACACAGATGTTAATGGAGGCTGCATCGAAACATACACTTGTCGTTACCATGGAAGAGAATGTCATAAATGGTGGCTTCGGGGAGCATATCACCCGTTTTTATAACGAACAGGGAATCTATGTGAATGTACTTAATATAGCAATCCCTGATGAGTATGTGGAGCATGGAAATGTGGATATTCTATACCACGAAGTCGGTATTGATGCGGATACCATATTAAAACGGATCAAAGAGGTTTATCATCCATTATAAGGCAGAAAGGATACAGATTCATTGAAAGAAAGATTGGATTTACTGTTGGTAAAAAGAGGACTGGCACCGTCCAGGGAAAAAGCAAAGACGATGATCATGGAAGGCAATGTGTTCGTGGAAAATGAGCGCGAGGACAAGGCAGGTTCCATGTTTGATACAGAGGCAAAGATCGAGATAAAAGGAAATACGCTGAAATATGTAAGCAGAGGCGGATTGAAGCTTGAAAAAGCGATGACACATTTCGATATAGAATTAAATGACAAAGCCTGTATGGATATCGGGGCGTCGACCGGAGGATTTACAGACTGCATGCTTCAAAACGGTGCAAAAAAAGTGTATTCTGTCGATGTCGGATACGGTCAGTTTGCATGGAAGCTAAGACAGGATCCGCGGGTGGTCTGCATGGAAAAGACGAACATCCGTTATGTGACACCACAGGATATCGATGATGTATTAGATTTTGCATCTGTTGACGTTTCATTTATCTCATTGACGAAGGTGCTTGGCCCGGCAAGAGAACTGTTGGCAGATGGCGGTGAAATGGTGTGCCTGATCAAGCCACAGTTTGAGGCGGGAAGAGAAAAAGTAGGAAAAAAAGGTGTTGTGCGCGATAAATCCGTACATGAGGAAGTAATTGATAAGGTCATATCATTCGCACTTTCAATCGGATTTTCTGTGCTTCATCTGGAATATTCGCCGATCAAGGGACCTGAGGGCAATATTGAGTATCTGGTGCATCTGAAAAAAGAGGCAGAGGCAGAACAGGCAGGCGTGGAAGAATCTGTCGATGTACAAAAAGTGGTAGATGCGGCACATGGAGAACTGGACAAATAAATGAAAAATTTTCTGATTATCACAAACTATTATAAGGATTCTGAGGCGAGGCTGACCAATCACATTAAAGAATACATTGAGAAAAAGGGTGGTTCCTGCAGCACTTTTTTCAGCAATGGGGAGACACCGGGTGAGGCGGCTCCGCACAGGGAAGATATCCCTGAAAATACACAGGGAGTTTTGGTGCTCGGTGGAGACGGTACGCTGATCCGTGCCGCAGCAGCTTTGGTAAAGAGCAGACTGCCGCTGATCGGTGTCAATTTAGGGACACTGGGATATCTGTGTGAGTTGGAGGAAAAAGACGTATTTGCAGCAGTTGACAAGCTCATGAAAGACGACTACATGGTCGAAGAGCGGATGATGCTTGGCGGATACGGGATCAAGGGTGGTGAGATTCTGCCTGCGGATATCGCACTCAATGATGTGGTAATTCACAGAACCGGGGCACTTTCGGTGGTAAATCTGATCGTCTATGTCAATGGTGAATATCTGAATACGTTCCGCGCAGATGGAATCATTATATCGACACCAACCGGATCTACAGGATATAATATGTCGGCGGGAGGTCCGATCGTGGACCCGAAGGCACAGATGATGCTGATCACGCCGATCAATGATCATAACTTAAGCTCAAAAAGTATCGTGATCAGTGCAGATGAGGAGGTTACCGTAGAACTTGGAAAGCGTCGCTCCCAGAAAGACGAGATGGTGGAAGTCAGTTTTGACGGAGACAGCAAAGTTCGTTTGGAAGTGGGAGATCGTTTTGTGGTGCGCAGGGCGGAAGATACGGCAAAGATCTGTAAATTGAGCAGTGAAAGTTTCCTTGAAATATTGCGCAGGAAGATGAGCGCTTATACATAATAGTGGATTTATCTTTAGAACAGGAGAAAGTATGAAAACAAAGAGACAGGCAAAAATACTTGAACTGATAAAAAAGAATAACATCGAAACACAGGAAGAATTATCGGATTATTTAGAGAGGGAAGGATATCAGGTAACGCAGGCAACGGTTTCGAGGGATATTCGGGAATTGAAGCTGACAAAGGTGGCAGTCAACGGGGGCAGGCAGAAATATGTTGCACTGATGGAGGCAAGCGAAGATCTGTCTGAAAAATATACCAGAGTGTTCCGCGATGGATTTGTTTCCATGGATATGGCACAGAATATCCTTGTGATCAAAACAGTTGCAGGAATGGCAATGGCAGTATGTGCTGCGCTGGATGCAATGAAATGGACAGAGATTGTCGGAAGTATTGCGGGGGATGATACGATCATGTGTGCAGTCAGAAGTGTACAGGAAACTGTTGAAGTTATGGGACGGCTGCGCAAAATTGTAGAAGAATAACAGACTGTCAGAAAAGAGGAGATACTTCCGGGAGAGAATGCGCGGGAATGCGCAGGAAGGAGATTCTATGTTACAAAATCTGCATGTGAAAAATTTAGCACTGATTGATGAGTCGGAGGTCGATTTTGCCGGGGGATTAAATATCCTGTCCGGTGAGACCGGTGCCGGAAAGTCCATTATCATTGGATCAATCAATCTTGCACTTGGAGGCAAGGTTCAGAAAGAAATGCTGCGTGACCCGGAAAAACCAGCGCTGGTGGAACTCATTTTTTCTGTTACCGAAAAGCAGAAACAGGTGTTAAAGCAGCTTGATGTGGAGACTGAGGATGATGAGGTCATCTTAAGCCGCAGGATCACGGGTGGACGCGGTGTCTCGAAGGTCAATGGCGAGAGTGTGCCTGCTTCAAAAGTAAAAGAAATTGCTTCGGTTTTGATTGACATTCACGGACAACATGAGCATCAGTCACTTTTGTCGAAGAAAAAGCATTTAGAGATCCTTGACAGTTATGCAAAGGAAGAGATCGAGCAGCCGAAAAAGGAGCTTGCAGAGGCATATAAGGACTATAAGAAACTTGTGTCAGAGTTAAACGATGCGGACGTGGATGAGGAAGAACGCTTAAGGGAAGTTTCGTTTTTGGAATATGAAGTCGGTGAGATTGAAGAGGCCGGACTTACTGTGGGAGAAGATGAGGAATTAGAGACACAGTATAAGCGTTTCATCAATGGGAAAAAAATTGTGGAAGCACTCAATCAGGCGTATCAGTATACCGGAGGGATGGATCAGGCATCAGAGCTGACCGGACGTGCGCTAAGGGAACTTTCAGGCGTATCAGTGTATGATGAGAAAATTGCTGATATGGAAGAAACGCTTACGCAGATCGACAATCTGCTAGGTGACTTTAACCGGGAGATTGCAGATTATCTGGATGATACAGATTTTGACGAGGAGACATTTTACCATCTGGAAAAACGTCTGGATGAGATCAATCACTTAAAGTCAAAATATGGAAGTTCTATTGAGGAAATATTAAGTGCATGCGAAGCGAAACAGGAACGGCTGCTCCGGTTAAAAGATTATGATACTTATCTGGCTGATTTAAAAGAAAAAGTAAAAAACGCGGAGAAAAAACTGCAGAAAAGCTGTGAAAAAGTGTCCGATATCCGCAAAAAATATGCAGAAAAACTGGTTATTGCAGTGACGGAAGCATTGAAAGATCTGAACTTTTTAGATGTTGTATTTGAAATGCGGTTTGACGTGCTGTCAAACTACACAGCAAACGGATACGACGATGCGGAGTTTATGATCTCGACGAATCCGGGAGAGCCGGTACGCCCGCTTGGAAAGGTGGCATCCGGGGGAGAACTTTCAAGAATTATGCTTGCGATAAAAACAGTGCTTGCCGATCAGGACGAGGTGGAGACGCTGATCTTTGATGAGATCGACAGTGGAATCAGCGGACGCACGGCACAGATGGTTTCCGAGAAAATGAATCTTTTAGGACGTACACACCAGATCATCTGTATCACACATCTGCCGCAGATCGCTGCGATGGCGGATGCACATTATCTGATTGAGAAGGCTGTCTCAAACGGCGCAACCGTCTCAAAGATCAGACGGCTTGATACGGCAGAAACCGTGGACGAACTGTCCCGTATGCTTGGCGGTGTTGAAATCACGGATAAGGTAAGAGAAAGTGCGCGGGAAATGAAAGAACTTGCCGCAAAAAAGAAAAAATACGGTTACTGATACTGTTGCGGCCCGTGCTGTAAAGCCGGCCTTGCATAAAAAAGTGCTCTCCGGAAATTCTTTTCCGAGGGGCACTTTTTATTGAAGTTACGATTTCAGCGGTGCGCCGCACAATGATACATGTTTAATTATGCTGCGCGAATATCAAACCGACGCAGTTTACTTTGTCAGAATTTTTGTTATGCAGTCGGTAAATTCAACAGGGTTATCTATCTTTAGGCCTGCTGCAAGCAAAGCCTGGTTGTAAACAAGCTTCGAGTAAACCGCAAGGTCTTCCCCGCCTGCCTGCATCGCACGTTTAAGAGCGTCGAAAACAGGATGATCGGGATTGAGCTCGAGAATACGCTCCGCTTTTGTTTCGCCGCCGAGAGGCATTGCGCTGAGAACCTTCTCCATTTCAAGTGAGAGCGGACCTTCGCTTGTCAAGCCCGCCGGTGCATCAGCAAGCCTTGCGGAAAGACGCACTTCCTTCCCACTGTCGCCCAAAGCCGCCTTGATTGCATCAAGCAGGTCCTTATTCTCCTCCTGCTTCTCTTCCATTGCCTTTTTCTCATCCGCGGTTGCGGCATGAATGTCGTTATCGGTAATTGACTTGAAGGGTTTGCCGTCATAACCGTTCATCATTTTGACCATGAATTCGTCAACATTCTCCGTCATGAACAAAACATCAAAGCCCTTATCGATCAGATATTTGTACTGCGGGAGCGTCCGTATAGCCTCAATGCTTTCACCGCAGGCATAATAAATTTCGGTTTGATTCTCGCAAAGCGTATCAACATACTCACGAAGCGTTATAAGCTTATCCTGTTTTGCAGAATGATACAGCAGCAAATCTTTCAGGAATTCCGCTTCCATACCGTACGATTCGTATATACCGTACTTAAGTGAAAGTCCAAACGCCTTGAAAAACTTTTCATAATCCTCGCGTTTATCCTTAAGGAGTTTTTCAAGTTCGGATTTGATTTTTTTCTTAAGGCCGTTTGCAATCGCACGAAGCTGACGGTTCTGCTGAAGCATCTCACGAGAAATATTCAAGGAAATATCAGCGGAATCAACAAGTCCTTTCACAAACCCGAAGTATTCCGGAAGAAGTTCCTCGCAGGAATCCATAATCATAACACCGTTGCTGTAAAGCTGCAATCCGCGCTTATAGCTCTTTGAGTACAGATTGTAAGGTGCCTGTGCGGGTACGAACAGGATCGAATTATAGCTGAGGGTACCCTCCGCTTTTGTGTGAATATGGAGCAACGGAGCTTCGTAATCATGGAATTTATCCATATAGAAGCTGTTGTAATCCTCATCGGTAAGCTCGCTTTTATTTCTGCGCCAAAGCGGAACCATGCTGTTGAGCGTTTGATCTTCTTCAACGGTTTCATACTCCGGTTCATCATGTTCATGGCCGCAGCTGCATTCGCCTTCGGAATCGTGTTCGCAGGTACATTCGTCATCATGGTCGTGATCGCAGGTGCACTTGCCTTCGGCATCGTGATCGCAGGTGCATTCATGCGTCTTTTCGCGTTGAGTCTCAACAAGCATCCTGATAGGATAGCGAATATAGTCGGAATACTTCCTTACAAGTTCACGAATGGTATATGTTTCAAGATAGCTGTCATACCTTTCGTCGTCAGTATTGTCCTTCAGGTACAGCGTAATAACTGTTCCGTAGGAGTCCTTCTGTGCGGGTTCAACTGTGTAGCCGTCAAGTCCTTCGGACTCCCATTGCCATGCCTCGTCGCTGCCGTATGCCCGACTGAGAACGGTAATTTTTTTGCTGACCATGAACGCCGAATAGAATCCAACACCAAACTGGCCGATAACATCCATATCATCTTTGTCGAGCTCGTTGTCGTTTTTGAATGCAAGCGTGCCGCTCTTGGCAATTGTGCCAAGGTTTGATTCCAACTCTTCCTTTGTCATGCCGATGCCGTTATCGGAAATCGTCAATGTGCGTGCCGTTTTATCTGCGGCGATGCGGATCTCGAGATCTCCGCGCTTGATATCGGAATTGTCAGTAAGAGTTCTGAAATAAAGCTTATCAAGTGCATCGCTTGCATTCGAAATCAACTCGCGAAGAAAAATCTCCTTGTTTGTGTAAACAGAGTTGATCATCAGATCAAGCAGCCGCTTGGATTCCGTTTTAAACTGTTTCTTTGACATTTATATCACCTCGTTAATTATAATCGTTCCTGTTTGGCGAACATATCGAAATTGCTGTATAATCGAATTAAGTTCGTCTGTCAGCACTCGTTCTTCTTGAGTGCTAACACTATTTTATACCTGTTTGCCAATAGTTTATCATGAATTTTTTTCGAATTGATAATTGCCGCATTTATTGTCATTGCGATTTGTTCTTGTTCGTTTTCATTGTGCCGCTGCAACGCTGTCTGTCAGTTTTCGAGCAAATCAGGTATATGCAAAAACCCGGACAACACATTGTGCGCTGCCCGGTATTGTTTTGGGGACTAATGCAACAGCCCCGTTTCCCCCGGCTTCGAGTCCCGTAGACATAACTAAACACAGAGGCACCCGCCGGGTGCCTCTGTGTTTGGTGGGGATGAAGGGACTCGAACCCCCGACCTCTTCGATGTGAGCGAAGCGCGCTAACCAGCTGAGCCACATCCCCAAACAAGTGTATTTTACCACTGTTTGCATCCGTTTGCAATGCTTTAAACGTAATACTTAAACAGACGATTTAACCCTAAGGATCCTCCTCAGTGAAATTTACTTATTTTAAATCTGTTTTTTGAATACCGGCGTTTCAGGTGCGTGTCAACGCCGGCAAAAGATTGAGTGGTGTGGTATAATGCGGATATGGTTCAAGAGTCGTTGTGTATGTGTCTGGAAAGGAAAGAAAAACGCACGTGTTCATTGCCAAACAGCAAAATGGTAAAATTGTTTATGTAGATCCGCAAACCGAAGATCGAGTGAATATTGACAGACGCTTAAACCTTACTGCAAAAGGTATGACTGAAATTTCAAGAATTGATAATTTAAAGCCAAGTAAATACATAAACGGATGCGTAAGGAGGAGAAAAGATGATAAGCAAAAAAACGACCAAAACAGTTCGAACAGGTCAAGGAAAAAGAATTGACCGGATCGGGAGTTCCGATGCTAAGGAGAAACACTTAGACAGAGAGCCCCCGCCTTCATATTTCGGGCATTACGATAAAAATCATAAGCCAAACCATAAGGAAGAGCTGGTATTGCGGAGAAAACTAAAGGGTTATTTGCTCAATCCCGCCAAAAGTTAAGGCAAGCACAAGCTGCTTAATGCGATTGGCTATACTATGAAAAACTCACCAAGGGAGCGGACCGCAGGACAAGCATCTGATTCCCCTGACGAGACGAAGCACAGAGGAAGCTTACGCTGTACGTTCCGCAGGCGGATAGGTTGGCGCAGAACAAGAATAATGTGCAAAACTCGCCCGTCCTTTATTCCTGCATCAATTCATATGCGGATTCAGATAAAACCGCAAAAAACGATTGACGTTTTCTGTCAAATATGCTATCCTGTATATGCTGATTGCGCTGCAACGGTGAAAGTATTGAAAAGGAGAAAGAATTCAATGACAGATAAACTTCAGGAATACGCTCAACTGCTTATCAATGTTGGTTTGAACGTTCAAAAAGATCAATATGTTGTTATAAGTTCGCAGGTTGACTGTGCATATTTTGCAAGAATGTGCATTGCCGCCGCATATGAAGCCGGAGCAAAGCAGGTTATCATGAACTGGAATGATGATTTTGCGACTCGTCAGTACTATCTTAATGCAGCTGACGAAGTATTTGATCAGGTTTTCCCGTGGGAAGCCGAGCGTCCTATCGGTCTTTTGAAAAAAGGCGCATGCTTCCTTACCATTGCTGCGAGGGATCCCGAAAATCTT
>ENA-OPEC01002200-OPEC01002200.1-human-gut-metagenome-genome-assembly--contig:-NODE-2200-length-11236-cov-3.478937_pt1 | contig 11236 bp, 9 predicted proteins | sample MGYA00241622_ERZ501507 | MGnify/ENA primary metagenome ERZ501507 (study PRJEB25962, sample SAMEA2042582) | human gut metagenome | biome: human gut; feature: human-associated habitat; material: faeces... | reverse complement strand
GAGGCGGACCCCGTCGTGCACGGCTCGTTTGCCGACGAGTTGGCCGCAGCCGCTCCCGGGGCCGTGCTGGGCGAGGTGATCAATCACGATGTCCAGACCCTTGCCGATACGATCGCCCCGCCGCGTGACCGAGCCTCGGAGCTGCTCCGCAACGAGCCGGTGACCGATCTGCGCCGCGCCATCGGGATCAACGACCGTTTCCTGCTTATCCGCGATCTGTTCGGCGGCGACGGTGCGGCCTATGAAGCTGCGATCGATGCGCTCAACGGGTTCGACAACCTCGACGACTGCATGATCTACATTGCCGAGCATTATGCCTGGAATCCCAATTCGGACGGGGCGGTGCTGCTGATGGAACTGCTCGAACGGAAATACCTCTGACGCATGGCCCGGCTCTATATCGTGCCGACGCCGATCGGCAACCTCGATGACATCACGCTGCGCGCAGTGCGCGTGCTCCGTGAGGTCGATTTCATCCTGGCCGAGGATACGCGCACGACCTCGTTCCTGCTGCGCCACCTGGGCATCGAGAAGAAACTCTACTCCCACCACAAGTTCAACGAGCACGCCACAGTACGCATGGTGGCTGACGAGATCGCGGCCGGACGCAGTGCGGCGCTCGTCTCGGATGCCGGGACGCCGGGCATTTCGGATCCGGGTTTCCTGCTCGTGCGCACGTGCGTCGAGGCCGGCATCGAAGTCGAGACGCTGCCCGGGGCCACGGCGCTGATTCCGGCGCTGGTACAGAGCGGCTTCCCGTGCGACCGTTTCTGCTTCGAGGGGTTCCTGCCCCAGAAGAAGGGACGAGCCAAACAGCTGCAGGCGCTGGCCGGTGAGGAGCGCACGATGATCTTCTACGAGTCGCCCTACCGCGTGGTCAAGTGTCTGGAGCAGTTCGCGGAGGTCTTCGGCCCGGAGCGCGGCGTCTCCGTATCGCGCGAGCTGACCAAGAAGTTCGAGCAGACCGTGCGCGGTACGATCGCCGAGGTCCTCGACCATTTCCGGACGACCGAACCCAAGGGAGAGTTCGTGATCGTCGTGGCGGGCAAACCCAAACCCCGACACGCCCGCCCCGATGCCGCGGATGCCGACAGCTGCGGGGCGGGGACCGAATCCTGACAAAGCCTATCCCCATCATGCAGCGCGCGGAACTCAATCTCATACAGCGAATCTGGCTGGAGGTACTCTGGCTGGGGGCGCGGCTGTTCGCCATCCTGCCCTATTGGCTCAAGTACTATGTCATCGAGGATCTGATCTATTTCCTGTTGTGTTACTGCATCCGTTATCGCCGGAAGGTGGTGTGGATGAATCTGCACAACTCCTTTCCCGAGAAGAGCGAGGAAGAGCTGGCGCGGATCTGCCGGCGTTTCTACCGCACGCTTGCCGAGATGTTCGTCGATACGGTCAATATGGCCCACATGACTCCCCGCAAGGGGCGCCGGGTCCTCACCGTGGAGGGGCTCGAGGAGCACCGCGCCCGGGTCCACGGCCGCGACTGGATCGCAATGACGGCCCATTTCGGCTGTTGGGAGTACTGCTCCTACTGGGGCCTCTACGAACTGTCGCAGATTGTCGTGGCCGTCTACCATCCGTTGCGGAGCCGCGTGGCGGAGCGTCTCTACCAGCGCCTGCGCAACGGCGACTACGCCACGACGGTCCCGATGAAGGAGAGCCTGCGTTTCTACCTCCGCCACCGCGATACGGGTTTTGCGGGCAAGAACCTTGTCATGGGGCTGATCGCCGACCAGAATCCGCCGCGGCGCCCCGACAGCCATTGGTTCCGTTTTCTCAATCAGGATACGATCTTCTTCGACGGCGGCGAGAAACTGGCTCTGCGCTGCCATCTTCCGGTCTATTTTGTGCGGATGGACCGCCTGCGGCGGGGCCGTTACCGGATGTCGTTCGTTCCCCTGTACGACGGGGTGGAGGAGGTCGGGCCCAACGAGATCACCGGACGCTACGTCCGCCAGCTGGAGTCGGTCATCCGCGAGCGGCCCGAACTCTGGATGTGGTCGCACCGCCGCTGGAAACACAAACGCAGGAAGACCGATGGCAACCGCTAAGATCGTCATACTGAACTGGAACGGCGAGGACCACCTGCGCCGTTTCCTGCCAAGCGTCGTCGCTGCCGCTCCGAACGGGGTGGAGGTCATCGTGGCCGACAACGGATCGACGGACGGTTCGGTGGCGCTGCTCGGCCGGGAGTTCCCGACGGTCACGCTGCTGCGCATGGACCGCAACTACGGTTTTGCCGGCGGATACGACCGTGCACTCGAACGGATCGAGGCCGATTACTACATCCTTCTGAATTCCGATGTCGAGACCCCCGCCGGCTGGCTCGAACCGCTTCTCGAGTGTCTCGACCGGAATCCCGACGTGGCGGTCGTCTCGCCCAAGCTGATCTCCTGCCTCGAACGCACGAAGTTCGAATACGCCGGAGCCTCGGGCGGCTTCATAGACTTTCTGGGTTACCCCTTCTGCCGGGGCCGCATCCTGCGCACGGTCGAGGAGGATGCGGGGCAGTATGACGACGAACGCGACGTCTTCTGGGTGAGCGGGGCGGCTTTCTGCTGCCGCGCCGATCTCTTCCATGCATTGGGGGGCTTCGATGCCGACTTCTTTGCCCACATGGAGGAGATCGACCTCTGCTGGCGCATGCAGCTGGCAGGTTACCGCGTGCGGGTCGTGCCCGAGAGCAGGGTCTACCACCTCGGCGGCGGCACGCTCCAGACCGACTCCCCGTCGAAGGTCTTCTATAACCACCGCAACAACCTGGCGATGCTCTTCAAGTGCGCCACGCCGTGGCAGCGCGCCGTGGTCGCTGTCGTGCGCCCGGGGCTCGACCTGCTGGCGGCCCTGTCGTACCTCATGCAGGGGCGGGCCGACAACTTCCGGGCGGTCTTCCGCGCCTGGCGGGACTTCCTCCGCTGGCACGGGGCTCTGGCCCGCAAGCGGCGTGCGATCCGCGCCGCAATCCGGAGCGAGTCGAGGCATATCTACGCCGGGTCGATCCTCGTGCGTTATTTCCTGGGCCGGCAAACCTTCGGGCGGATGATGTGAGGCTGGCGGATAAGGTAAGGTGTAGCCGCCGCAGGGATACAAAAAAAGCGGGCGGAGATTCAAGGAATCTCCGCCCGCTTTTGCTTGCTTTGCAGGGGCCGATTTACTTGTTGATCTTGGCCCAGGAGTCTTTGAGCGTCACGGTGCGGTTGAACACCAGGTGTTCGGGCGTCGAGTCCGTATCGGGGCAGAAGTAGCCCACGCGTTCGAACTGCACGGCCTGGCCTACGGGCGTCTCGCGCAGCGAAGGCTCCAGATAGCCCGTGATCTTGACCATCGACTCGGGGTTGAGGTTGTCCTCCCAGGTCTGTCCCTCCTCCACGTCGTCGGGGTTCTCCTTCGTGAAGAGCGGGTTGAAGAGGCGTACCTCGGCCTCCACGGCATCCCGTGCCGACACCCAGTGGATGACGCCCTTCACGCGGCGGCCGTCGCTCGACGAGCCGCCTCCGGACATCGGATCGTAGGTGCAGCGCAGTTCGGTGATGTTGCCCTCAGCATCCTTGACGATCTCCTCGCACTTGATCAGGTAGGCATAGCGCAGGCGCACCTCGCCGCCCGGCTGCAGACGGAAGAACTTCTTCGGCGGGTTCTCCATGAAGTCGTCGCGCTCGATGTAGAGCTCGCGCGAGAAGGGAACCTGGCGCGTTCCGGCCGCTTCGTCCTCGGGGTTGTTGATCGCCGTGAAGTATTCGGTCTTCTCTTCGGGGTAGTTCGTGATGACGACCTTCAGGGGGTTGAGCACGGCCATGCGGCGCTCGGCCACCTTGTTCAGGTCCTCACGCACACAGTATTCGAGTTTACCGAGGTCGATGACGTTGTCGCGCTTGGCCACACCGACCATCTCGGCGAAGTTGCGCACCGAGGCAGGCGTGTAGCCCTTGCGGCGCAGGGCGCAGATCGTCGGCATACGGGGGTCGTCCCAGCCCATCACGGCGCCCTCCTGCACGAGTTTCAACAGGCGGCGCTTCGACATGAGCGTGTAGGTGAGGTTCAGTCGGGCAAATTCGTACTGGTGCGAGGGATAGATCTCCAGCGCCTGGATGAACCAGTCGTAGAGCGGACGGTGCACGTCGAATTCGAGGGTGCAGATCGAGTGGGTGATCCGCTCGATCGAGTCGCTCTGGCCGTGGGCGTAGTCGTACATCGGGTAGATGCACCACTTGTTGCCCGTGCGGTGGTGTTCGGCGTGGATGATGCGGTACATGATCGGGTCGCGGAAGAGCATGTTCGGATGCGCCATGTCGATCTTCGCGCGGAGGACCTTCGAACCGTCGGGGAACTCGCCGTTCTTCATGCGCGCGAACAGGTCGAGGTTCTCCTCGACCGAGCGGTCGCGCCACGGCGAGGGGGTGCCCGGTACGGATACCGTGCCGCGGTTTTCGCGGATCTGCTCCTGCGTCTGGTCATCGACGTAGGCCAGCCCCTTGCGGATCAGCTCCAGGGCCCACTCGTAGAGCTGGTCGAAGTAGTCCGAGGCGTAGTGCTCCTCGGCCCACTGGAAGCCGAGCCACTGGATGTCGCGCTTGATCGAATCGACATACTCGACATCCTCCTTGACGGGGTTCGTGTCGTCGAAGCGCAGGTTGCACCGTCCGCCGTATTTCTTGTCCAGACCGAAGTTGATGCAGATACTCTTGGCATGGCCGATATGCAGGTAGCCGTTCGGCTCGGGCGGAAAACGGGTCTGTACGCGCTTTTCGCCCTTGGCGATCGACTCTTCGATGATCTCTTCGAGGAAGTTCAGCGACTTCTCCCGGCTTTCGTTGGTTTCGCTTGCCATATTATATATGTGTACGGATTAATTTCTCTGTTTGTGACCCACGTCGAACAGTTTCTGGATATCGACCGAGAGCTTGACCACCTGCTGTGTGCCGAGCCCCGTGCCGTCGTAGTGGAAGACCATGCCGGCCTCGACGTGCATCGTATCTTTGAAGAAGCGGCGGTCGTAGCCCACCCACGTGCGGTTGTAGATGTGTTCGGTCGTGGCGTAGAAGGCTTCGCCGGCGTAGAGGCCGTCGGCCCCGTAGGTGATGCCCGTCGCGGGGTTGGCGATCTCTCCGCGCAGCGGCTGGAGGTTCTTGCCCACGTAGAGGTTGTTCTCGATTTTCACGCCCCAGCGGCTGACCGTCAGGTCGAGCTGTCCGCCGTAAGGCTTCCGCCATTCGTGGTCCACGCTCCGGCCGCGTTGGGGAGCGAAGAGCGCCCCGGCCTTGACGTCGAAGGCAAACCTTCCCTCGATGCTCCATCCGGCGTAGGGGTTCACGATCAGGTTGTCCGTCACGTTCTCGTTGAGCTTCGATCCGGCGAAGTGGAACATCGAGAAGGCGTAACCGATGTAGAACCCGCGGTCGAAGGTGTATCGTCCGGCCGAGAGGATGCGGAACATCTCTCGCGACTCCTCGGAGTACATGCCCTCCCAGTCGAGGGCCAACTCGACATAGGTGTCGGGCCGTTGGGTCGAGACGTAGCGGCCCAGGAATCCCGACAGGCGGTTGTGGTAGAAGGCCACCGAGTCGCTGACGAGTGCCGCGGAGTAGTCGCCCATGAGCTCCTTGCGGTCGAAGATACCGGCGTTGGCCTGCACGTTCTTCGTGGTGAACTGGTAGTACATCAGGGGCTTCACGTCGCTCAGGAACGGTTCGCGCGCCCCGTTGTGCTGCCCGAAGTTCTGGAGCATGTCCACGCCGACAACCAGCCGGTTCTTCTCCATCCATTCGACACCCACGCGCGGCGAGAGCCGGGCGCTGAAGAGTGTCTGCGATTCGTTGAAGTCGTTGTTGGCGTATTCGCGGTTGTCGAAGCGCGTGGCGAAGTCTGCGCCTACGAGTATCTTCTGGGCATGCAGGCCCCCCCCCGTAACGAACAGGGCGAGAACGAGCGCCGTCACTTTTCTGAACTGCATGGTTTCTTTTTGATTGAGGCCTCAAAATTAGGCAAAATATTTTTTATTTGTGTATTTTTGACCCCGAAATCATACAGAAGTTCCGCCATGCGCAAGATCCTCAATGAAGAGCTCGGACGCCCGACAGCCGCCGAGTTCGCCGCGATGCCGAAAATGCCCGTCGTCGTCGTGCTCGACAATGTCCGTTCGTCGCAGAACGTCGGAGCCTTCTTCCGCACGGGCGACGCCTTCGCCGTGGAGCGGATCATCCTGTGCGGCATCACGGCGACGCCGCCCTCGCGCGAGATCCACAAGACGGCTCTCGGCGCCGAGCAGACCGTTGCCTGGGAGTATGCCGCATCGACCGGGGCGTGCATCGACGAGTTGCATGCCGCGGGGTATACGGTGCTGGCTGTCGAGCAGGTCGAGGGTGCCGTGATGCTCGACAGGTTCACGCCCGAGGAGGACGTGCGCTATGCCCTTGTCTTCGGCAACGAGGTGGAGGGCGTCGGCCAGGAGGCCGTAGACCGCTGCGACGGTGCGATCGAGATCCCGCAGGCGGGGACCAAACACTCGCTCAACGTCTCGGTGTCGGGCGGGGTGGTGCTGTGGCGCTTTTTCGACCGGATGGGCCCGAAGCGCTGACCTCGGTGTGCCGCGTAAAAAACGCTCCGGCGCACGGCCGGCGGCCGGAATGAAAATAAATTTGCTACTCCGCGCGGCATGCGCTATCTTTGCCGCGTTTTAACCCCTAAACAGAGAAAAAATGTCAGTAGAAAGCACCGTCCGTGCGGTTACGACCTACCGCCTGACGGAGATGAAACAGCGGGGCGAGAAGATCGCCATGCTCACCTCTTACGACTATTCGATGGCGAAGATCGTCGATGCCGCGGGTATCGACGTGATTCTCGTGGGCGACTCGGCCGCCAACGTGATGGCCGGTTACGAGACCACGGTTCCCATCACCCTCGATATGATGATCTATCACGCCCGTTCGGTTGTCCGTGCCGTGAACCGTGCACTGGTCGTTGTCGATCTGCCGTTCGGCACCTACCAGGGCAACTCGAAGGTGGCGCTCGACTCGGCCGTGCGGATCATGAAGGAGACCGAGGCCGATGCCGTGAAGATGGAGGGCGGCGAGGAGATTCTCGAGTCGGTCCAGCGCATCCTTTCGGCCGGCATTCCCGTCATGGGACACCTCGGCCTTACGCCGCAGTCGATCCACAAGTTCGGCACCTATACGGTCCGTGCCAAGGAGGAGGCCGAGGCCGAGAAACTCGTGCACGACGCGCACCTGCTGAGCGAGGCGGGCTGCTTCGCCATCGTGCTGGAGAAGATTCCGGCAGCGCTGGCCGCCCGGGTGACGGGTGAGATTCCCACGCCGACGATCGGCATCGGGGCCGGCGGCGCATGCGATGGCCAGGTGCTGGTGATCCACGACATGCTCGGCATCAACAAGGGCTTCTCGCCGCGTTTCCTGCGTCGTTATGCCGACCTGCATACGGTGATGACCGATGCCGTGTCGCAGTATGTCCAGGATGTGAAGGCCTGCGACTTCCCTAACGAGAAGGAGCAGTACTGATCCTTGCGACGGACCTTCACGGGGCTTGTACGGCTCCGTTTCTTTAATGATTTCCGCCCCGCCCTGTCCCCTGTGGATGGCGGGGCGGTGCTTTTCGTGCGGCCTCAGCGCAGCATCTTGAGGTAGGCGAGCAGGACCACGTTCATCACCAGTGCATATACGATGGCCGGAATGGCCATTTCGCCGTTGTTGAAGACGAGCGGCGAGGAGGCGACGGCAATCGCCTGTGCGGCGTTTTGCATGCCGATCTCGATGACGATGGTCCGCCGGGCTGCCGTCCCGAGTCGGAACGAGCGGGCCAGCAGCGCCCCGGCCCCCGTGCTCAGCAGCAGCATGGCGGCGGTTGCGGCACCCAGGCTTGCGATGTTGGCGACGATCTCCCGTGTGTATTGCAGGAAGAAGAGCGCCGCAAGGAGCATCAGGGCCGGGAAGGCCACACGCTTCAGTACGGCGGAGACTCGTCCGGCCGCCTCGCTCCGCAGCCGCCGGAAGAGGGCGCCGGCCGCCATGGGCAGGAAGAGCAGCACGATATTCTGCAGGATGAGTTTGGCGACGGGGAGGTCGATCGAGGTCTCGGTGTGCCGTTCGACGATGCGGGCGGCAAATGCCATGACGGGCGGGATGGTGAAGAGCGTGATGATGCTGCTCAGGGCCGTGAGCGTCACCGAGAGGGCGACGTCGCCCTTGGCCAGCATCGAAAAGACGTTCGACGAACTGCCTCCCGGACAGCAGGCGACGAGCAACAGTCCCAGAAAATAGACGGGCGGCAGGCGGAAGGCCAGCCCCACGCCGAAGGCGATGAGCGGCAGCAGCGCCAATTGGCCCCGCAGCCCCGCGACGGCCGCCGGACGGCGGACCACACCGGCGAAGGCCTGCCGGTCGAGTTCGATGCCGAGCTGAAACATCAGCGCGATCAATACAGGCAGTACGATCCAGACGGTATTCATAAGCGATGTAAAACGACGATCCCGGGGCGCGGACTTCCCGGCAGCTCGGTTCCATTTTACTGCAAAGGTGGCCCTTTTTTCGGGAATCCGGCCCGTTTTCCGGAAAAAATTGTAATTTTAACCTTTCAATTACGCGAGATACGACGGTTTATGTCCCTGAACACCAAATACGACATCCTCGACAACCGACTGGTCATCCGACGGCTCAACGCCGGGGACCGGCAGTGTTTCGAAGCATGCTACCGATTCTATTACAAGGGGTTGTGCAGCTTCGCTTCGCGCTGGGTATCCCTCCCCGTGGCGGAGGACATCGTACAGGACACGATGCTGTACATTTGGGAAAACCGGGACCGCCTGATGGAGGAACTTTCGCTGAAAGGACTTCTGTTTATGATCGTCCGCAACAAGTCGCTGGACCGCATCTCCAGCCAGAAGGTCCATTCACGCGTCCACCAGCAGTTGGAAAAGAGATTCGCCGACCAGTTCGACTCCCCGGACTTCTACCTCGGCACGGAACTCGCACGGCTCTACCGCGAGGCGCTCGCCCAACTCCCCGAGCAGACCCGGCGCATCTTCGAGATGAGCCGCTTCCAGGGCATGACCCACCAGCAGATCGCCGCCGAGATGGAGGTGTCGCCCCAGACCGTCAACTACCATATCGGCCAGGCGCTCAAAGTCCTCGGCGTCGCGCTGAAGGACTACCTGCCGCTGATCGCGCTGTTTTTCGAAATGCCCGGGAACAACTGAAACCCCTGCCCCCTGCAACCGACCATATGCAATAAAAACGAAAGCCCGAAAAAAAATCGGGTTTTCGTTTAGTAACTATTTCCCCAAAACCGTATTACTGTTAGAAACCGAACTTATGAAAGAGATCGACGACAACCTGCTGACCGAATTTCTCGAAGGAAAACTCGACGAACCCGCCAACCGCGAGATCGAAAACTGGTACGACGCCTCGGAGGAGAACCGCCGCCGGCTCGAAGCGCTCTACTTCGTGCTCTTCGCCGGAGACCGGCTCCGTGCCGCCGCATCGGTCAACACCGACCAGGCCTTCAGATCGTTGCAGCGGCGCATCGAACTGCGCCGCACGAAAACAAGGCCCCAATGGCGGCAGATCGCGGCGCGCTACGCCGCCATCCTCGTCGCGGGCGTGATCGTCGCAGGCATGTATCTCTACCAGAACCGGCCGGACGACCGCATCTGCACGGTCAGCGCCGAGCGCAGCGACTGCTCGGTGACGCTGCCCGACGGCTCCGTCATCCGGCTCACCCGCAGTTCGCAGCTCAACTATCCGGCCTCGTTCGACGACGGGAACCGCACGGTGCACCTCACCGGCGAAGCCTTTTTCGAAGTCAGCAAGCGCAACGGCGCGCCGTTCACCGTCACCACGGTCCACGACGCCGAAGTCGTGGTCCGCGGAACCAAATTCAACCTGAAAGCCTACGACGACAGCTCCGACGTCGAAACCGTACTGGTCGAGGGAGCCGTCGATTTCCGCGCCGCGGACCACGTCGTGGCTCTGCACCCGGGGCAGAAAGTCTCCTACAACCCCACGGACAACGACCTGACGCTGCAAACGGTCAACGTGGAGGCGGAGCTGGCCGCGCGGCTGCGCACGTTCCGCCACGTCGACCTGGCGCAAATCGCCGGGGTGATCGAGGATTTCTACGGCATCGGCGTCGCCTTCCGCAGCGAGGCGCTCAAAAACATCCAGTTTACCGGAACGCTCGACTTCAACATGCCGATCGACCATATCCTCGAAGTGCTGACGCTTTCGACGAACACCCGTTTCAACCGCAACGGCGAAAAAATCACCATTCACAAATAATCCAATCTTAACCAAACCTCTATGAAACAAAAGTTACTCCGTATGCGGCATGCCTGGTATCTACTGGCAGCATGCCTGACACTCCTTATTCCGTGGGGGGGGGAATGCAGGCGGCGCCGTCGCCCCAGCAGACTTCGGTCCGCGTTGAAAACGTAACCAGCCTGAAAGGGCTGATTCAGGAGATCGAATCGCAGACCTCCTACCGGATCTCCTACCAGGGCAACCTGGCGGACAACGTCCCCGTAAAAATCGCCAAATCGACGAAATCGGTTTCCCAGCTGCTCGACGAAGCCCTGCGCGGAACCGGCATCACCTACATCATCCGTCAGAACAACATCATCCTGACCCGTGCGGAGGCACAAAGCCCCGCATCCGCAGCCCCGGCCGCGCCGCGAAAACAGCACATCGCGGGCCAGGTGCTCGATGCCGCGACCCGGCAGCCGATCATCGGCGCCACGATCTGGATCAAGGATTCGGCGCTCGGCACGAGCACCGCATCGGACGGGTCGTTCGACTATTCGTTCTCCGGCAACTTCGGCTTCGTGACCGTCTCCTACGTCGGTTACCAGACGCAGGAGTTCCCGATCGACCGCATTCCGAAAGTGATCTCCCTTTCGCCGGACAACAACCTCGAAGAGGTCGTCGTCGTCGGCTACGGCACCCAGAAAAAGGCCAGCATCATCGGCTCGATAGCCTCCGTTCCGGTCAACGACATCAAGATGCCCACGGGCAAGATTTCGAACAACCTGGCCGGACAGCTCGCGGGCGTCATCTCCGTACAGCGTTCGGGCGAACCGGGCGCCTCGTCGACCTTCTGGATCCGCGGCATCTCGACCTTCGGCAGCAGCACGACGCCGCTGGTGCTCGTCGACGGCATCGAAGCGTCGCTGGCGCAGGTCAACCCCAACGACATCGAATCGGTATCGGTGCTCAAGGAC
>ENA-OPEC01002198-OPEC01002198.1-human-gut-metagenome-genome-assembly--contig:-NODE-2198-length-11257-cov-6.099357_pt1 | contig 11257 bp, 14 predicted proteins | sample MGYA00241622_ERZ501507 | MGnify/ENA primary metagenome ERZ501507 (study PRJEB25962, sample SAMEA2042582) | human gut metagenome | biome: human gut; feature: human-associated habitat; material: faeces... | reverse complement strand
GGCGTGCGACTGGCTCGAGGAGATCGGCGCGCTCAATGACGCGGACTATGCATTGATGCTCGTGCGGCATTATGGCGGCATGGGCTACGGCGAAGCGAAGATCCGCGACGAGCTCTACCGGCGCGGCGTGCCACGCGAGTTGTGGGAAGATGCGCTTGCTGCCTCACCCGATGTGCAGGAGGCCATCGCGCGTGTGATCGCACAAAAGACAAAGGGCCGCACGCTCGACGAGAAAGGCAGAAAGCGCCTTTCCGACATGTTGCTGCGCCGTGGCTTTGCCTGGCGCGATGTGCGCGCCGCGCTTGCCAGGATCGGCGAAGATACGACAGAATTCGATTACGAAGAGTGATCGTTTGTGATATTTCTACGGACAGGAGAGAAATTATGTCCTACAATGTGTTCTTTATTTCCCTCGGCTGTGCCAAAAACCAGGTCAACTGCGAGCAGATGATGGCCACGGTGCAGCACGCGGGGCACAATATCGTCCTCTCGCCCGAGGGGGCGGATGTGGCCGTGGTCAACACCTGCGGCTTTTTGGCTTCGGCCTGCGAGGAAGCCATCGATAATATCCTCGAAATGGCGGAGCTCAAGCAGGAGGGAGGACTCAAGAAGATCATCGTCACCGGCTGCATGGCGCAGCGCTACAAGGACGATGTGCTCCACGAGCTGCCCGAGGTCGACGCGGTGCTCGGCACCGGCAGCTACGGCGACATTGCCCTTGCGCTCGACGAGGTGATGAGCGGCGCAGCGCTGCGGCCCTGCCACATGGGGGATATCCACCACTGCACGCAGGGCGGCGCACGCATTTTATCCACGCCCCCATGGTATGCCTATCTCCGCATTGCCGAGGGCTGCGACAACTGCTGCGCCTATTGCGTGATCCCGCGTCTGCGCGGGCGCTACCGCAGCCGCCCGATGGCGGAGCTTCTCGACGAGGCGAGCGAGCTTGCCTCTGCGGGCGTGAAGGAACTCATCGTCATCGCGCAGGACATCACGCGCTACGGAACGGATTTCAACGGCGAACATCAGCTTCCTGCGCTGCTGCGCGAGCTGTGCAAGCTCGACTTCCACTGGATCCGTCTGCACTATCTTTATCCCGATGAGATTACCGAAGAACTGATCAATACCATCGCCGAAGAGAAGAAGATCGTTCCCTACCTTGATATTCCCATCCAGCACTGCAACGACGGCATTTTGAAGGCGATGAACCGCCGCGACACGAAGGAGAGCCTCCGTAAGGTATTCCACGACCTGCGCGAGCGCGTGCCCGGCCTGGTGCTGCGCACGTCCATCATCGCGGGACTTCCCGGCGAAGGCGAGGCGGAATTCGAGGAGCTTTGTGACTTTTTGCGCGAGGAGAAGATCGAGCGCGCGGGCGTGTTTCCCTTCTCTCCCGAAGAGGGGACGAAGGCTGCGGCGATGGAACACGTTCCCGCCGAGGAAGCCCAGCGCCGCACGGAGCTTTTGATCGACGTGCAGAGCGAGATCATCGACGCGTACAACGACTCCGTCCTCGGCGATATCCGCGAGGTGCTGTGCGAGGGCTGGAGTGAGGAATCGCAGTCCTTTGTCGGCCGCAGCTACGCCGAGTCCGTGGATATTGACGGAAAGATTTACTTTTCTTCAAATTGTGATATTATGGCAGGTGAGTTCGTCAACGTGCGCCTGACCGGCACGATGGACGGCGAGCTGACCGGCGAAGCGGTCGAATAATTTTAAAGCCCTGCAAGGCAGGAGGAAAGAGAGACAATGACAACTGCAAACAAGCTGACGATCCTGCGCATTGCGCTGATCCCCGTATTTTTGGTGGTGCTGTACCTTGATTTCGCAGGTGCGAGATGGTGGGCACTCGGCATCTTTGCCGCCGCATGCCTGACGGATTTTGCTGACGGCTACATTGCCCGCCACTATAACCAGGTCTCCGATTTCGGCAAATTCATGGACCCGCTGGCGGACAAGTGCCTTGTGATGGCGGCGCTGTGCTGGTTCGTGGAGGAGGGGACCTTCGCCGCGTGGGTGCTGGCCATCGTGCTGCTGCGGGAGTTCGCTGTGTCCGGTATGCGCCTTGTGGCGGTGGAGAAGGGCCGCGTCATTGCCGCCGGCTGGTCGGGCAAGATCAAGACTGCCAGCACCATGGTGTGCATCTGCCTCATCCTGTTCGGCATTCCCCAGTGGCTCAACTATGTGTGTCAGGGCGTGATCCTGGTGACCACCGTCTATTCCGGCATCGAGTATTTTGCCAAGAACGCCGATGTGTTCAAGAGCATCAAATAACTTGACACCTGCGGAAAATCCTGCTACCATAAGACCCAACCGAATAGCGCGTTGATCGGAAAGAGTATGTCCATTCCACGGGGCAAGAGAGAGGGGGCCATCGGCTGCAAGCCCGCTCACCCGCTGCGGACAGAAAGTGCGTCCGGGAGCGCGAGGGCTGTGGACGCCCTCCGCATGGCCTGCGTCATGGGCCGCACCTGAGTGATAAACGAGAGTGGAACCGCGAAGTATCCTTTCGCCTCTCATGCCTGCGGGCATGGGAGGCGTTTTTTTACACATATATAATTACTATAATGTAGATCATAGGAGGCTCATCATGTATCTGTATAATTCCGCCACCCACAAAAAAGAGGAGTTCAAGACCCACACCCCCGGCCATGTGGAGATGTACACCTGCGGCCCCACGGTGTACCACTTTGCCCACATCGGCAACCTGCGCTCCTACATCATGGAGGACGTGCTGGAGAAGTACCTGCGCTACGCCGGGTACGATGTGAACCGCGTCATGAACATCACCGATGTGGGACACCTGACCTCCGACGCCGACGAGGGCGAGGATAAGATGCTCAAGGGCGCTCGGCGCGAGCATAAGACCGTTATGGAGATCGCCCGGTACTACACCGATGCGTTTTTCTCCGACTGCCAGAAGCTGAACATCAAGCGCCCCGACGTGGTGCAGCCCGCTACCGGCCTCATCGATGACTATATCAAGATCATCTCCCGCCTGCTGGAGAAGGGCTATGCCTATGTGGCCGGCGGCAACGTGTACTTCGACACCTCCAAGCTGGAGCGGTACTACATCTTCAACGACCACAACGAGGAGGATCTGGCGGTGGGCGTCCGCGAGGGCGTGGAGGAGGACACCAACAAGCGCAACCGCAACGACTTCGTGCTGTGGTTCACCAAGTCCAAGTTCGAGGATCAGGCCCTGAAGTGGGACTCCCCGTGGGGCGTGGGCTATCCCGGCTGGCATATTGAGTGCTCTGGCATCTCCATGAAGTACAACGGCGAGTACCTCGACCTGCACTGCGGCGGCGTGGACAACGCCTTCCCCCACCACACCAACGAGATCGCCCAGTCTGAGAGCTACCTCGGTCACCCCTGGTGTCCCCACTGGTGCCATGTGGCCCACCTGAACACCGACCACGGCAAGATGTCCAAGTCCAAGGGCGAGTTCCTCACCGTCTCCCTGCTGGAGGAGAAGGGCTACGACCCGCTGGCCTACCGTTTCTTCTGCCTCCAGAGCCACTACCGCAAGAGCCTTGTGTTCTCTTGGGAGAATCTGGACAACGCCACCGTGGCGTATAACAAGCTGCTCACCCGCATCGCCGCGTTGAAGGACGAGGGCGAGGTGGAGCAGGCAGCCTTCGACGAGTACAAGGCCAAGTTCACCGCCGCCATGGACAACGACCTGAACACCTCCATGGCCGTTACCGTGCTGTACGATGTGCTGAAGGCCAAGACCAACGACAAGACCAAGCTGGCGCTGCTGGACAGCTTCGATACCGTGCTGGGACTGAAGCTGCTGGAGAAGGCCGCCGCCCTCCGCGCCAAGCAGACCGCCGCTCCCGTTGCCGGTGTATTCACCGTTATCAGCGAGTCCGGCGAGACGGACGGCGAGGTGGAGGCGCTGATCCGCGCCCGTGCCGACGCCAAGAAGGCCAAGAACTTCACCGAGGCCGACCGCATTCGCGACGAGCTGAAGGCCAAGGGCATCGAGGTCACCGACATCCCCCACGGCGCCAAGTGGAAGCGCGTGTGAGTGTAAAATGAGAAAAGGCCGCCAACGGCGGCCTTTTTCGTCCCTATGGGAACAAATCCCCGCAAGTCTCCGTCAAATAGGCAGCTGGAAGAAAAGGAGGAATTTCCCATGAAGCGACTGAGAGCCATACTTTGCGCCCTGCTGGCGGGGGCGCTGCTGGCGGGCTGCGGCGTGCAGCCCCGGACGGACGATAAGCAGAGAGGAGGCGCTGCCGTGGACCTGACGAAATACGCCGTCAAGGAAGCGGCCTTCCCGGCCTATCCCCGCGAGCCGCGGTACGAGGACTACTTCAACGATAACGGTGAGGGAGACTGGGACGCCTACATGGCGGCGGAGGATGAATACATGGCGGCGATGCAAAAGCTGGGCAAGGGGCGGCTGGATCAGGAGTCCGCCGCGCCGGTGCTGGACTTTGCCGACAGGACGGCGCGGGCGATCTTCGCCGACAGCGAGAACCGGGTGTACTCGCCCATCAGCCTGTACGCCGCGCTGGCCATGCTGACGGAGGTCACTGACGGCGGTACGAAGCGGCAGGTCATGGATTTGCTGGCCGCCGATGACACGGAGACGCTGCGCCGGCAGATCAGGGATCTGTGGATCGGCGTCTACACCGACGACGACCAGTCCGTGTGCCGCCTGGCCAACGGCGCGTTCCTGCGGGAGAACGCGGAGGTAAAGCAGGAGGCTGTGGACACGCTGGCGGACTGGCACTTTGCGTCCACCTACCGCGTGCCCATGGGCACGGAGGAGGCGGACAAGGCCATCGCCGGCTGGCTGAACCAAAACACCGGCGGATTGCTGTCCGAGGAGACGGGGAACATCCGCACCGATGGGAACGACCTGCTGCGGCTGTATAACACCATCTACTACAAGTCCGGCTGGCGGGACGCCTTTAAGAGCAGCCGGACGAAGCAGGACACGTTCACCGCCGCCGACGGGTCGGCGCAGAGGGTGGACTTCATGCACCGCACGGAGAGCGGCGGCTATCGGAAGGGTGACGGCTACACCGCCGCGCCCCGGTATCTGCGCTATGGCCGCATGGTGTTCGTGCTGCCGGATGAGGGCGTGACGCCGGAGAGCCTTTTGCAGCGGCAGGGCTTCCTGGCGGAGCTGACGGGGGACTACAACGCCGCGGAGCTGGTGTGGTCCGTGCCCAAGTTCGACGTGAAGTCCTCCACCGAGCTGAACGAGGTGCTGCAAGCGCTGGGCGTGACGGACGCTTTTGACATGACGGAGGCGGATTTCACCCCGCTGACGGACAACGGCGCGTGGCTCAGCAGCGCCATGCAGGCCGCCCGGGTGAAGATCGACGAGGAGGGCGTGGAGGCTGCGGCCTACACGGAGCTGGCCTGTGCGGACTCGGCCATGATGGAAGTGCCGCCCACCGTAGAGATGGACCTGGACCGCCCGTTCCTGTTCGTGATTTTCGACTACAACGATATCCCCCTGTTTGTGGGTACGGTGAACGCCTTGAATTAGTTGGAGAGTTCCACAAAAATTCTTCGAAAATTTTGTAGACAAAATAGAAAAATCCCCTTGACACAAGGGGATTTTTCCTTTATTATATGCAAGTACGCGCGTAACGGGGACAACACACCCGGGAGCGTTTGCAATGCGATGAACCGGGAGATTGCTCCGCAAGGAGGTAACTTCCGGGGAGTATGTCCGATAATCGGGCGGCTGAGAGATTTCTGTTCGTCGGCGTAGATCGCCGCGCCAGAAGGACACCGGCCAGAAGCCGGTGTTTCTTGTGAGCCGGAATGATACGCACGGAACGGTGAATAAGAAATTTCCCGCCGTACGGCAGTAGGTCACGCAGAAAAAACCGTACGAAAACATGGAGGAAGAAACCAAAATGGCAAAAGAAATGATTCGCATTCGTCTGAAGGCCTATGACCATCAGGTCATCGACCAGTCCGCAGAGAAGATCGTGGAGACCGCCAAGCGCACCGGCGCCAGCGTGTCCGGCCCCATCCCTCTGCCCACCAAGAAAGAAGTCGTCACCATCCTGCGCGCTACCCACAAGTATAAGGACAGCCGTGAGCAGTTCGAGCGCCGCACCCACAAGAGACTGATCGACATCACCAACTCCACCCCCAAGACCGTGGAGGCGCTGATGGCTCTGGATCTGCCCGCTGGTGTGGAGATCGAGATCAAGCTGTAACCCACCTTATATAATACCCCTGCAAAACCCTGCAAACAAATTTGCTTGCTACCCGGCCGCTCGCCGACTTGCGTGAGGCGGGCGGGGGTTACGTCGGCAGAGCAAGCGATCTGCCCCAATGCGGATTGAACTATGTCGACCAATAACCTTTAAGGAGGATCATACATGAAGGCAATCATTGGCAAGAAAGTCGGTATGTCTCAGATCTTCGACGAGAACGGCAAGGTGATCCCCGTCACCGTGATCGAGGCGGGCCCCTGCACCGTCGTCCAGAAGAAGACTGCCGAGAAGGAAGGCTACGCCGCTGTGCAGCTGGGCTACGAGGATATCCCCGAGCGCAAGCTGACCAAGCCCGAGATGGGCCACCTGAACAAGGCCGGCGTCGCCCCCAAGAAGTACCTGCGCGAGTTTGACCTGGACAACGCGGCTGAGCTGAACATCGGCGACATCGTGAAGGCTGACACCTTCAAAGAGGGCGACTTCGTGGACGTCACCGGCACCAGCAAGGGTCACGGCTACCAGGGCGTTGTGAAGCGCTGGAACGCTGGCCGTACTCCCATGAGCCACGGCGGCGGCCCCGTCCATCGCCACGCCGGTTCCATGGGCTCCACCACCGATCCCAGCCGTATTTTCAAGGGCAAGATCGGCGCTGGCCAGATGGGCTGCGATCAGGTCACCATCCAGAACCTGGACATCGTCAAGGTCGATCCCGAGCTGAATCTCATCGCTGTGCGCGGCGCCATTCCCGGCCCCAAGGGCGGTCTGGTTCTCATCAAGAGCACCGTCAAGACCCACCGCATCAAGCATGCCGACACCGGTATCAGCAACAACCCGCAGAAGGCTTCCGGTCGTAACCCGCAGAAGGCTTCCGCCCGTACTAAGTAAGGAAAGGAGTGCTTAAGGATATGTCTACCATCAAAGTTTTGAACATGGCCGGCGCTGAGGTCGGTACTGTTGAACTGAACGACGGCATCTTCGGCATCGAGCCGAACACCGCTGTTGTCCACGAAGTGGTGAAGAACCACCTGGCCAACTGCCGTCAGGGCACCCAGAGCGCTCTGACCCGCGCCGAGGTTTCCGGCGGCGGCAAGAAGCCCTGGCGCCAGAAGGGCACCGGTCACGCCCGTCAGGGCAGCACCCGTGCGCCCCAGTGGACCCACGGCGGCATCGTGTTCGCCCCCAAGCCCCGCAGCTACTCTTACGTTCTGAACAAGAAGGTCAAGAGACTGGCTATGAAATCCGCTCTGTCCGCCAAGGCTGCTGCCGGTGAGATCATCGTCATCGACAGCATCAAGATGGACAGCATCAAGACCAAGGACTTCCGCGCTTTCCTGACCGCCGTCAAGGCTGACGGCAAGTCTCTGGTGGTCACCCCCGCCAAGGACGAGACCATCGTCAAGAGCGCCCGCAACATCCCCGGCGTCGTTACTTCCATGGCGACCCTCATCAATGTCTACGACATTCTGAACGCCAAGTATCTGGTGCTGGATAAGGAAGCCCTCGCAGTAATCGAGGAGGTGTTCGCATAATGGCTAACGTATACGACATCATCATCCGTCCGGTCATTACCGAGCGCTCCATGGCCGCTACTTCCGATAAGAAGTACGTCTTTGAAGTGGCTCCCACCGCCGGCAAGATCGAGATCAAGAACGCCGTGGAGAAGATCTTCGGCGTGAAGGTCGCCAAGGTCAACACCATCAACTACGATGGCAAGACCAAGCGCATGGGCGCCGCCCGTCCCGGCCAGCGCAAGAGCTGGAAAAAGGCGTATGTCCAGTTGACTGAAGATTCCAAGACCATCGAGTTCTTCGAGGGTATGGTGTAAGAGAAGGGAGTGTAGAGAATGTCTATCAAAACTTTTAAGCCGACCACCCCTTCCCGCCGCCACATGACTGTCTCCGGCTTCGACGGCCTTGATAAGCACGCCAAGCCCGAGGCCAGCCTGACCGAGGTGCTGAAGAAGAACGCTGGTCGCAACAGCTATGGCCGCATCACCGTCCGCCATCGCGGCGGCGGCAACAAGCGCAAGTATCGTATCATCGACTTCAAGCGCGACAAGGTGGATATGGAAGCCACCGTCCTGCGTCTGGAGTACGATCCCAACCGCAGTGCCAACATCGCACTGGTGCAGTACGAGGACGGCGAGAAGCGCTACATCATCGCTCCCGTCGGTCTGGCTGCCGGCGACAAGGTGATCTCCAGCGCCGCTGCCGACATCAAGCCCGGCAACTGCCTGCCCATCGCCAACATCCCCGTGGGTACCGTGATCCACAACGTGGAGCTGCACCCCGGCAAGGGCGCCCAGCTGGTTCGTTCCGCCGGCGCCTATGCCCAGCTGATGGCTAAGGAGGGCTCCAACGCCCAGATCCGTATGCCCTCCGGCGAGGTCCGCATCGTCCGCACCAACTGCACCGCCTGCATCGGTCAGGTGGGCAATCTGGAGCACGAGAACATCCAGATCGGTAAGGCCGGCCGTAAGCGCCACATGGGTTGGCGTCCCACCGTCCGCGGTTCCGTCATGAACCCCTGCGACCACCCCCACGGCGGTGGTGAAGGCAAGTCCCCCGTGGGTCGTCCCGGCCCTGTCACTCCTTGGGGCAAGCCGGCTCTGGGTTACAAGACCCGCAAGAAGAAGAATCCCACTGACAAGTTCATTGTCAAGCGTCGCAACGTGAAGTAAAGGAGGCAAGAGAATATGAGCAGATCTATCAAAAAAGGCCCGTATGTTGCCCCTGAGCTGCTGAAGCGGGTTGAAGAGATGAACGCTAAGGGCGAGAAGAACGTGCTGAAGACCTGGAGCCGCAGCTCCACCATCTTCCCCGCCTTCGTCGGCCATACCATCGCTGTCCACGACGGCCGCCGTCATGTGCCTGTCTATGTGCAGGAGGACATGGTGGGTCACAAGCTGGGTGAGTTCGCACCCACTCGTACCTTCCGCGGCCACACCAAGAAAGCGTAAAAGGAGGATGCAGAGTAATATGGAAGCGAAAGCATATCTGAGATACGTCCGCATCTCTCCCCGCAAGGTCCAGATCGTCTGCGATCTGATCCGCGGCAAGGATGCCAAGACTGCTATGGCCATCCTGATGAACACCCCCAAGTCCGCCTCCGAGCCGCTGGTCAAGCTGCTCAAGAGCGCCTGCGCCAATGCTGAGAACAACTTCAGCATGGATCCGGACAAGCTGGTGGTCACTCAGGTGTTCGCCACCCCCGGCCCCATCCTCAAGCGCATGATGCCTCGGGCTCAGGGCCGCGCCTATCGCATCAACAAGAGAACCTCTCATGTGACGCTGGTCGTCGCGGAGAGAGACTAAGAAAGGGAGGAACAGTTAAATGGGTCAGAAAGTTAATCCCCATGGCATGCGCGTGGGCGTCATCAAAGACTGGGATTCCCGCTGGTATGCCAGCAATGAGAAGGTCGGCGACCTGCTGGTCGAGGACCACAAGATCCGCGTATACCTGAAGAAGCTGCTGTTTGCCGCCGGTGTCTCCAAGATCGAGATCGAGCGCAGCAACGAGGTCGTCACCATCTACCTGCACGTGGCACGCCCCGGCGTGGTCATCGGCAAGGGCGGCGAGCAGATCGAGCAGTACCGCAAGGACGTGGAGAAGCTGATCGGCAAGACCGTGAAGCTGAACATCGTCGAGGTTCGCAACCCCGATATGGATGCACAGCTGGTGGCTGAGAACATCGCCGCCCAGCTGGAGAAGCGTATCTCCCACCGCCGCGCCATGAAGAATGCCATGGGCCGCGCTATGCGCGCCGGCGCCAAGGGCATCAAGTGCAACTGCGCTGGCCGTCTGGGCGGCCGCGAGATCGCCGGCTCCGAGCATTATCACGAGGGTACCATTCCTCTGCAGACCCTGCGCGCCGATATCGACTACGGCTTTGCTGAGGCTGCCACCACCTTCGGCCGCATCGGCGTGAAGGTGTGGATCTACAAGGGCGAGATCCTGTCCCAGGCGCTGCGCACCACCCCGCGCACCCTGGACACCAGCAAGCCCTATCAGGAGCGTCGTGAGCGTCGCGGCAACCGTCGTGACGGCGACCGCCGCGGTGGTTTCCGCCGCGATGGCCAGAACGGCGGCTTCAACCGTGACCGTCAGAACGGCGGCTTCAACCGCGGTCCCCGTCCCGAGGGCGGCTTCCGCAAGCCCGCAGAAAAGAAAGAAGGAGGCGCTCAGTAATGCTTCTGCCCAAGAGAGTTAAGTACCGCAGAGTACACCGTGGCCGCCTCACCGGCAAGGCCATGCGCGGCAATAAGGTGACCTACGGCGAGTACGGTCTGGTTGCCCTGGAGCCCAGCTGGATCACCAGCAATCAGATCGAGGCCGCCCGTATCGCCATGACCCGCTATACCAAGCGTGGCGGTCAGGTCTGGATCAAGATCTTCCCCGACAAGCCCATCACCGAGAAGCCGGCCGAGACCCGCATGGGTTCCGGTAAGGGTTCCCCCGAGTATTGGGTCGCAGTAGTCAAGCCCGGCCGTGTCATGTTTGAGATCGCCGGTGTTTCCGAAGAGGTCGCCCGCGAGGCCCTGCGTCTGGCCAGCCACAAGCTGCCCATCAAGACGAAGATCGTCAAGCGCGAGGATCTCGAAGCCCAGGAAGTAGGTGAATGAGATGAAGGCAACTGAAGTACGTGCAATGACCGTGGAGCAGCTCAACGAGAAGCTGGACTCCCTGAAGAAGGATCTGTTCTTCCTGCGTATGCAGCACGCAACCAATCAGCTGGACAATCCTCTCAAGATCGCCGAGACCAAGCGCGACATCGCCCGCGTGAAGACCGTTATCCGTGAAAAGGAGGAGAAGTAAAATGGAAGAGAAGAGAATTTCCTCCCGCAAGACCAGAGTCGGCAAGGTCGTTTCCGATAAGATGGACAAGACCGTGGTCGTCGCCATTGAGGACCGCGTTGCCCATCCTCTGTATAAGAAGATCGTCGGCCGTACCTACAAGCTGAAGGCTCATGACGAGCAGAATGCTTGCGGTGTTGGCGACATCGTCAAGGTGATGGAGACCCGCCCCCTGTCCAAGGACAAGCGTTGGCGCGTGGTCG
>ENA-OPEC01002197-OPEC01002197.1-human-gut-metagenome-genome-assembly--contig:-NODE-2197-length-11260-cov-2.254797_pt1 | contig 11260 bp, 9 predicted proteins | sample MGYA00241622_ERZ501507 | MGnify/ENA primary metagenome ERZ501507 (study PRJEB25962, sample SAMEA2042582) | human gut metagenome | biome: human gut; feature: human-associated habitat; material: faeces... | reverse complement strand
CCAGGAATTTAGTTGCACTAATGGAAATGAAGAAATAGTTTTTGCGGATAAAATGATAGAATCTAAAGGGATATTTCCAAGTGTTTTTTAAACATATGAGGAATTATTTTTGGTATAATATAGTTAACTTAATGTATTCTTTTTATTTTATTGACAGTCTCTTTGTGCATATGTTATAATTTTTACAGAACAAAATAGATTAAGTTGTATAAGATTAAGTACTACGGCTAAAGTTTTCTTTTCTTAAATTTGAGAAAAAGAAGACTTTAGCCGTTTTTTGTGAAACAGGGGTGACAGAATGGATTACGGTTTAAAAGATAAGGTAGTTTTAGTAACAGGGAGCACAAAAGGACTTGGGAAGGCGATAGCAGAACTTATTGCACAGGAAGGAGGAATTCCAGTCGTTACAGGACGAAGAGTGAAGGAAGTGCATGAGATAATGATGGAACTTCGGGAAAAATATCAGGATGAGCGGATTCAGGGATATTGTGTGGATTTTTCAGAGCTTTCAAGTGTGGATTTCATCTTTGATGTCATAAAAAAGGATTTGGGCAGTATTGATGTTTTGATTAATAATGCTGGAATCTGGCCGACAGCATATGTAGTAGATATGAAGCCAGAAGATTTTGAGCGGACGATTCGTGTGAATTTAGAAGTACCATATTTGCTGTGTCAGAAATTTGTGCAGGAAAAGATAGCTGCTCAGCAGAAAGGAAAGATTGTTAACATTGTTTCGCAGGCAGCATTTCACGGATCAACAACAGGACATGCACATTATGCAGCATCAAAAGCAGGACTTGTAAGCTTTAGTATTTCTCTTGCAAGAGAAGTCGCAAAATATGGAATTAATGTAAATATGGTAGCCCCCGGAATGGTGAGGACACCGATGACAGAGGAAGCGTTGAAGGCAAAGTCAGATTATTATAATGGAAGAATTCCAATTGGAAGAGTAGCTGAGCCCGAGGAGGTCGCACAGGCAGCGGTATTCTTAGCATCAAAATGTGCGGATTACTATACGGGGATTACCTTTGATGCAACAGGCGGTATGTTGATGAGATAGATTGAAAGAAAGAATGAGTAAGTATGCATAAGCAAGTAATGGAAAATACAAGTAAAAACAGGAAAAATTATAAAACTTATCATGAAAAGTATTAATAGAAAGGAAAAATGATATGGCGTTAGTAAATATTAAAGAAATGCTTGAGAAGGCAAGAAGAGAACATTACGCGGTAGGGGCATTTGATGCAAGCACAATTGAGATGGCAATGGCTATCGTGGAAGCGGCAGAAGAAGAGAAATCGCCGGTTATTGTTATGGGACTGACTCCAGACTTACAGCAGGGCAATGAAAAAATGCTTACCTACTGGACAGAGAGCCTGAAAGATTTGGCGAAGAAAGCGAGTGTTCCTGTATGTCTTCATCTTGATCATGCGAGAGATATGAATTTCTTAAAACGATGTGTGGATGCCGGCTTTACTTCTGTTATGTATGATGCTTCTGAATATCCTTTTGAGGAAAATGTCAGATTGTCAAAAGAAGCAGCAGACTATGCACACAAATATGGGGCAACGGTGGAGGCAGAGCTTGGTCATGTAGGAGACGGCATTGTTTCTGGTGTAATAAAGGAAGACGGCAATTACGACAATCCAGAAGATTATCTGACCAATCCAGAAGAGATGAAGAGGTTTATTGCCGAAACGGGAGTGGACTGTCTGGCGGTTGCTGTTGGAACTTCTCATGGTGTTTATGTTCATGAACCAAAACTTGATTTTGAAAGACTGGAATTATTAAATAGCATTTCAGATATTCCTATGGTAGTGCATGGAGGTTCAGGAACACCAGATGATCAGATTAAAAAAGCCAAAGCCAAAATATCCGATCACGGAAATGGCAATATACACTGCGGCGGATTTTACCTGGCGGCTTATTTTGGTACAATGAAAGAAGAACTTGAAAAAGCAGGAACGATGGCAATCTGGATGAGCAATGCAAACAGAGAACCACTTAAAGCGGTAAAGAAGGTAGTAAAAGAAAAAATACGGCTTACAGGTTCCGCAGGAAAAGCTTAAAATATACGGAATTTTAGGAGGGTTACACATGGAAAAATATTTAATGGGAATTGATGCGGGAAATACATCAAGTAAAGTTGTTATTTTTGATTTATATGGGAAGATGATTGCCACAGCAGCAACACCGAGTATGCATTTTAAAAGAAGGGGAGAAGGCTTTGAAGAATTCGATGTTACAGAGTTGTGGAATCTTATATCAGTATGTATAAAAGAGGCAGTAGAGAAAGCAACAGTTGCACCAGAGCAGATTGCCGGTGTCGGAGTTACTTCCTTTGGTAATGGAGTTGTTTTCCTTGATAAAGAAGGATATGCCATTGCGCCAGGCTGTTTTTCACAGGATTATCGTGCCAACAGTATTATTGAAATGTATCAGAGAGAAGGAACATACGAAAAGATTAATGATATTGTAAAAGGTACATTATTTGCGGGAGAACCAGGCCCGATTCTTCGCTGGTATAAGGAAAATTACAGGGAGATTTATGATCAGATTGGTGGAATCCTTCAGTTTAAAGATTATATTATGTATCGCCTTACTAATGTATTTGCTACAGATTTAAATTGTTTTGGCGGAGCCTTTATGGTAGATATGAATACGATGGATTATTCCAGAGAACTGATGGATTTATACGGAATTCCGGAATTATATGATGCATTGCCAAAACTTGCGACAGAGCCGACAGAAATTGTTGGAACAGTAACAAAAGAAGCGTCAGAAATTACAGGACTCGCAGAAGGAACTCCTGTTGCAGCCGGAATGATGGATATACTAGCATGCCTGGTTGGTGCGGGAGCAACGGGAGAGGAGGTATATACTGCCGTTGCCGGTTCCTGGTGTATCAATGAAACACATTCCGATCGAATCATCCCGAATGCATCGTCCAATATGCCGTATCTGAAAAAAGGAGAATATTTAAACTGTTCTTATACCGGAGCTTCTGGTTCTAACTATGAATGGTTTACGAGAATTCTTGGTGGAACAGCAAAACTTGAGGCGCAGGATAGAAACTTGTCTCAATATGCTGTACTTGATGAACTTATTGAGATGGTACCAATTGAGAAGGTAAAAGTATTCTTTAGTCCTTTTGTTGCACAGCCAAGTATTCACATGAATGCAAAAGCGAATTTCTTTAACATTGATATGAGTACGTCTTATGCAGAAATCTGTTATTCTGTTGCAGAAGGAGTTGCTTTTATCCATAAACATCATATTGATTTTTTAAGAAATGCAGGGCTTCCAGTAAAGGAGATCCGATTAACTGGTGGAACAGCAAAAAGCCATGTATGGAATCAGATATTTGCAAATGTTTTACAGGTTCCAATTGTTGGTGTAGATTGTGAAGAAACGGGAGCACAGGGTGTAGCAATCGCAGCAGGTATTGGGGCAGGAGTGTATAAAGACTATGAGGATGCATTTGAAAAAGCTGTAAAAGTAAAAGAACCGGTATTGCCGGATGATAGCACTTTCCCTATTTATGAGAAGAGATATAAAGAGTGGTGTCGATTAAATGAAATTATGAAAACATACTGGGATGAAAAATCGAAAGGATGATAAAGTTGGAGAAACAGGGGTTTTTAGTTGTACCATCTATCCGTGATGTGAAATATTTAAAATATACGCTGGAGTCAGAATGCAGAGAGGTATTGTTATCGAATGCACATATTGGAAATTTAAAACAACTCACAGAGAACTGTCATAGAAATGGACAGAAAGTTATTGTAAATCATGAATTGATTGGAGGACTTGAAATGTTAAAAAAGCTGTATAAAGTAGATGGTGTGATAGGGTCTAGTGTTTCAAAGTTAAATCAGATGCAGCATATGGGACTGGAAACTATTTTTCGTATTTCCCTGATTGATTCTCATTCTGTAGAAATGGCACTACGTTCACTAAAAGGAGTCAATTTTACGGCAGTAGAACTTCGGCCATATTCTCATGCGGTAGAATTTCTTCCAATGTTTAAAGAAATATTTACAGGTAAGTTTTTCGCCGGTGGATTTATAAATTCAGAAGAACGAATAAAGATATGTCAGAAAGCGGGCTTTGACGGAGTTATGACAAGCACTAAGAAATTGTGGAGTTACATAGAATAATTAGAAAACAATGAGAATATTTCCATACTATTTTAAATAACAGGAAAAGAAGGAGTTTTTGAAATATCAAAAACTCCTTCTTTTCTTGCAAAAACCGTTATTTACCTGATTTTTACGAGTTCTTCTAAGGAAGAATTTGCAGAAGCATCCTGTTGAAATTATAATATCAATAAGATATTAAGAAAAGCGTTTTTCGAACTGATAATTTTCAATTTTTTCTAGAATGATAGAAAAATCACATAAAAAAAGTTAGGTGAGTGCGCAAAAAAATAAAATAAAATTAAGCAATATGCACAAAATAATTGACAAAATTAATTAAATATTGACAAAAATAATAAAAAACTTGCAATAAATAGTATGAAGAGTTATAATAAACCTAATAAAAATTATTTAGTAATAAAAATAATTTATGTTAGGAGGATATTATGAGTGAAAAAAAACTAACAAGAGAAGCTGACACGAGTACATTGTACGAGTTTAAAGGATCGGTTCCAAAGCCATCTTTACTTGTACCATTATCTCTGCAGCATGTACTAGCAGCGGTTGTTGGTGTAATTACACCATCCATTATCATTGCAGGAGTATGTGGGCTGACAGAGAGTGAGAAAACGATGATGATTCAGGCAGCGTTGCTCCTTACTGCCATTGCAACATTACTACAGTTATTCCCGATTTTTAATCGATTGGGGGCAGGGTTGCCTGTGATCATGGGAACTAGTTTTGCTTACGTTCCGACACTTCAAGCTATTGGTGGTGAATTTGATATGGGAACGATACTTGGTGCTGAAATTATCGGCGGTATCGTTGCAATTATCTTTGGAATTTTTGTAAAAGAGATTAGAAAACTATTTCCGGATGTTGTTACTGGAACTGTAATTTTTACAATTGGTCTTTCTCTTTATCCAACTGCGATAAAATACATGGCTGGGGGAGCCGGATCAAAAGAATTTGGAAGTATGAAGAATTGGGTTGTTGCTCTTTGTACATTTGGAGTTGTTCTTATTTTAAGTAATTTTACAAAGGGAATTTTTAAATTAGGGTCATTATTTTTCGGAATGATTGCAGGATATTTACTTGCTTTGGCATTTGGAATGGTAGATTTCTCCAGTGTTACTAATACGACAGCAATTGTGGCTGTGCCACAGTTCATGCACTTCCAGATTAAGTTTGTACCATCTGCATGTATATCACTTGCCATTGTTTATATTGTAAACTCTGTACAGACAATCGGTGATTTAACTTCCACAACAATGGGTGGTATGGATAGAGTTCCAACCAATCGTGAGTTACAGGGTGGCATTCTTACGCAGGGAGTTATGAGTATTTTTGGAGCATTTTTTGGAGGGCTTCCAACTGCGACATACAGTCAGAATGTAGGAATTGTCACAGTAAATAAGGTTATAAATAGAATCGTATTTTTAGTGGCAGCAGTTATTCTTATGATTGCAGGATTTATTCCTGTATTCTCAGCAGCATTAACAACAATTCCACAGAGTGTTATCGGTGGTGCAACATTATCTGTATTTGCACAGATTGCCATGACTGGTGTTCGTATGTTTACAAAAGATGGATTGACAGCAAGAAAGACAACGGTAGTTGGTATGTCTGTAGCTTTAGGTGTCGGAATTACACAGGTTGCGGATTGTTTATCAGGTCCTGGACTTCCGGGATGGATTAACAGTATCTTTGGTTCTTCCTCTGTAGTAGTTGCTACAATCATGGCTATTTTATTAAATTTGATTCTTCCGAAAGAAGAGACAGCAGCAGAAACTACAGAAGAAACGAAAGAATAAAGTAATCTTTCCAGAATCATATAATTTCAATAATGATGATTCTGGAAGATTATAAATATATTAGATTGTATTTTTCGATTTTATTTCATCTAAGTAACTATACAGAGTGTATTTGGAGATTCCTAAGAATTGGCAGACCTTTGGTCCGGATTTGGTGATCAGGAAAGCACCGGCTTCATTTAAAAGACGGACAACCTGTACCTTATCTTCCTTAGACATTAAGGTAACCGGCTTACCGATATGCTGTACACTCTGTGTGATTAATTCATCTAATAAATCGCCGATATTTACAGCAATAGGTTCTTTGGTAGTATCTTCTTCAATAGTACCAGTGAAGGAAGAAAGCTCTTTTTCCATAGCAAGCATTAAGGAAATGTCGTAATTGATTCCGAAAATTCCAATAATTTTATCGGAGTCATCACGAATAAAAATCGTACTTGATTTTAGAATTTTCCCGTTTTTTGTCTTTGTGAGATAAGCGAGCTTATCTTCCTGTTTTAAGTTTTGCTCACTATTATGAAGAGATTCCAGAACAATCTGAGAAGGTCCATCACCGATTCTTCGTCCAGTTACGTGGCCATTCTCAATGGCGATGATGGAGTGTTCTATGTCTTTTCCCTGCAGGTCATGTACAACAACTTCACAGTTAGAGCCGAACTGTACAGCCAGACCATGAGCAAGCCTTGTGTAAAATTCAATAAGAGATTTTTTCATAATCAATAAAACCTTTCTAAATGGAATATTTTATAACTATTTAAGTCCGTTATCACAGGATAAAGCAGACAAAATCAAAAGAATTTAAATAGTATATTTCATTATATCAGTTAAAAAAAATAAATTCAATTTCTAATCTAAAAAAAATTTAGGAGGACAGCTAAATGTTATTAATAGGAAATGGAAGAGTAATTACACGCGATCAGGAAAATCCGTATTTAGAAGATGGAGCGGTTGTTATTTCTGGAGAAAAGATAAAAGAAGTAGGATCTTTGACAGAAATGAAAGCAAAGTATCCGGAAGCGGAATTTGTAGATGCAAAGGGCGGCGTGATCATGCCAGGTCTTATCAATGCGCACACACATATCTACTCTGGTCTTGCAAGAGGCTTATCTATTGCTGGCAACAATCCAACAAACTTCCTTGAAGTATTAGATGGAACATGGTGGGCAATTGACAGACATCTTACTTTAGATGGAACAAAAGCCTGTGCATATGCAACTGTTCTAGACTGTATCAGAAATGGTGTGACTACTATTTTTGATCATCATGCAAGTTTTGGCTCTATCGAAGGTTCTTTGTTCGAGATTGAGAGAGCAGCAAAAGAAACAGGAGTTCGTTCATGTATTTGCCATTAAAGATGTTGTAAAAGAATTAGGTATCCGTTCCTGTCTTTGCTATGAGGTTTCTGAAAGAGATGGCGAGGAGAAAACTTTACAGAGTATCAAAGAGAACGTTGATTTTGCAAAATGGGCAAAAGAAGCAGATGATGATATGGTAAAAGCTATGTTTGGTGGACATGCCTTATTTACAATTTCTGATAAAACCTTCGAAAAAATGGTAGAAGCAAATGATGGAATGACAGGTTTCCATATTCACGTTGCAGAGGGAATGAATGATGTATACGATAGTATTCGCAACTACGGATGCCGTCCAGTAAACAGACTGTTATATAACGGATTACTTGGAGAAAAGACCATGTTAGGACATTGTATCCATGTAAGTCCTGCCGAGATGGATATCATCAAAGAGACAGGAACTATGGTTGTGAACAATCCAGAATCTAATATGGGTAATGCTGTAGGATGTGCACCAGTTCTTAAGATGATGGAAAAGGGTATCACTGTTGGTATGGGAACGGATGCGTATACGCATGATATGTTAGAGAGCATGAAGGTATTTTTAATTATCCAGAGACATCAGCAGGCAATGCCTAATGTTGCATGGTGTGAAGATGTGAAGATGCAGTTCGAGAACAACCGTATCATCGCAGAGAAATACTTCAATCAGCCTCTGGGTATTTTAAAAGAGGGTGCAGCAGCAGACGTTATTGTTATGGATTACAAACCATTTACTCCATTTTCAGACGAAAACATTGACGGGCATATAATTTTCGGAATGATGGGTAAAAACTGTAGAACAACTGTAATTAACGGAAAAGTACTTTATAAAGACCGTGAATTTGTAAACATTGATGAAGATGCAATCAATGCGTGGACAATGGAACAGAGTAAGAAGCTCTGGGGGGAATTAAATCACAGAACTTACTAAAATAAAATGATAATAAAGGGGAGAGTACTATGAGCGATATTATGAGACCGATGTCTATTGGACATCTTATGAACTGGGCATTAAGCGAATACAAAAAGAAAGGAAGTATTTTTGGTATTGATAAGCTTGTACATTACACAAGCGGACAGGCACTTCCTATTTATGAGGAAAAGATTGAATCTCCATTCGGACCAGCAGCAGGTCCAAATACACAGTTAGCACAAAACATCATTGCTTCTTATGTAGCTGGTTCCAGATTCTTTGAATTAAAGACTGTACAGGTAATGGATGGTGCAGAACTTTCTGCTTGCGTTGCAAAACCATGTATTACAGCAGGAGATGAGTGCTATAACTGTGAATGGTCTACTGAGTTATATGTTTCACAGGCATACGCTGAGTATGTAAAAGCATGGGTTGTATGTAAGATTCTTGCCAAAGAATTAGGACTTGGCAATCCAGACGGATTCGTATTTAATATGTCTGTTGGATATGACTTAGAAGGAATTAAGTCCGAAAAGGTAAATACATTCATTGATGATATGATCGAGGCAAAAGATACAGAAGTATTTAAAGAGTGTATCAACTGGGCATTAGAGAATGTAGATTCTTTTGAAAATGTAGATGCAGACTATATTAAGTCTATCAGCTCTAACATTTCCAGTTCCATCACAGAATCTACTCTTCATGGCTGCCCTCCGGATGAAATCGAAAGAATTGCTACTTATCTTATTACAGAGAAACATCTTCATACATTTATCAAATGTAACCCAACTCTTCTTGGATATGAATATGCAAGAAAGAGATTAGACGAGCTTGGATTTGATTATGTTGCATTTGATGACCATCATTTTGTAGAAGACTTACAGTGGGATGATGCGATTCCAATGTTAGAAAGATTAATGGCATTAACAAAAGAAAAGGGATTAGAGTTTGGTGTAAAACTGACAAACACATTCCCTGTTGACGTTGCTGCAAAAGAATTACCTAGCGAAGAGATGTATATGTCCGGACGCTCCCTGTTCCCATTAAGTATTCATCTTGCAAAACTGTTATCCGAACAGTTTGACGGCAAACTTCGTATTTCTTATTCTGGTGGAGCAACAATCTACAATATCCGTGAAATGTTTGACGCAGGTATCTGGCCAATCACAATGGCAACAAATATCTTAAAACCAGGTGGATATGAAAGATTAAGCCAGATTAGCGAGAAGTTCATGGAATGCGGTACAGAGAGATTCCACGGAACAGATACAAAAGCAATCGCAGCGTTAGATGACGCTGTTGCAAGCGATGAATTATATAAGAAACCAGTAAAACCTTTACCAGAAAGACATATGGAAAAAGAACTTCCACTGTTTGACTGTTTCACAGCTCCTTGCCGTAATGGCTGTCCGATTGCACAGGATATCCCAGCTTACCTTGAGGCAATGACAGAGGGCGATGCAACAAAGGCATTAGATATCATTTTAGAAAGAAATGCATTACCATTTATCACAGGAACTATCTGTCCACATCACTGTGGAGATAAATGTATGCGTAACTATTACGAAGAAACATTACATATCCGTGAGACAAAATATGCAGCAGCGGATGCCGCCTATGAAACAGTTCTTAAGAATATTGCAAAACCGGAAGCAAGAACAGATAAGAAGGTTGCTGTTATTGGTGGTGGTCCTGCGGGTCTTTCTGCAGCAATGTTCCTTTCAAGAGCAGGTGTCCCTGTTACTGTATTTGAAAAGTCTGAAAATCTCGGCGGTGTTGTAAGAAATGTTATTCCAGACTTCCGAATTAAGAGAGAAGACATTGAGAAAGATGTTGCACTTTGTAAAGCATACGGTGCAGAGTTTGTAACGGGTAAAGAAGTTGCTTCTATTAAAGCACTTAAAGAAGAAGGATATACAGATGTTATCGTTGCCATCGGTGCATGGAAACCTGGTAACGCACATCTTCAGTACGGCGGCGCATTTGATGCAGTAGAGTTCTTAGCAGATGCAAAGAATGAAAAAATTGAAGTTGTTCTTGGTAAAAATGTTGTTGTTCTTGGTGGTGGAAACACAGCAATGGACGTTGCAAGAGCAGCGATTCGCGTAAAAGGTGTAGAAAATGTACGTCTTGTTTACAGAAGAACAAAGAGATATATGCCTGCAGACGAAGAAGAATTAAGAGAAGCTATCGAGGATGGCGTACAGTTCATGGAACTTCTTGCACCGATTGGTGTGGAGAATGGACAGCTTAAATGTTCTGTAATGGAACTTGGTGAGGCAGATGAGTCTGGAAGAAGAGCACCAGTTGACACAGGAAAAGTAGAATATGTTCCAGCAGATACTGTAATTGCAGCTGTTGGAGAAAATATCGACGGTACATTATATGAAGATATGGGTGTGGAACTTGACCGCAAGGGCCGCCCGGTTGTAGATGCAAACATGATGACAAGTGTAGAAGGCGTTTACGCAGCAGGTGATTCCAGAAGAGGACCAGCTACTGTTGTAGAAGCAATCGCAGATGCATCGAAAGCTGCCGCAGCCATTGCAGGTATTTCCTACGAAAAATATGCAGAAGCGAATGTGGCAGAAGATTCAGCAAAATACATCGCCAAGAAGGGATACCAGAGTCCTGACCTTACAGAGATGCCAGATAAGAGATGTCTTGGATGTTCTACTGTATGTGAGACATGTGCAGATGTATGTCCAAACAGAGCAAACGTTGCAATTAAAGTTGCTGGTAAATGTCAGGAACAGGTTATCCATGTAGATGGTATGTGTAATGAATGTGGTAACTGTGCTGTATTCTGTCCATACGCTGGAAGACCTTACAAAGATAAATTTACATTATTCTGGAGTGAAGAAGATTTCACAAACAGCGAAAATGAAGGATTCTACTGTGAAGAAAACGGAGAAATCCATCTTCGTCTTGATGATAAAGTAGAAAAAACGGACATCAATGGCATCCGTACTATTTCCGCAGATGCAGCAGCGGTCATCGAGACAATTCAGAAGGATTATTCCTATCTGATGAAATAGTCAGGCGAGTATTATGGCTGTT
>ENA-OPEC01002194-OPEC01002194.1-human-gut-metagenome-genome-assembly--contig:-NODE-2194-length-11264-cov-9.080025_pt1 | contig 11264 bp, 8 predicted proteins | sample MGYA00241622_ERZ501507 | MGnify/ENA primary metagenome ERZ501507 (study PRJEB25962, sample SAMEA2042582) | human gut metagenome | biome: human gut; feature: human-associated habitat; material: faeces... | reverse complement strand
GCACACTTTGGATTTCAGAGAAGCGACATAGAACAGGTTGTTTTTGAAGGTTACAGAGATGATGACTTTGAAGGAATAGAAAAACTGTTTGAGATTAAAGATACTTATATGGAAGAAAAACGCAAAGGGGAAGAAAATCAATGATAACCAGTTATATGTACACCAATGTAGGTGGAAGAAAAGTAAATGAAGATTCCTGCATTACACTAGAGGATGGAAAAGAAAAATGCTATGTGTTGTGTGATGGTCTTGGAGGACACGGAAAAGGGGAGGTTGCCTCTGGTATGGTAACGGAAGTATTTGACCAGTGTTACCACGCGGGAGTCAGTAAACCTGACCAGTTTATCGCAGATACACTTATGGTTGCACAGAGTATGCTCCTTTCCGAACAAATAGCACAGAAAGCACAGGATGAAATGAAGACAACTGCAACAGCAGTGTTGATTTCAGAAGATACCGTATATAGAGGATATATCGGAGATTCCAGAATTTATGTTTTCAAAAAGAATAAAGTAAAGGAGCGCACATTGGATCACAGCGTTCCGCAGATGCTTGTAATGGCAAGGGAAATAAAAGAAAAGGATATTCGCAATCATCCTGACAGAAACAGATTACTTAAGGTAATGGGAATTGAATGGGAAGAACCGGCATTCAAGATAGAAGAACCATTGGGGACTGATGAGTGCCAGGCCATTCTTATGTGTTCCGACGGTTTTTGGGAACTTATTACAGAAAAAGAAATGTGCAAAATACTTAAAAAAAGCAATACCGTACAGGAATGGATTGAAAAAATGGCAGAGGTTGTACATGAAAATGGTAAAGACAAGAATATGGACAACAACTCCGCAATAGGAATATGGATTGGGTAATATGGAATACCAAAAAAATAAATATTACGAAATAGCAATTGTAAGCGATATCGGTGAGCGAAAAGAAAATGAAGATGCTTACGGGATTGATGTATCGGAAGAAAATGCGGCAGTGGTTGTATGCGACGGCATGGGTGGATTTGAAAGCGGTAAACTTGCAAGCGGTATAGCTGTAAATGAGTTAATCAGGTTATATAGGCAGAGAATTAATCAGAAAAAAATTGATGAAGATTTTCTTATATATGCAATGGATTCAGTTGATATTAGAATTTCCAATCTACATAACGAAGACGGAAAGAAAATGCATGCAGGAAGTACCTGTGTAATGCTGGCATTGCAAAAGAGAGGAATGTATTGCCTGTCGGTAGGCGACAGCCGGTTATATCTTTTAAGAAATAATGCCATTGCCCAATTAACAAGAGATCATACAGTGGCTCTAAAGGCAGAAAATGATTATAGACTAGAAAAAATATCCTATGATGAATATTTAAAACTAAGCGAAGATAAGTCCACACTTTGCAGTTATTTCGGACTGGGTGGAATTGAAATTTACGACCTGAATAAAGAATTGTATGAGCTGAATAAAAATGACATATTAGTGGCGGTAACAGACGGTTTGTATAAATCCCTCAATATTAATGAGATAAAAGATATTTTACTGAAAAACAGGGATGTAAAGAGTATGGCAGAGCAACTGATACATAAAGCCGCTTTATTTGCCAAAGGAAAAAATCAGGATAATACAACAGTAGCAATATGCAGAATAAGATAAAAAAGGAGATAAAAATATGAAAATGACAAGATGTTCAGGACCGGATTTACACTTTTTCGATGGAGAAAAATATAGTGTGTGTCCGGTTTGCGGTTATCCAGCAGCAACTAAAGAAGATGATGAGAAGTTATTGATGCAGGATGCAGTAGAAAAAAAACAGCATAAAGAAAAGAAAAAATGGCCGTTTGGAAATGTTAAGAAAGAAGAAAATTATGAACCTGTAATTAATAATGATGAGTGTGCGACTCAGGCAATGACAGACGTAATATCTAATTCGGTTAAGCTTGATGACAACCATATAACAACGGGCGTCAGAACTTCAACAGGAGTTGAGACTATTGCAATGGAGCCGGTTAAAGAGAGCGAAGAAAAAATACATAGTGTTGAATATACCCAGAAAAACTCAAGCAGTGCTTTTCAGAATGAAACACCTATTCCACAATTGGTGCCACATGCTGAGCCTGTAATACAGAAGCCGGTATACAACTCGGCAGCCGCTTATGACTCGGCAAAAACTGTGGGTATTTACGCAGATGCAGAGACAGAACCTGTTGTTGGCTGGCTTGTTTGTATTAAAGGAGACGAATGTCAGGGAGAAAGTTTTAATCTTAAAGCAGGCAAAAACATGATAGGAAGAGGAGCCGGAATGGATGTAATGATACCGGAGCCAACAGTTTCAAGGGATAAGCATGCAGTTATTACATATGAACCAAAGAAAAGAATTTTTCTGATACAGCCTGGCGACGGTAACGGAATGGTATATCTTAACGATGAACTTCTTATGACTTTTTCAGAAATAAAATCAAGAGATATTATTCAGCTTGGGGAAGCTATGTTTATGTTTTATCCATTCTGCGGTCCTGAGTTTACATGGGATGACTATATAGGAAAATAGACGAAATCAGAGGCTTATGATGAGATGCAATAATTGTTTTGAAGAATATGATGAAGACCTTGGGGTATGTCCATATTGCGGATATACGGAGGGACAACCACCAAAAGAATTGTATATGTTATTTGCAGGAACTGTGCTCCAATCAAGATATATTGTAGGTAAAGTTCTTGGATTCGGTGGATTTGGAATTACATACAAAGCGTATGATACCAAATTGGAGAGAATGGTTGCGATAAAAGAATACTATCCGGCGGGACTGGTATATAGAACACCTGGAACAAAGGATGTTGTTGTGTTTAAAGGGAAACGATATAAAGACTATGCCGATGGATTAAAAAGATTCCTTGATGAAGCGCGTAATGCTACAAAATTTCTTGATAACCCATATATTGTTGATGTTATGGAATTTTTTGAAGAAAACAGCACAGCATATTTTGTTATGGAATTATTCGTAGGGGTTACGCTGGATGAATTCCTTAAAGAAAATGGAGGCCGAATTGATGGCGAATCAGCGGTAGCAATAGCACTTTCTGTTGGCGGTGCATTAAAAGATATTCATAAAGCCGGATATATTCATAGGGATGTAGCACCGGATAACATATATATGTTAAGTAACGGAAAAATTAAACTGTTCGACTTTGGCGCAGCACGTTTTTCAGCTAACGAAACATTGTCGATCGTATTAAAGCCGGGTTATGCACCTGCAGAACAGTACGATTCTGTCAATAAACAGGGACCATGGACGGATATATATGCGCTTGGAGCAACCATGTACAGGATGGTTGTAGGAGTGAAACCGGATGAATCCACCAACAGAAAAATGGAGGATAAGGTACAACCTCCACATGAACTGATTCCTGAAATTTCTGAAAATCTGAGTAATGCGATAATGAGAGCAATGTCTGTTGAAATTCATTTAAGATATCAGACTATTGATGAATTTATGGCAGCAATCACATCCGAGAAAAAAGTCCGTTCTGTGGAAAGTGTAAGAAAAAGAAGAAAGAATTTCAGATGGATAGGGATTGCAAGTTCGGTACTGATTGTTGCCGGACTTGTCACATACTTTTCAAGAAATTGGAATAAACAGAAAGGAGAAGCAACCCTCCCGGATGCAAAGATAAATGTATGGTATGTGATGGACGATGCGGATAACATGGAAGAAAGCCATAAGCCAAAAGGTATAACACAGGCATTAAATGACTTCACGGAAATGTACTCCAATGTGGAAATTAACTATGAAGCAATTCCGAAAGAAGAATATTCGGAGAGATTAAAGGCGGCGAAAGAAGAAAATAATCTGCCGGATTTATTTGAAAGTACCGGTATTGACGAAGCTGTATTATCTAATGCTGAAACTCTAGGAAATGTTATTTCGGAAGTTGATACCGACAAATTATATTTTCTGAATAATTATGAAGAATATTATAAATCAGAAAAACAGATACCTACATCCTTTGTAATGCCTGTAGTATTTATTAACACAACTAAAGCAGAATTTGACGGAGATTTTCTGAAAGATATTAATGAAATAGTATCGGATGATAAAGAAATTACCTATTCAATAGATGATGATTGGATAGAGTATTACAACGATAAAGTGGATTTTGGCAAATACAGAGAAATAGAAGATGGCAAAGAAGCATTTGTTTCGGGACAAAGTGCAATATATTTTGGCAGCAGTAAAGACATTGAAGGAATATATGAGACTATGACCGGTAAGTGTAAACATATTACACTTGAAGGTGATGAGGTACAATGTCGTGCAGGATGTGACTGGAGTATCTCAGGTATATCAGGAAAAGATGAGATAAAAGTTGCTGAAAGGCTTTTAGCATATCTTATAGAGGACCCTACCGCACAGGATTATTTGTATATGCAAGGTGATTTGGGAGATAAAACTAAATTACCGGTTAATAAAGGTGCTATTGAAACACTTATTGGTGATGATGCACAGTTTTATAAGAACATTCTTAGCGAAATAGATAACTTTGGATACAAAGGAGAATGATGATGAAAAGATGTTTAGGATGTATGGAAACATACAGTGATGAATTAAATATATGTCCTCATTGTGGGTATGTAGAAAATTCTATGCCCGAAGAGGCCATCCATATGATACCGGGAACAATTTTGCACGGACAGTATATTGTTGGTAAAGTAGTCGGCTACGGAGGATTTGGTGTTACATATATAGCATGGGACAGTGTCCTTGAAAAACGAGTAGCAATTAAAGAATATCTTCCAAGTGAATTTTCAACAAGAATGCCAGGTAAACCACAGCTGACAGTATTTAATGGTGATAAAGCACAGCAGTTTAATGATGGTTTGAAAAAGTTTTTGGATGAAGCAAGAAGGCTGGCGAAATTTCAGGATGAGCAGGGTATTGTTAAAATATATGATTGCTTTGAAGAAAATGGTACCGCCTATATTATAATGGAATATCTTGAGGGTGTAACTCTCGGAGAATTTTTAAAGGAAAACGGAACATTGCCTGAAAAAGTTGCAATCCAGATGATGATGCCAATTATGAAGTCTCTTAAGACGGTTCATCAGGCAGGCATTATACACAGAGATATTGCACCTGATAACATAATGATATCCACAGACAGTCAGATTAAACTGATAGATTTTGGTGCTGCGAGATATGCGACAACAAGTCACAGCAGAAGTCTTACGGTAATAATTAAACCGGGATATTCTCCGGAGGAACAGTACAGAAGTCGTGGAGACCAGGGACCACATACAGATGTCTATGCAGTAGGTGCCGTGTTATATAAGATGATTACAGGAAAAACACCACCTGACGCAATGGAACGAAGAGCATATTTTGAAAATGGAAAAAAAGACATGCTTGAACCGCCTAGTAAGTATTGCAAGACAATATCCAAAAATGTTGAAAATGCAATACTTAATGCAATGAATGTGCGAATTGAAGACAGAACTCCGGATATGCCTACGCTTATTGAGGAATTAACAACTGAGGAAGAAGTAGTCAGAAGAAACGGTAAAATCAAGAAGATAGATATATTAAAATGGCCTTTAGGTGTTAAAATTGCCGTTCCGACTGCATTAGTGTCAATAATAACCCTTATTGTATTATTTTTAACAGGAGTTATAGGCTTCAAAAAGCATACACCGCGAGATATTTATATACCTGATGGAATGACAAGAGTGCCGCGTATAGTAAGTATGCTTGAGGATGAGGCACAGGCTACACTTGTTGAGAAAAACCTTAATCTTGTCGTGAGCGGTAAACAATATGACAGCCAGATTGCAGAGGACTGTATTCTTATGCAGGAACTGACAGTAGGTTCCGTTGTTCCTATAAATTACAATTTAGGTGTTGTAATAAGTGCGGGAGAACGAAGCGTTTCAATGCCATTTGTTGTGGGCTTTGACAAAGATACAGCAATAAAAAATCTCGAAGATATGGAATTATCTTACGAAATAATAGAAGATTATGACAGTGTTTTTCCTGAAGGATACATATGTGCCCAGAGTATAGCGGGAGGAACAGAAACAAGTATCGGAACAGTAGTAACCCTTACAGTGTCATTGGGAAGAGATCCTGACGTAGACTACAGTTTTGATGAAGATGTTATGCCTGATATAGTAGGTATTTCTCTTGATGAGGCGAAAAAACTTTGTGAAAAACAGGGAATTATTCTTATTGTTTCGGGATATCAATATAACGCAGATTATGATGCAATGTACGTTCTTGCACAGGGCGTTAAAGAAGGCGAAGCAATACAGAAAGATGCGACAGTAGAAATTGTTTTATCTAAAGGAAAGCAGTCATATATTGTTCCGGATGTTGTTTACTTTGAAGAAGAGGAAGCAATTAACATAGTAAAAGAACGTGGTCTGGATTGTGATATAACTTATAAAGAAGATGAAAATGTCGCAGAAGGTTGTGTCGTAAGCCAAAGTGTGGCATCCGGAACACAGGCGAAAGCAGGAGATGTAATTTCACTTGTTGTATCTTCTGGTCCGCCTAAATTTGATATGATTGATGTTGTAGGCGAACAGCATAAAGATGCAGAAGAGAAACTTCATGAACTTGGATTGGTTGTGACAGTTGATTATATTTATGACGAAAATTATGAACTTGGAACAGTAATCAAACAGAGTGAAGAAAAAGGTGCAAAAGTATATAAAGGATATGAAATTACAATAACTGTAGTATCGGATGAAGCACTTATTAATGTACCTGACGTTGTTGGCAAGGATTTTGATGAAGCAACTGAAATGATTACATCAGCAAACCTCAAAGTTGAGAAAAATGAAATCTACGACAACAATGTTGCAGCAGGTTTAGTAATATCACAGACACCACAGGCAGGCAGTTCACAAAAGGGAGGTACTAAGATACTTCTTACAGTGAGCCTTGGAAAACAGCCTGTAACCGTTAAATTTAATTCTTTAGGCGGAACTTGTCCGGAATCAGAAAGAACGGTATATTATACAGAAACCTACGGTGAACTTCCTGTACCAACAATGCAGTATCATAAGTTCCTTGGCTGGTATACAGCGGAAAAATCAGGTTCACAGGTAGAAGCTGATACTAAAGTAAATAATGTAAATTCCCAGACACTTTATGCAAGATGGGAAAGAATTTATGTGCGAGTAGCTTTTGACGCAAATGGAGGAAAAGTAGGAACTTCTTCTACCAATATTGCTATGGGTGAAAAATACAGTCTCCCAACTCCTGAAAGAAAATATTATTCTTTTGATGGCTGGTATACAGAAAAAAATGGTGGCACTAAAGTAACGTCAAGTGATGTAATGTCAACCGGTGAAAGGCACACATTATACGCACATTGGACAGTTAAAAGTGTAACTGTTACCTATGACGCAGGTAGCGGAAACGTTACAGGAGATACAAATGTTAAGTATAATCTTGGAACAGAGTATGGCAAAAAACTGGCAACGAGAACTGGTTACACATTTATGGGCTGGTATACTAAAGCAAATGGAAGTGGTACAAAAGTTCTTGAAACTGATATAGTAACAGATGAAAAAGAACATACATTGTATGCATATTGGTCAAATAAGGCAATTACAATTACATTAGACCCACGAAGCGGTACCCTTAGTGAGCGTTCGATAAAGGCGGAATATGACAAAGAATATGGCACACTGCCTACTCCTGAAAGAAAAGGATACACTTTTGAAGGCTGGTATACCAGTGCTTCCGGCGGTGACAGGGTTACAGAGTCCTCTGTCTGCAAGGATGAAAAGGATGCTACTTTGTATGCGAGATGGGCTGAAATATATGTAACCAATATTACATTAAGCAAAAATGCTAACGAAACAACGTATTATATTGGCGATACAGTCAAAGTTACGGGTGCCGTAATAACTGCAACCTATAATGATGGAAGTACCGCTGAAATTTCAGCTGATGATAGCAAAGTTGGTAAAAACTACCCTGATATGAATTCGGCAGGAAATAAAAATGTTACTTTGTCATTTAGTGGAAAAAATTATTCATACCTGATTAGTGTAAAAACGCCAAGCATATCAATTAATGGTGGTACAAATGGCAATCGTACATCACAATTAACCGCCTCTTATGATGTCGGAAATCAGGAAAACATATCTATTAACTGGTCATCATCAGATACATCTGTTGCAACCGTTAATAATGGATATGTTGCTTTTAACAAGAACAAAGGCTCAAATGCCAGTACAGTCATAACAGCATCTTATAATTATAAAGGTCGCACGTATAAGGCAACCCGAACTTTACGGATAGAGTATGGTAGCTGGAGTGGAGAGTCAGAAAATTATGTTGCTGAAAGTGATACACGACATGTCCATACAAGGAGTAAAACTGATACCACAGAAAGTGAAAGCACATCACTTAATGGATGGACAAGAACTGGTGAACGTAAGGTTTATACAGGAGAATGGGAATCTGGACATAGACGGGATACCGAAATGCCATCAGATACAGGAGATGCTGAATGGTGGTTAGATTATACAGATTATCATTATTGGCATTATCATAATAAATATCCTGAAGGAGGTGGAGGTATTGATTCTATAGGTATTAATTCTTATGGTAAATGTGAATTTTATTCAGCCGCTGAAGGAAAACAAGCAAGTGATGCACCAGATAAGGGTGGCAGAGGGTATGGATATTGTGGTTTAGAAGAATACCATCATTGCCCATATAACTGGACTGCTTATTGGCGTGAGAAAAATTATATATATAAACGACGTCCTTATAAAAAGATTTACACATATAGCAGAACATATACAATATATTCATATTGTGATATTAGATATTACTATTAGAATATAGCACACAGGCGTATGCCCTAAGCAAGGGCATACGCCTATATTTTTTTATTTTTATGAAAAATACATTTTGAGGTTACATCAATTAATATGATTTAATAATGTCCTCAACATAATCTAAGTCCAATCCGCAGAAGTCGGAAATCTGCTCCGGAGTTTTACCGGAATTAAACATTGACAATACAAATTCAGCTCTGCCTGTAGCTTCACCTTTATAATAGCCATCTTCATACGCTATCTGCTTTAAATTCACAATCCGTATATGTTATAATAATTCCATATTAAAGGAGACTCACTATGCATTACGTTATTTCAGATATACATGGGCAAATCACAGAGTTTAAAAACCTGCTTGAAAAAATAGATTTTGACGGAATCCGTGATAAAATGATAATAGCAGGCGACGTTCTTGACCGTGGTAATTATGGAATTGAACTGATTAAATATATAGAACCGTACATTGAAACAGGTTCAATGAAAATACTTATGGGAAATCATGAAATGTTTTGTCTGAACTATCTTGATGGAAAACTGGATGATTTAACTTATAAATTATTTGGTGGCGCAGGCACAATAAAAAGTCTTAATAAGATGACGAAAGAATCGAAAGAAAATCTGTATCTTTTCCTTAAAAATCTTCCTATTTATGAGGAAATCCGGACAAAATATGGTGAAACAGTTGTTACTCATTCCGGACTTTCTGCAAATTGCATAATATTTAATAAGGGTAAAACAATTAATGTTGTAAAATCGATTGAGGCAGCGGCGGACATAAATTTATACGATTTTTTATTATCCGACGATATCCACCGTATGGAAGAATATGACCTTAACCGTTTAGATAAGTTTTTGATTGTAGGACATGTTCCGGTAATGAATCTAAATGATGATGAAAGCAACCATATCTACAGAGCAACCGGCTATATGTGTATTGATACCGGAGCACCATTTGTAGAAAAAGGTGGTGCTATGTCTTGCTATTGCGTGGAAACTGATGAGCAGATATATTTATAAAATTTTAATAATATTCCTCTTTATTTTTCTATAGTCTTGTGCTAACATACAACTAAAGCATTCATATTCTTTTTTCTATGACGTAAGTCATTTCTAATTTCTAAATTGAAATCAATGCTTTATACCCAATCTAATTTTATAAGGCAGGAAGTTTTTATTTAGAATTAATGGCTTTTTCTGCCTGGAAGGAGAACATATGAATAATGAAACTGTAAACAGAAAATACAAGGATACCGTATTCAGGCTTTTATTCAAAGATAAGTCTAATCTTCTCTCACTCTTTAATGCGGTTAACGACACCGACTTTTCCGATGAAAACGATATCAAGATAACTACCCTTGAAAATGCCATATATATGACGAGCAAGAATGATATTTCCTGTATCATAGATATGAAGCTTAACCTTTTTGAACACCAGTCAACAGTCAACCCGAACATGCCATACCGCAACCTTGAATATGTGACAAAGTGTTTTAAAAGATATGTTGGTAATTTTGATGTATATTCCGGCAAAGCCCTTACCTTACCTAATCCTAAGTTTGTTGTATTTTATAACGGTGTTAATGAGCAGCCGCCAATCAGGGTAATGCGTCTGTCCGATTTATATGCCCACAAGGACGAGATACCTAATCTTGAACTTGTGGTTATCCAGTACAATATCAATAACCTGGTGAATTGCACCTTAATGGACAGATGTGAACCCCTTAAGGAATATTCAGAGTTTATCGGATGCATCAGAAGCAATCTCAAAACAATGGATAAGGGAGAGGCAGTGGATTCAGCCATTGATTATTGTATCGGAAACGGTATTCTTAAGGATTTTCTCACTAATAACAGAAATGAGGTCAGGTCAATGAGTTTATTTGAATTTGATGCGGAAGTACATGAAAAGGCGATAAAGCAGATAGCGTATGAAGAAGGTGAACTTGCGGGCTATGATAAAGGAGAAGAGGCAGGTGCTATCAGAGGCAGAGCTGAACTTATATTATCGATGTTTAATTCCGGTAAGACACCGGAACAGATTTCTGATTTTTGCGGATTAGATTTGAAAGAAGTGGAAAAGATTATTGAACAATCAGATGGAAATTCACTGGATAATTAAATGTTTTGGAAAATACATATGATAATCGTTACGAAAATCCGATGAAAACGATATCATAATAACTATCCCTGTACAATATAAATAACCTGGTGGATTGCATCTTAATGGACAGATGTGAACCCCTTAAGGAATATTCAGAGTTTATCGGATGCATCAGAAGCAATCTCAAAACAATGGATAAGGGAGAGGCAGTGGATTCAGCCATTGATTATTGTATCGGAAACGGTATTCTTAAGGATTTTCTCACCAATAACAGAAATGAGGTCAGGTCAATGAGTTTATTTGAATTTGATGCGGAAGAAC
>ENA-OPEC01002185-OPEC01002185.1-human-gut-metagenome-genome-assembly--contig:-NODE-2185-length-11292-cov-3.067011_pt1 | contig 11292 bp, 6 predicted proteins | sample MGYA00241622_ERZ501507 | MGnify/ENA primary metagenome ERZ501507 (study PRJEB25962, sample SAMEA2042582) | human gut metagenome | biome: human gut; feature: human-associated habitat; material: faeces... | reverse complement strand
TACGAGTGGTTTGTTGCTCTGGATAATAAACATGTTGTAGGTTTTGTGCCGGTGGAGCACAAGAAGTATGAATGTGTCATCAACAACTATTATATTAAGGAAAGGAATGTTGACACGCTAAAATTGCTTCTGGAAAAGGTACTTGAGAAGCAGGGCGAGGAGAGTAGTCTGACGGCTGTTAGCTTTGTTGAAGATAGGGATGTCTTCAGCGAGCTGGGCTTTTTGGAAGACAAGGTATGGACCCGTTATGTGAAAATGAAGAAAAACAGATAATTATGGCTACACCCAAAAATGTGTATGAACTGGCGCAAGAACGTCTTGATGTGATTTTTAGGGAATTTGACACGATATGCGTCTCTTTTTCGGGAGGAAAAGATAGTGGAGTGTTGCTGAATTTGTGCATAGACTATATCCGCCGGAACCGGCTGAACCGTAAACTGTGTGTATTCCATATGGACTATGAGATACAGTACAGCATGACCATTGATTATGTGGACCGGGTATTGGAGGCGAATAAGGATATATTGGAGGTGTATCGTGTTTGTGTGCCTTTCCGTGTAACGACTTGTACGTCGATGTACCAGAGTTACTGGCGTCCGTGGCAGGAGGATTTGGAGGACATTTGGGTAAGGAAGATGCCGAAAGGCTGCCTCACTAAAGAGACGTTTCCTTTCTACACTCCCGAAATGTGGGATTATGAGTTCCAGATGCACTTTGCCAAATGGCTGCATGAGAAGAAGGATGGAGTGCGTGCCTGCTTTCTCATAGGCATCCGTACGCAAGAGAGTTTTAACCGCTGGCGCAGCATCCATCTGAACCGGAAGTATCAGATGTACCACAATTACCGCTGGACCTCGAAGATAGGCAATGACATTTTCAATGCTTATCCCATTTATGATTGGAAGACGACGGATATCTGGACGGCCAATGGCAAATTCGGCTTTGACTATAACCATTTGTATGACCTATATTATAAAGCCGGAGTCAATATCGAACGCCAGCGTGTGGCAAGCCCTTTTCTTTGTGAGGCACAAGAGAGCCTGAAGCTGTATCGTGTCATCGACCCGAATACTTGGGGAAGAATGATAGGGCGGGTCAACGGGGTGAACTTTACCGGTATTTACGGAGGGACGCGTGCTATGGGGTGGCAGACGGTCCGACTGCCCGAAGGGTATACGTGGAAAGGCTTTATGCAGTTCCTGCTTTCCACCTTGCCGGAAGAGACCCGGAGGAACTACTTGAAAAAGCTTACCGTCAGCATTGAATTCTGGCGTACAAAAGGGGGGTGTCTGGCTGACGAGACCATCCAGAAGCTGAGGGATGCAGGAGTGTCCATTGAAGTGATAAATACCACGAATTACAAGACAAACAAGAAGCCGGTGCGCATGGATTATCTGGATGATATTGACATCGCGGAATTCCGGGAAATTCCCACTTATAAGCGGATGTGCATATGCATCCTGAAGAATGACCATGCCTGCAAGTACATGGGTTTTGCCTTGAACAAGGAAGAGGCATACAAAAGAGACAAGATAATGGAACAATTCAAAAATATGATGTTATGAGCGTAGATAAAAGTCCGGTATATAACGTAAGGGCAATTCCAATAGAGAAAATACAAGCAAACGATTACAATCCGAATGTAGTGGCACCGCCCGAAATGAAGCTTCTGGAGCTTTCCATCTGGGAAGATGGTTTCACCATGCCTTGTGTCTGTTACTATGATGAGGAAGAGGATAACTACATCCTGGTGGACGGTTACCACCGTTATCAGGTGTTGAAGACATCCAAAAGAATTTATCAGCGCGAAAACGGGTTGCTTCCCGTGGTCGTGATTGACAAGGAACTTTCCAACCGTATGGCGTCCACTATCCGTCATAATCGTGCCCGTGGTACGCATAATATCGAGTTGATGTGCCATATTGTTGCGGAATTGGACAGAGCCGGTATGTCTGATGAATGGATAATGAAGAATATCGGAATGGATCGCGACGAAGTGTTGCGTTTAAAGCAAATTTCGGGTCTGGCAGACTTGTTTGCGAACAAGAACTTCAGCATTCCGGATAAGAAAGAAGAGTATGTGGCGGATAAATAAATGAATATTTCAGGGGTGGATTTTTTAATCTGCCTCTTTATATTCATTAACAAGTGAAATATTTCGTTGCAAACTTGCATAATTTAGTCAAATCGCCTACATTTGTCAGCATCAAAACAAACAGAATAGGTCCTATGTGCTTTAAGGCACTATAAAAAACATTACATGAAGAAAATTTTGGTTAGTGGCGGTGCTGGTTTTATAGGTTCTCATCTTTGTACCCGATTGATAAACGACGGGCATCAGGTGATTTGTCTGGATAATCTTTTCACCGGTTCGGAAGGAAATATCACTCATCTGAAGAGCAATCCCCGCTTTGAATTTGTACTGCATGATGTGGAAACCCCTTATGAGGCAGATGTGGACGAAATCTATAATCTGGCTTGTCCTGCTTCTCCCATCCACTACCAATATGATGCCATTAAAACCATCAAGACTTCTGTATTGGGCGCCATCAATATGCTGGGACTGGCCAAAAAGACGAATGCCAAGATATTGCAGGCTTCTACCAGCGAAGTGTACGGTGACCCCGTTATTCATCCCCAAGTGGAAAGTTATTGGGGAAATGTAAATCCAATTGGCCTCCGTTCTTGTTATGATGAAGGGAAGCGTTGTGCCGAGACATTGTTTATGGACTATCACCGCCAGAATGGAGTGCGGATCAAGATTATCCGTATATTCAATACGTACGGTCCTCGGATGTTGCCGAATGACGGACGGGTGGTTTCCAATTTCGTGGTTCAAGCATTGCAGAACCAGGATATTACAATATACGGTTCGGGTAATCAGACGCGAAGTTTCCAATATGTAGATGACTGTATAGAAGGTATGGTGCGGATGATGAACACGGAGGACGATTTTATCGGTCCGGTAAACTTGGGAAATCCGAATGAATTCTCCATATTGGAACTGGCGGAAAAGGTCATTAGGCTGACGAATTCCAAGTCGAAACTGATTTTCAAGCCACTGCCTCATGATGATCCCAAACAGCGTCAGCCGGACATCACTCTGGCAAAGGAAAAGTTGGGCTGGGAACCGACTATAGAGCTGGAAGAGGGTTTACAGTATATAATAGAGTATTTTAAGGAATATCGTTCCTAACTAAATAGTAATTTTGATAACGGGAAAAACAATATAGAAAGATGAACATGGAAATAAATCCTTCCGAATACAAGATTCTCATCGTTGACGATGTGATGTCAAACGTTTTATTGTTGAAAGTGCTTTTGACAAATGAGAAATTCGCGATTGCTACTGCAAGTAACGGGCGGCAAGCGTTGGAACAGGTGGAAAAGGAAAATCCTGATTTGGTTTTGCTTGACGTAATGATGCCGGACATGAGTGGTTTTGAAGTAGCTCAACATTTAAAGTCAAATCCGAATACAGCTGATATTCCAATCATCTTTCTGACCGCACTGAATAGTACGGCAGATATTGTGAAGGGGTTTCAGGTTGGCGCGAATGACTTCATCTCTAAGCCTTTCAATAAGGAGGAATTGATTATCCGTGTTACCCACCAAATATCTTTGGTAGCTGCCAAACGGTTGATTTTGAGTAAGACGGAAGAACTGCAACGTACTATTGCCGGGCGTGACAAGCTTTATTCGGTGATTGCCCATGACTTACGTTCTCCGATGGGATCCATCAAAATGGTGCTGAATATGCTGATATTGAACTTGCCATCTGAGAAAATTGGCGCCGAAATGTACGAGCTTCTGACGATGGCTAATCAGACTACGGAGGATGTGTTTTCATTGCTGGATAACCTGCTGAAATGGACAAAGAGTCAAATCGGTAAATTGAACGTGGTTTATCAGGATGTGGACCTCGTCGAAGTGACAGACGGTGTCATTGAGATTTTCAGTATGGTGGCAAGCCTGAAGAAGATAAGAATCCGCGAGATGAAACCGGAAAAAATGATGGTCAACGCTGATATTGACATGCTGAAGACAGTGGTCCGTAACTTGTTGAGTAATGCCATTAAGTTCAGTAAGGAGAACTCAGAGGTACTGGTGAAGATGGAGGAAGTAGATGGTATGGCAGTTGTCAGCGTTCAGGATTATGGCTGTGGCATCAGCGAGGAGGGGCAGAAGAAGTTGTTGCATACTGATACGCATTTCAGCACGTTCGGCACGAACAACGAAGAAGGCTCGGGACTGGGCTTGTTGCTATGCAAGGATTTTGTCGTGAAGAATGGCGGTAAACTGTGGTTTACTTCCAAGGAAGGCGAAGGCTCCATATTCAGCTTCTCTATTCCGGTGAAGAAGTGATAACGAAGAAAATAGAACGGATGGTCCGTTGAAGTAAAACAGACCATCCGTCAGACTCAAATAGACCGTCTGTTACGGTCGTGCAGACCATCTGTTTCTTATGAACGGATGGTCTGTTTTTTATCTCTTACACAGACTGCGGAAATCGCAATATTCACATTTCCGGGTATCCTCTGTTTGGCTGAATGTTTCTTCTTGGCTGAATATCTCCTGCAGGAGTCCGTGCAGCCGTTCGCGAAACTCGTCTTCGAAGAAAGCGAAGTTGTTGACCGGTACCTTGGGTTGTCGCGGCGCTCCCATTTCGATGACCGGGGAGTAGCTTTCGGAAGCTGCCCGGTGGATGTAGAGCAGGGAAGGGGCTACCTTCAGCGATTGCTTGCGGCAGAGGATGGCGGCGTACAGAAACGTCTGGAAAATATAGTTGGGACGGTTGTCGGCGGGAGTAAACAGTTGTTCTATATTTTCAGGAGTCTTGGGAGTACCGCCTGTCTTGTAGTCCACGATACGTAGCGTGTCTCCTTTGCTGTCCAGGCGGTCGATGGTACCGCCTATCTGTAAGGCAAGCTTTCCTTGCGGAGTATCTATTTCCATCATTTCTCTGACGTCCTGTTCCATACCCTCCATACGGAACGGGGCATATTGCAGGTCATTGCGCAGAAGCTGGCGCAGGTAAGAGGCAATGACTTTGGAATGGATAAGCTGCGTACCGTTATATTCCGGTTGCTCCGTAAGGGGCACATGGAAGAACTTTTCTTTAAAAGCATTGTCCACATAGGCTTGCAGGCGAACATCGTCTTTCAGTAATTGTTCCAGGTCGTCTTTACGTATCTCCCGTCCGTTGGCTGTCAGTTCGTTGTACACCAGTTCGGCGGAACGGTGGAAGATGGTGCCGAAGAGGGTGGAGTCTATCTCGGCGCTTACTTCATCGGGAGCTTTCAGGCCGGCTACGTATCGGTAGTAGAATTTCAGGCGGCAGTCCAGATAGGCATTGAGGGCAGAGGGGGAGAAGAACGCTTTGGGACGTCGGTGGATGTCGTAGGCGTCGAACATCTGTTGCAACATCTCCGGTGTCTTGTGAATCTCAATTTCCCGGGCTTGCTGTGGAGATTGTCCGGCTTCAAGGTACTCAAGGGAGATGTTGTGCGGCGACTCTACCAGGAATTGCAGCATGAAGCGGGACATCTCCCCGCGGTTCAGTCCGTCCGAAGAGATGTTATATAATAAGGTGACGTTTTCTGCCCGTTGGATGAGGCGGTAGAAGTAGTAGGCATAGACGGCATTCTTGTGTTCTATGGTGGTCATGCCGAAGGCCTTCCTCAGGTTGTAGGGAATGAAGGAGGAGTCGCCTCCGGCTTTGGGCAATTGCCCTTCGTTGAGGGAGAGCATGATGAGGTTGCGGAAGTCGAGGTTACGCGTTTCCAGCACACCCATTACTTGCATGCCGATGGCGGGCTCTCCGTGGAAGGGGATGTTGGCAGAGGTAAGCAGCCGGTTCAGCAGTCGCTTCAGCGTGTCTGTGCGCACGCCACTCAGTTCGCCGGTCTCTATCAGACTGAGCAGGCGATTGACGAGGGTGTAGCTTTTGAACAGAGACTCGCGGTACAGCTGGTTGAAGATGTCTTCCACGTCTTTTTCCTGGCGGTAGAGGACGGCCACTTCGCGAAGCAATTCGGTGAGGTAGCTGCATAGGGCGGCAATGCCGTTCTGTGGTGTAAAGACTTGTTCAAGAAATGCGTCCTGCTTCAGCTCCGAGGGAAGGGGATAGAAGCGGTTGTCCTGCGTAAGCCGTCTTTCCAGTACTTCGGCATGGGAGGAAAGCTGCCGGGTATAAGGATGTTTCAGCAGGGTGAGTACGGTCTCGTAAGTATATCGTCCGGTACCTGTGTGGTAGCCGGTAGTCTGTAGCTCTACAAGGGCGTTGATAAAGCTGTATACCGGAGTTTGGGCAAGGGGGAATCCCATTGTGATGTTGACGTTCTTTACATCTGCCGGAATGGAGTGGAGGACGGGAAGCAGTAGGGATTCGTTGCAAAGGACAACGGCAGTGTCTTTGAATGAAGAAGGGGTTCTTAATTCTTCATTCCCCCTAATCCATTGCGGCAAGTAGCGGGCTTGTGCATTTTCGGTAGAAGCGGAGATAAAGCGTACGTTCTTGGGTTTCCGCAGTACATCAAAAGAAGTTTCGGGCAGTTGGTTGGGAAACAGCTTTAGGTTGCGGAGGATGAATTCGCCTGCTTCGTGGGTATAGGGCGGCTTTTGCTCAAGGGGAAGACGGGTGTAGAACACGTCGTAATCCCAATAGAACATTGCTTTCCCGGCATCCTGCAAGAGCTGGAAGAAACGGGTTTCTACTCTATTTAGCACGTTGAAGCCGACAAATACATAGCGGTCGTAGCGCAGTCGGTCGGTGTCGAGTTGCTCCATGACATTGCGGTACATCATGCCTTCGTAGGCGATGCCCAGTTCTGTAAGATTGCGGCGGTAGTGGCGGTAGATGTCGCCCAGTTTATCCCAGAGGGAGATGAATTTGGCTTTCAGCTCCGTGCGCTTTTCTATGGAAAAGTTCTGGAAGAACTGGCGGATGGCTTCTTCTTGTTCTTGGTCGAGGAAGTCGTAATTGTCCATAATGTTCTTCAGTTCTTGCAGGTTGCTGAAGAGTTTGTCGGCATCTACAAGGTTTTTGTCTACGTCATCGAAATCGCTGATGAGCAGTTCTCCCCAGAAGTAGAAGTCATCCAGAGTTTCTTCGCTGCGGGTCTCTTCGCGGAATACCTTATACAATTCGCATACCAGACGGATAGGGTCACCGGACTTCAATGGAGAGAGTTGCCGGAACAGTTCGCTGATGCTGACGTAGGCAGGCGACCACAAAGGGCGGTCCGTTTCAGTTGCCAGATATTCGTTGAAGAACAGACTGGCACGTTTGTTGGGGAAAACGATGGCGGTGCGCGAGAGGTCGTTTCCTATTTTGGCGTAAAGGTCGCGGGCGACCAGTTGGAGGAATGTTTCCATGATTTAGTTGATAATTGATAATTAATAGTGGATGGGGAGTGAGTTATACCGGTTCTATGTTGTTCTCCTCTACATACCACAAGTAACCCCGTATATTTTCTGCGACATACCCCATGCGGACCAGCAGTTGCATGTATCCCTGCACCTGCTTGTTGTACTTCTTGTTTGGCTTTCCGAACTTGAAGTCCACCACTACGATTTCTTCGCCACGCATCATCACGCGGTCCGGGCGGCGTGTCCGCAGTTCACCGTTTTCCTGCCAGATGATGTCGCATTCATTGAATAGCTGCCACGTTCCTGAATACCAGTCCTTGACTTGAGGCAGGGAGAAAGCGCGTTGGGTGAGATTGCGTATTTCTTCTTCCGTCTCACTCCGTCCAATCACACCTTCAAAGACGAGCTGGCTGATGGCATTGTCAATGTCTTTTTCCGTTTCGATGGCAGAGAATAGGGTATGCAGCAAACGTCCCCGGTTGATGAAGCGCTGGCTGGACTCTGCTTCGTCCACTCCTGCTATGAAGTCTGCCGAACGGTTGGATTGCCGGAACTCGATGTCGTGGAGCATACTCTCCATGTGGACGGGAAGTTTAACCGGCTTTTGCGAAAGTCTGTTGACTGGTTGCTGTTCGTAAACCTCAGGTTTACGTTCGCAGTATAGAGGTTTCTGTTCGTAGTATAGAGGTTTAGCTTCGTCGTTAGCAGGGTTGTCTGCGTCATGCTGTGAGACGGGGACGGGGGAAGGGCAAATCCTGCCGTTCTCGTATATGGCAGCCTCTTCGTCCCAACTGCCTGCTCCGTCTTTGGCTATGCGGGGCAGGGTGTTGGCAAGGAGTTCGGACATGGTTCCCTTCTGTTCCTTCCGGCTCCAGAGGATGAGGTTCTTGCCGGCACGGGTAAAGGCCACGTACAGCAGATTCAGATTGTCTACCCACAGCTGAAGACGTTCGTGCAGATAGTCCTGCCGGTATATGGATTCCGCCATGGTGGTGGAATAGTTCACCGGCACTAAGCTGATGGCATTATAAGGCTCTTCCGGTGGGACGCACCACACCAGCTGGTTGTTGGTTTCGTTCTCCAGCTTCCAGTCGCAGAAGGGAATCAGTACGGTATGGAATTCCAGTCCTTTGGACTTGTGGATGGAGAGGATGCGTATGCCGTCCATCTCACCGCTGGGGATGGTTTTGCTGCAAAGGGTTTCGTCCCAGTAGCGGATGAAGCTGTCCAGTTCGGAAGAATTGCTTTGCAGATACTCCGTCACAGCATCGAAGAAGGAGAAGAGGTAGGCATCCTGCTTTTCAATGCGGCTCATGCCGAAGATGCTGAACAGTTCTTCCAGTAACTCATACAAAGGCATCAAGCGCAGCGTTTCCCGTCGGGAGGTAAAGGTTTCGGGCAGGGGAGTGGCTATGATGAATCCCGACTGCTCGTCATTTGTCATTTGTAATTTGTAATTCTCCATCAGCGCAGCCTCCGCAATCTTGTTCTCCGGATTCGATAGGCAGCGCAGGGCATCCATCAGCATGCAGATGGCAAGGGAGGCATCCAGACGGAAAGCTTCGTCGGACACGACAGAAAGATGCAGTTCTTTGTCAAAATAGTCGGCTATCGGCGGGATATTCTTGTTCTTGCGGACAAGGATGGTGATATCATTCAGTGTTACGCCCTCTTCCAGCAGCCGTTGCACCTCTTCTCCTAAAGCGAGAAGGGTCTGCTCTGTATAGTTGTGTTCATCGTCCGGTTCCAGGAAGGTGGCTTTTACGTAGCCGTACTCCGTGCTCTTGGGCGATTCCTGCACTACGTCGGCATAAGCGCGTTTCAGGGGTAGGCAATCCTCTTTCAGTTCGTTCAGGTGTAATGCATTGAGGTAGTCTATGGCAGCGGTAAATACCTGGTTGTTGAAACGGATAATGTTGGTTTCGCTACGCCGGTTTGTTTTTAGGGTTTCCACACGGACGGGGAAGGAGTTTAAGTTTAATTCTTTATTTCCCAAGCTGTTCAGTATTCCCCAGTCCCCGTTCCGCCAGCGGTAGATGGACTGCTTCACATCTCCCACAATCAGACTGTCAGCTCCTTGCGAAAGTCCTTCGAGCAACAGCAGACGGAAGTTGTCCCATTGCATGCGGCTGGTGTCCTGGAATTCGTCAATCATGACGTTGCGTATGTTGGCGCCGATTTTCTCGAAGACGAACGAAGAGTCACCCTCGCGCACCAATTTGTGCAGCAGGGCGTTGGTGTCCGAAAGTAGAAAGCGGTTATGTTCTCGGTTCAGTGTACGTACCTCTTCGTCAATATGGTTGAGGAGTTGTAGTTTGTTGAGATGCTGGAGCGAGAGACGGCAACTGTTCAGGGTGCGGTTGCGTTGCGGACGCATTCTTTCGGCTTCCTGCAGTAGAGGTATCAGGCTGGTTTTTGCCAGACAGATGATGTCGTCCTTCCGTGAGGATGTTTTCGTTGCCCAGTTTTTTGCATCTGCCAGGCTGTTTTGCAGGGTGGCGTTCAGCACATCTTTGTCAGACAGTCTGCCGTCGCGCAGTTTGCGGAAGTAACTGCCGATGCCTCGGGCACCTCCTTTCAAGTCTTCGGGAGTGAGGGCATGCCCTTCCAGTTCGCCTTCAAACTGGTCGTAGAAACTTTTCATCTGTTCCAGAGCCTCGGTTTCCATATCGCGCAGCACATCCCGGTAGAGTTTCAACGTGTTCGGAGTACGAAGGCATTGCCGTAGTTTTTCGCCGCGTTCTATGTAGCTTTCATCGAAGATGTTTCGTCCGAAACTTTTCACCTCATTCGATACGTTCCAGCGTTTGTCGTCGCGGATGCGCTCGTCGATGTAGTCCAGCAGCCATGCCAGCACGGGAGAAGTGGGGGTAAGCTTCTCGATGAGGCTGTCTACGGCATCACTCAGCACTTCACTGTTGTTCAGCTCTATGTTCAGGTTAGGACTCAGTTCCAGTTCGCGGGCAAGGTTGCGCATCACAGATTGAAAAAAGGAGTCGATGGTTTCCACGCGGAAACGGCTGTAGTCATGCAGCATGTATTGCAGTGCCATGCCGGCCCGTTGACGAATCTCCCCGTCCGTCAATCCGTCCCCGCCTTCTTCTTTAATTTTTAATTTATAATTTTTAATTCTCTCCAAGTATGCTTCGGAAGAAGGTGCTCCCTTCCAGATACCGTAAAGCTGTGTCAGTATGCGCTCCTTCATCTCTGCCGTAGCCTTGTTGGTGAAGGTTACGGCAAGTATCTGCCGGTAGGCGCGTGGATTGATTATCAAATGCTTGATGTATTCCACAGCCAGCGTAAAGGTCTTGCCTGAGCCGGCAGAGGCTTTGTATACTAATAATTCCATGTAAATTGCTGCATTGAGTATGTATCTGCAAACGTACACAAAAATAATGAGAAAAATAAATGCTTCCCTGCTTTCTCTTATAGAAAGAAGTGGGAAGCATCCATTATTGAGGGGCTATGTGTAGAGGCTGTGCTACATTACCGGTGTCTGGAAAAGAAATACAAATCCTTTGCTGTCTTTCAAATCCTTTATGGCATCTCCGGCATAGATTTCTCCGTTTGTCAGTGAGAGTTTCTTGATTCCTGCATTCGGGCTAAAATCGATTTTTTTCAGGTCGAGCCAGAACAAGTTAGGGGTCAGTGTGGACTCAAAATAATATACTTTGTTCTTCTGGTCGGATACAGAACGCCAACGGGTGGAGGAGATATGGGGCTTGTCCGGTGTGGTGATACCGAACGGTACAGAAACATTGCGCATTACGCTCAATACACTGGGTACGGCAATCTTTGCATCCGCTGTTTGCGGAATGGCATTGATGTAGAACGATGCGCGTACAAAGCGGTCACTGGAGCGGTTGGTTCCCGGCAACATATTCAGCCCGCCTACCTCTTTCCAATAGTCGTTGATAGCCA
>ENA-OPEC01002179-OPEC01002179.1-human-gut-metagenome-genome-assembly--contig:-NODE-2179-length-11332-cov-5.450474_pt1 | contig 11332 bp, 11 predicted proteins | sample MGYA00241622_ERZ501507 | MGnify/ENA primary metagenome ERZ501507 (study PRJEB25962, sample SAMEA2042582) | human gut metagenome | biome: human gut; feature: human-associated habitat; material: faeces... | reverse complement strand
CAGCCACTGCACCGGAATGTACTTTGCGGCGGTGGAGAGAATAGTGGAGAGGAGGAGCGTTGCGAACAGTCCGAGCGCCATCGCCCCCATTGCATCAATAAAATACCGATGGAGCAGTCTCTTGACTCTGCCCTGTTTTGCTTGTTCTGCCATTACAGTGCCTTTCTCCGTGAGCGCGGTATCCCGCGTGTCGCGGTAAAAATGTTAATTTGCGCCATTATACCATACCGGCGGAAATAAATCAAGGTTTGACAGCCGCTAAATTCGGCCATTGTGCCGTCCCCAACTTGATTTCGGCGCAGAAACATGCTATAATATAATAAAAAATGGGAGGTAGACAACATGAATACCGAAAAAAGCAACGATAAAGTCACCTCACGGGTGCCGAAATATCTATACCTCATTATTTCCGCGATCACCGCTCTGCTTATCGGAGCTTACATAATTACCGTATTTATAACGCGCTTCTCCGCAATAGCATTCGTTATGCCGTTCTGCGCCTTTACGCTTGCGTGCGTTGCGTTTTTCGGCTACAAGGTACTGCCGAAATGGTTAAAGGGTGTGCTTTGTGCGGGAATGTCGTTCTTTCTTGCTACATATATCGCTTTTCTTTCATATTCTCTTGCAACAGCCGCATCGAGCAAGGCGAGACTTGATGCCCTGCCGAAGGATGAACAGCTGAAAGGCATCAAAGCATTTTTGTGCCGGGAATTTCAGGCTGAACAGGCCGAAATAGAGATGATAGAAGACAAAAGTCTGATTGGAGGATTTGTCCTCCAGGCAGACGGACGTGAATTTGACTGGAGCATGCGGGGACGTTACCGTATGTTACAACAGAAACTGACCCGGAGGTGAACACGTTGAGTGCAATCAACCCAGATGAGATTATTTCTATTCTAAAAGAAGAAATAGAAAATTATGATGAGATCAGCCAGAACCAGGAAGTGGGAACGGTTATTTCTGTAGGTGACGGAATTGCAACCGTATACGGAATTGACCATGCCATGTATGGTGAGGTTGTAGTATTTGAAAACGGACTCAAAGGTATGGTTCAGGATATCAGAAGAAATGAGATCGGTGTCATTTTACTTGGAAAAGACACAGGAATCAAAGAAGGTACAAAGGTAACCCGTACCGGCAAACAGGCAGGTATTCCTGTCGGCAACGGTTATGTAGGCAGAATTGTCAATGCCCTTGGTGCTCCAATCGACGGAAAAGGTGAAATCAAAGAAGAAGGATATCGTCCGGTAGAAAATCCGGCACCTGGAATCATTGATCGTAAATCCGTCACAGTACCGCTGGAGACAGGTATCCTTTCATTGGATTCCATGTTCCCGATCGGTCGTGGACAGCGAGAACTGATCATCGGAGATCGTCAGACCGGAAAGACCGCGATTGCAATTGACACGGTTATTAATCAGAAAGGGCAGGGGGTAAAGTGTATTTATGTGGCAATCGGCCAGAAAGCTTCTACCGTTGCCAATATTGTCCAGACACTCGAAGAGTATGGAGCTTTCAGTTATACAACCGTTGTTGCGGCTACGGCAAGTGAACTTGCGCCTTTGCAGTATCTTGCTCCGTATTCCGGCTGTGCAATCGGCGAAGAGTGGATGGAGAATGGCGAAGATGTACTTGTTATCTACGATGATTTGAGCAAACATGCCATGGCATACCGGACCCTGTCGCTGCTGTTAAAGCGTGCACCGGGCCGTGAGGCTTATCCGGGTGATGTCTTTTACCTGCATTCACGTCTGCTTGAGCGTGCGGCACGTCTGTCGGACAAACTGGGAGGAGGTTCCCTGACGGCATTACCGATCATTGAAACGCAGGCGGGAGATGTATCTGCATATATTCCGACCAATGTGATTTCTATCACAGATGGGCAGATTTATCTGGAGACGGAGATGTTTAATGCCGGTTTCCGCCCGGCAATCAATGCAGGACTTTCCGTTTCCCGTGTAGGAGGAGCCGCACAGATCAAGGCGATGAAAAAGATTGCGGCGCCTATCCGTACAGAACTGGCACAGTACCGGGAACTGGCTGCATTTGCACAGTTCGGTTCCGAACTGGATGCAGACACGAGCGAGAAACTGGCACAGGGAGAACGATTAAAAGAAATCTTAAAACAGCCGCAGTATCAGCCGATGCCGGTTGCAAAACAGATCGTTATCATCTATGCGGCAGTGAAAAAATATCTTATGGACATTCCGGTAGAGGAAATTCTGCATTTTCAGGATGCGTTACTCGAACTTATTGATACCAGATATCCGGAGATTACCGGAAAGATTACAGAAACCCAGGTTATTGATGAGGAGACAGAGCAGAAACTGATAGCAGCCATTCAGGAAACGAAAAAGGAATACCTGGCGTAAAGGTATGATAACAGGGGGTGATAACACATGGCGTCTATGAGGGATATAAAAAGACGAAAAGGAAGTATCCAGAGCACACAGCAGATTACCAAAGCCATGAAACTTGTTTCTACCGTAAAACTCCAGAAAGCCAAAGGAAGGGCAGAACAGACAGATCCCTATTTTCAGTATATGTACCGGACGGTAAGTTCCATTTTAGCACACAGCGGCAATATGGATCATCCATACTTAAGAAGCGGGGAATCCAAAAAGAAAGCGATCGTTGTACTGACTTCGAATCGTGGACTTGCAGGAGGATATAATGCGAATGTGGTGAAACTGATCACAGAAAGTGATGATGTTGCCAAAGAGGATGTCGTGATCTATGCAGTTGGCAGAAAAGGAATTGAGATACTGGAGCGAAAAGGATATCACATCGAGGTAGATGCCTCGGAAATTATGGAAAATCCGACATATCCGGATGCAGCAGCACTCTGTAAGAGAGTGCTCGACGATTTCGCGGAAGGGAAAATAGGAGAGATCTATCTGGCATATACGCATTTTAAAAATACCGTTAGTCAGGAAGCGCAGCTGATCCGTATGCTTCCGGTGGAAGTAAGTGAACCTTCGGAGGAAAAGTCTTCCAGAGAAATTCTTATGAATTATGAGCCAAACGAACAGGAGGCTCTGAATCAGATTATTCCAAAATATGTGACAAGTCTGTTTTATGGGGCACTGGTAGAGGCCGTGGCAAGTGAAAACGGTGCCCGCATGCAGGCTATGGATTCCGCAACAAGCAATGCGGAAGAGATGATAGAGGATCTTTCCCTGAAATATAACCGTGCAAGACAGGGATCTATCACACAGGAATTGACGGAAATTATTGCGGGAGCAAATGCGATAGAGTGACGTAATAAAGGAGAAGAAACATGGAAAATAAAGGAGCAATAGGAAAGATCACGCAGGTGATCAGTGCCGTGCTCGATATCAAATTTCCGGAAGGACATCTTCCGGAGATCAATGATGCAATCCGTATTCCTTTAAAAAAGGGCGGAGAACTGATCGTTGAAGTAGCACAGCATCTGGGGGATGATACCGTGCGTTGTATTGCACTCGGACCGACGGACGGACTTGTCCGCGGTATGGATGCCATAGCGACGGGAGGCCCGATTTCGGTACCGGTAGGAGAAAAAACACTTGGCCGTTTGTTTAATGTGCTGGGAGAGCCAATCGATGAAATTGCACCTCCGCAGACCAAGGAGCACTGGCCGATTCATCGGAAGGCACCTTCGTTTGAGGAACAGGCAACTTCCCAGGAAATGTTAGAGACAGGAATTAAAGTTGTCGATCTGCTCTGCCCGTATCAGAAAGGTGGAAAAATCGGATTGTTTGGAGGAGCCGGTGTAGGAAAAACCGTGCTGATCCAGGAACTGATCCACAACATTGCTACAGAGCATGGTGGATATTCGGTATTTACCGGAGTCGGAGAGCGTACCCGTGAGGGAAACGATCTGTATTATGAAATGAAAGAGTCGGGAGTTATCGATAAGACAACCATGGTGTTCGGACAGATGAACGAACCGCCTGGGGCACGTATGCGTGTAGCGCTTACCGGACTTACGATGGCAGAATATTTCCGTGATAAAGGCGGAAAAGATGTTCTGTTATTTATTGATAATATTTTCCGTTTTACACAGGCAGGATCGGAAGTGTCTGCCCTGCTCGGACGTATGCCATCCGCAGTAGGTTATCAGCCGACCTTACAGACAGAGATGGGGGCACTACAGGAGCGGATTACATCCACAAAGAACGGATCTATCACTTCCGTACAGGCTGTGTATGTGCCGGCCGATGATCTGACAGACCCGGCACCGGCTACAACATTTGCGCATCTGGATGCCACAACGGTATTGGATCGTTCCATCGTGGAACTTGGAATATATCCGGCAGTGGACCCGCTGGCTTCTACTTCGCGTATCCTTGACCCGAGAATTGTCGGTGAAGAACATTTTAAGGTTGCGCGTGGAGTACAGGAGATTTTGCAGAAATATAAAGAATTGCAGGATATTATCGCAATTCTCGGTATGGATGAGTTGTCGGAGGATGATAAGCTTGTTGTCAGCCGGGCACGTAAAGTACAAAGATTCCTGTCGCAGCCGTTTTCCGTGGCAGTACAGTTTACCGGACTGGAAGGCAAATATGTTCCGGTGGAAGAGACCATCCGCGGATTCCGTGAAATTCTGGATGGAAAACTGGATGACGTGCCGGAAAGTTATTTCCTGAATGCCGGAACAATTGATGAGGTAAAGGCGGCATATGCAGGGTAATGTGTGTGCCGGCTGGAGGAAACAGAGATGGAAAAGACATTTGATGTAGAAATCATCACGCCGGACCGCGTTTTTTATAAGGGAACTGCGGATCTGCTGGAGTTTAATACGGAATCCGGCGAGATCGGTGTATATCGTGATCACATTCCACTTACAACGGTACTGGAACCGGGGCTTGTCACGATCCATCATGGGGATGAAGAACAGGTGGCAGCAGTGCATGCCGGATTTGCCGAGATCCTTGGAGATAAGGTAACACTTCTGGCAGAACTGGCAGAATGGCCGGAAGAGATTGATCTGGAGCGTGCGGAAGCCGCAAGAGAGCGGGCAGAGGAGCGGATTCACAACAGAAATGACAATCTGGATCTAAAGCGCGCGGAATTTGCATTGCATAAGGCTCTGATCCGTATTAATCTTGCAGAGTATCGATAAGTGAAAATGGAAATAAGAGGGAGGGTATTTCATGGGAATATCCTCCCTCTTTTATGGACTTTTACACCGGAGTTTGGTACAATCGTAGTAGTAAGTTTGTATACAAATGAGGAGATATTGTGTACCGGAAGAATAAAAACAATTGGGTAAAGCATCTGGATTTTATGATTCTGGATCTGATTTGCCTGCAGGTGGCATTTTTTTTAGCCTATACATTACGACATAGAACTGTCAATCTATATACCAATTACATATATGCAAATTTGTCTATCGTTCTGATCCTGATAGATGTTTGTCTTTTGATTTTCCTGAATACACTTAAAAATGTATTAAAACGTGGATATCTGGTAGAGTTTATCGCAACCATTAAGCATGTGGCGATTGTGGAACTGATTGCTGTCCTGTATCTGTTTTCGGTAAAGGATGCGGGAGATTTTTCGCGAATCACGTTCTTTCTCATGGCATTATTCTATGGATTGCTTACCTATGGAACAAGACTTCTGTGGAAAAAACATATTCTTCGCACGCTGCATCTGAAGCAGAACAAGTCTGTACTGGTTATCACAAACTTTGACCGGCTGTCTCAGGTGGAAAAGGATATCCGGGCGAAACGCTATGTGATGTTTCAGATATCGGGTGTGGCTGTGATCGGAAACATGCCAGAGGATCATCCGACGGAAATTGCAGGGATTCCTCTGGTTGCAGCAGGTGATTACGTGGTGGAATATCTCTGCAGGGAATGGGTGGATGAAGTATTTGTAAATCTGCCATTGCAGAGTGCCCAGCTGGATGATCTCATCCGGCAGTTAAACGAGATGGGAATTACGGTGCATATCCAGCTGGCAGATAAACTGATGGTCGGAACACAGCGGCAGTTTGTGGAGCGTCTTGGGGGATACACCGTGTTAACCACAAGCATCAATACCATTTCCACCGGAGAGTTATTGGTAAAACGTCTGATTGATATTATCGGTGGACTGGTGGGATGTGTGCTCACCGGTATTCTGTTTCTGTTTCTGGCTCCCGCCATTAAGATTCAGTCACCCGGACCGGTATTCTTTTCCCAGATCCGTGTGGGGAAAAACGGAAAGAAGTTTAAGCTGTACAAGTTCCGGAGTATGTATACCGATGCAGAAGAACGCAAGGCACAGTTTGCAGCAGAAAACAGAGTCACAGACGGGCTGATGTTTAAGCTGGATTTTGATCCGCGTATCATCGGCTGCAGACAGCTGCCGGATGGAACGGTGAAGAAAGGAATCGGGAACTTTATCCGTGACTGGTCTTTCGATGAGTTTCCACAGTTCTGGAATGTCTTAAAGGGGGACATGTCTCTGGTAGGAACGAGACCGCCTACAGAGGATGAGTGGGTCAGATACGAACTGCACCACAGAAGCCGTCTGGCCATCAAACCGGGAATCACCGGAATGTGGCAGGTGAGCGGCCGCAGTAATATTACGGATTTTGAAAAAGTTGTGGAACTGGACCGGTATTACATTTTAAACTGGAGTCTGGGACTGGATGTGAAAATACTTTTCCGGACGGTACCGGAAGTCGTGAAGAAGAACGGGTCTATGTAGAGGAAGTACCGGTTGCAGCAATAAATAGTTTGAGAAGGCGTATCGCATAATTTCTTTGGGAGGCGGGCGCCTTTTCTATTATATGGATCAGGGTCAGAGCATCTTTCTGCTGCCACTCCCGTTCTGTTTCAGAAATTTCTCCAAACATCATATAGTCTAAATTCATATCTAATGCTTTGGCAATTGCCAGCATCGTTTCAATGGACATGCCACACATCCCGCGTTCAATATCCGAACAGTATTTTGTTGCACGGTTGATCCGGACGGCCAGTTCATCCTGTGATAGGCCAAGCTGTATCCGTTTGCGCCGGATTCGCTCGCCAACTGCAATTTTATCATAAGGTTCCCGTTTCTTATTCATTTTGTGATCCTCTGTATCTTCCAAAAACTTCCAATTTTTCTATATAAAGATAGTATCAGTTATTAAAAAATAATAAACACTTTTCAAACGTAAAATATAGGCGCGTTTAGGACGTGAATATTTGTGCGTTTACAAACGGAAAAACGGGAAAATTCGCCAATTTTCGCGGATAAACCTACTGTGAGAACACAAGGATATGGAGTAAAATATTTTTGTCACAAATATAATTATAGAATAATTATGAACAGCAAAGAGAAAAAATGCCGATTGATTTTCACACACATATTCTTCCGGGAATAGATGACGGAAGCCGGAATGTAGAAATGTCACTAAGAATGTTAGCAGCGCAGAGGGAGCAGCAGGTTGATGAAATCGTAGCAACTCCCCACTTTTATGCACAGAAAGATTCTGTGGAAGAATTCTTATTGCGCAGACAGTGCAGCTATGAAAAATTGAAAACGAAAATGGCAGAGACAAATCTGGATCAGAAGCTGCATCTGGCAGCGGAAGTTTATTACTTTCAGGGAATCGGAAGTGCTGGAATGATCCCGAAGCTTTGTGTGGAAGGAACACAGACACTTCTTCTGGAAATGCCGTTTGCCCAGTGGGATTCTGCCATTTATGCAGATGTGGAGAAACTGGTACGGCACCAGAAACTGAAAGTTGTCCTTGCCCATATTGAGCGTTATTACGAATTTCAGAAGAAAAAAGAAATCTGGGATGCCGTCATGGAACTTCCGTTATACAGGCAGATGAATGCAGGCGTATTTCTGAACTGGAAAAAGAGGCATAAAGCGTTTCAGCTTGCAAAAGAAGCCACAACCATTATTCTTGGCAGTGATTGTCACAACATGGATACCCGGCATCCAAATCTTGCCGAGGGACGCATTGTGCTTGTAAAGAAATTTGGAGAAGCGTTCATCCAGAGAACGGATTGTCTGACCAGGGAGGTACTGCAGTGAACGGGAAAAAGAAGACCATGCGTGCAGTTATAGAAATTATCATTGCCGTACTTGTAATCATTGCCGTATATTTTATCATCCGTGGGATGGATCGGCACGACGTGCGTATCCGGCAGGCAGCCACAGAAAATGAAATGCAGCGTGTCTGGAAAGAATTTCAGGAAAAACCCGTCTCGATTAAGCTACATAAAAAGACCTGGAAATTTGCCCATCCGGTTCAGACGTATCTCTTTATCGGAACGGACAAAAGCGGAAACGAAGATGCCGAGGGAGAAGAATATCATGGCTCGATGGCAGATGCACTGATGCTTGTTGTCGTGGATGAAGAAGAAAAAGCATATGGGATTTTACAGCTGAACCGGGACACCATCACGGAAGTGCCAATGCTTTTGCAAGACGGAAGCGCTAATGCCAGTGCACAGATGCAGCTTTGTACGGCACACTGGTATGGAAAGGACAAGGCTGCAAGCTGTGACAATACGGTTGAGACCGTATCCAAAATGCTTGGGGGGCTGCCTATTGATGGATACTATGCATTGAAAATGGATGCAATGCCACTTCTGAATCATGAGGTGGGGGGAGTAACCGTTACACTGGAAGATGATATGACCAAGCTGGATCCGGCTATGAAGAAAGGTGCAACGCTTACCTTGACAGACCGGCAGGCAGAACTGCTCATGCAGTCCCGGTATGCCATGGATGACGATCGCAATACGCAGCGTATGCGCCGCCAGCAGATCTTTTTAAACGCATTCATGAAAAAGATAAAAAAACAGAATGCGGGGGATGTCAATGCGACCGTGAAATTATATGACCGGCTGCGCCCGTATGCGACGACAGATATTAAGATGAATGATCTGACTGCCCTGTTAAAGAATATGCAGGGATATACAGACAAAGGAATTATCACAATCGACGGTACATCCAAAATTGGAGAAAAGCTGCACGATGGGAAAAAGCACTGGGAGTTTTATATGGATGAAGATTCACTGGAGACATCCATGAAACAACTGTATCCACTGGTGCAAGAGAAAGGAAAGTAACGAATGAACCAGGAAAACCAATTGACAGAGCAGAACAGCGAAGAAACCGAAATTGATCTGCTTGAAATTTTTTATCTGCTACGGGCAAAGCTGGTATGGCTGATTCTCGCATTTGTGATCGGGGGAGTGATTGCAGGCTCCATCACACATTTTATGATCACACCAAAATATACGGCAACTGCAAAAATGTATATGATTTCCGCATCCAGTGGAAGTGTGCTTGATCTGTCGGATTTCAATATCGGAACATCCCTTTCCCAGGACTATACCGAATTGATCAAAATCCGTCCCGTGTTCAATGAAGTGATTGATAACCTGAATCTGGATATGGAATATGAAGATCTTTTGAAGAAAGTAAGCATCTCGGTTGTTGGAGATTCACGGTTACTTGCTGTGTCGGTGGAGGACAATGATCCAAAACTTGCACAGTCGATGGTCAATGAACTTGTAGATACAGCGGTAACCTATATTCCGAAAGTTATGAATGCATCTGAGAATGCACAGCCGACCATTGCGGAATATGCAGTGGTTCCAGATGAACCGAGTTCGCCGAACCTTGCCAAAAATATTATTCTCGGAGCGGTTGTTGCAATGCTTCTTGTAGCCGTGATCTTCGTGGTACGTATGCTTATGGACGACAGCTTAAATACGGCAGAGGATGTCGAAAAAGAATTTGGTATCATGCCGTTTACCGTTATTCCGGAGGGGGATATCGAAGAAATTTCTGATGAGGTAGAAAAAGCGATCAGTAAAGAGAAAAAGAAAAGAAGGAAGAAAAAGTAATGGAATTTACACCGAAAAACCGTGCGACCGTCCAGAATATGCCGAAACTTCCGTATGCGGTAGAGGAAGCACTAAACCGTCTGCGCGTCAATGTGAGCTTTCTTGGAAGCAAAGTGAAAAAAATCATGGTGATATCCAGCGCTCCGGATGAGGGAAAAAGTTTTATTGCCATGCAGCTGTGGCGTCAGATGGCAGAAGCCGGCAGCAAGAGCATTCTTGTGGACATGGATCTGCGCAAGAGTGTTATGGTTGACAAATATCAGATTGTCCGGGAAGACAATGGAAAAATTCTGGGAACTTCCGATTATCTGGCAAGTGACGATACGTTGGACAAATATGTGTTGCGTACCAATATCGGAGCGGGAGATCTCCTTCCGAATAAAGAAAATATTATTAACCCGTCCATGCTTCTCGAAGGACAGAAACTGGCAAGTACATTTGAGGAACTGGATGAAAATTATCGTTATACGTTTATTGATGCTCCACCATTGAATCTGGTATCGGATGGGGAGAAGATCGGCTCGCTGTGTGATGGCGCACTGCTGGTTGTCCGCGCAGGAGAAACGCCAAAGGCAATGGTTCGTAATTCGATCCGCCAGTTGGAGCGTGCCGGGTGTCCGGTTGTCGGCATTGCACTCAGCCGTGCCAAAGGCGCTGCAAATGGATATTATCACAAATATGGCAACTACTATGGCAAGAGTTATTATGGAAAAGGCTATGGCTACTATGGAAAACATGGATATTATGGCTATGGCACAGAGCAGAAGTAGGTGATTCCCCGAAAGGGTTTTCACATAAATCAATCATCAGGGAAGGAGGATTATATCCCAATGAACAAATTAATCAAGAAGGTGCTGGTAGGTATTACCGCTGCTACTATGATGTTTGGATCTGTTTGTACTGCTTATGCTGCAACAGATTCTGCAACAGTAGCTCCAGCTCCGGAAAAACAGACAAACGTCAAGGCTGATAATGGCGCAAAGGTAAGTACCGCAGCAAACGGTACAGCAACCGTAAAGGCTTTACCAAAGACAACAAAGAAGAGTGTTACAGTAGCTTCTAAGGTTGTTGTAGATGGAGTCTCTTACAAGGTTACAGCAATTGGAGCAAAGGCTTTTGCAAATGCTACAAAAGCTACAACTGTTACACTTCCAGCCAGCATCAAGACCATTGGCGCTCAGGCATTTACAGGTGCAAAGTCTGTAAAGACAATCGTCATCAAGTCTGCTTCCGTAAAGGTTGACAAGACTGCATTTAAGGGTGTAGACACCAAAAAGATGACAATCAAAGTTTCCGGTATGTCTGCAAAGCAGCTGAAAGCATTCAAGGCTCAGCTGAAGAAAGCCGGATTCAAGGGAACCGTAAAAACTGTTAAGTAAGATTTCTATTAATCAGAAAGTTCCCGATTGGGCGCACAGAATTTATTCTGCTGTGCCCTTTCCTAGTGTGCCGAGCATGGCACTAATCTTACTGGTGAAAGTCCAGTCACGGGTATT
>ENA-OPEC01002174-OPEC01002174.1-human-gut-metagenome-genome-assembly--contig:-NODE-2174-length-11366-cov-4.229246_pt1 | contig 11366 bp, 6 predicted proteins | sample MGYA00241622_ERZ501507 | MGnify/ENA primary metagenome ERZ501507 (study PRJEB25962, sample SAMEA2042582) | human gut metagenome | biome: human gut; feature: human-associated habitat; material: faeces... | reverse complement strand
TCTCTACAACGTCTGGATATATAGTTCCCTGTGCAAGGAAGTCAACTGCACCAATTTTCTTGGCTTCTTCCTCAAATACACGGATAAACTCTTCCCCAATAATCTTTCTCTTAGCTTCTGGCTCAGTAACGCCTGCAAGCTTAGAGTAATATCTTTCCTGTGCATTAACTCTTATAAAGTTAAGGTCGAACTGTCCTTCTGGTCCAAATACGCTCTCAACTTCATCACCTTCATCTTTACGAAGAAGACCGTGGTCTACGAATACGCATGTAAGCTGCTTTCCAATAGCTCTTGAAAGAAGTCCGGCTGCAACAGATGAATCGACACCACCTGAAAGAGCAAGTAAAACCTTGCCACTGCCAACCTTCTCGCGGATTTCCTTAATTGTATTCTCAACAAATGCATCCATCTTCCATGTTCCGGCACATCCGCATACTCCACGAACAAAGTTGTGAAGCATCTTGGTTCCTTCCTGAGTATGAAGAACCTCTGGGTGGAACTGGATTGCATAAAGATTCTTCTCTGTACACTCTGCTGCTGCAACTGGGCAGTCTGCTGTGTGGGCAACAATCTTGAATCCTGGTGCAATCTGTGAGATGTAATCAAAATGGCTCATCCACACAATAGTTTTCTCTGAGACATCTGAGAATAAAGCACTGCTCTTATCTACAAATGTTTCTGTCTTTCCATACTCTCTTACTGGTGCCTTCTCAACCTTGCCACCAAGCACATGCTGCATAAGCTGTGCGCCATAGCAAAGACCAAGTACAGGTACACCAAGTTCGAAAAGTTCTTTAGTACATGTTGGCGCGCCATCTTCATAACAGCTGTTAGGACCACCCGTAAGGATAATTCCTTTAGGGTTCATGGCCTTAATCTGCGCCAGGTCTGTCTTGTAAGAATAGATCTCACAATATACATTACATTCACGGACACGGCGCGCAACCAGCTGGTTGTACTGACCACCGAAGTCAATGACAATAACTTTCTCCTGATCCATGATCAATCTCCAATCTTGTGTATTTATATATACATTATAGTTAAACTTGCCACTTATGACAAGCCTTAATTCTCCCCAATTCCTATCTTGCTAATTCTCCTCCAGACAATCCTTATCTATGCATCTTTCTCCCCAATTCTCTTCTTCACATAAGAATCCATCTTCTCTCTGACCATCACCATCTTTCTGTTGGTCTCCTCATTATCAGAATGAAAATGCATAAGCTTTGCAAGATAGCCCTGTTCCACAGTAATCCGCACGCTCTCATCATACACAAGCTCATAAGCAAGTGATACATGACCAATAACAGTATCAGCCGGTGTGCGTCTTATTGCTTTGAGTATACAGTGTTCCTCATCAAACGCTTCTAACACTTCATCTGTAATATCACTCTTCATGAGTTCTTCAGTCGTAGTGTTATATATTTCTTCAAGCGGAGTATCAATATTAACCTTAAATATATCAACTTTATCAGCGTCACGAAGCACATTGCAGAATGCCTGCTCGCGGCGATTAAGTCCCTGCAGAATTCTGTACATATTATGACACCTTATTGCAAGTTCAAGCATTTCCATGTCCGATTTATTCAATCTGTCATACAGAAATACTCCATCAGAACTATATCGATCCTCTAATGCTCCTGGCTTGTAGCCTGTACATTTGACCATTCCATTAAGAAAAGTACTGATAAGACCATCTTTGAACAACAGGTCTGCACCGAATTTTGCATGGTCAACAGAGTCCGCATCTGAAAATGTGTTATAACGCTTTATCTGTTCAAATCTTCCAACATCATGAAGCATTCCGGATAACCATGCCAGCTCAACATCATAAGCACACATTCCAGCTGCCTTTGCAATTCTTTCGCACAAAGCTGCAACTCTGTAAGTGTGGTCAATTTTTAATTTAATCTTAGGGTCATCTGCATTATAAGCTGCTGTGTATTCTGCAAATGCTTTCTTAACATGCACTCTGTCAACATACACACGGTTTATCTTGGCATTTTCATAATAACCTTCAACATCAGCAACCTTTCCCTCATTCCATGTGTCTATAATATCAGGCACATCAGATAAAGAATGGCACACAACTGAAGTCAGTCTTCGGATGTCATCGTTAATCTCAATAGTATCAGGTATATGAATCACCTTCATGCCTGCTGCATATCCTGCTTTAATGCCATTAATACTGTCCTCAATGACTACACATTCTGACGGTTCACATCCGATAAAGCCTGCTGCCCTTAAGAATATGTCCGGCTCAGGCTTTCCATGCTCAACCTCATCTCCATATACAACACCAGAAAGATAATCCCATGCTCCTATTCTGTGAAGACTCTTTTCAGCACTTGATTTCTGTGTTGAAGTTGCAACAGCACATTTGAGTCCATTATCCTTAATATAATCAAGCAGCATATGAAGCCCCGGCTTAACCGGAACTTCCTCTGTCTCCCTGATTTTGTAAACATGGTCTGTGCGCATTGTCCGCATTTCCCAGTAATCCTGCTCTCCATGATAATAATCATCAAAAAAGCTCTGACTAAGCTTTGCCGGTGCACCTTTAAAACTGTCGATAAGCCATAATGGCATCTCTACATTTTTCTGGGAAGCTGCCCACAGCCAGCCAAGATTAGACTGATTTTCCGTATCAATCATAACTCCGTCCATATCAAAGATAATCCCTTTTATCATAACTGCCTCCATTATACTCCCCAAAATATCAAACCGACATCCCTTGCATACACTTCCCAGATATACGTTCATTCACTTCTTAATCTTACTTCTCTTCCAGATACTTCTTAACATACTGTCCGGTATAAGACTTCTTAACCTTAACAATCTCCTCAGGCGTTCCCTTGGCAATAACAGTTCCGCCGCGGTCGCCCCCCTCTGGTCCCATATCTATAATATAATCTGCTGTCTTAATAACATCAAGATTATGTTCAATAACAACTACAGTGTTGCCACCCTCTGCAAGCCTGTGAAGGATATTGACAAGCTTGTGGACATCGGCAAAATGCAGTCCGGTTGTAGGCTCATCAAGAATATATATAGTCTTTCCTGTGCTTCTTCTTGAAAGCTCTGTTGCAAGCTTGATTCTCTGTGCCTCACCACCTGAAAGCTCAGTTGATGGCTGTCCAAGCTTGACGTAAGACAAGCCAACCTCGTTGAGAGTCTCAATCTTTCTTCTTATACTTGGCACATTTTCAAAGAAATCAACTGCATCCTCAATAGTCATGTCAAGAACATCATATATGCTCTTATCCTTGTATTTTACTTCAAGAGTTTCTCTGTTGTAACGCTTACCCTCGCAGACTTCACAAGGAACATACACATCCGGCAGGAAATGCATCTCTATCTTGATAATACCGTCGCCTGAACATGCCTCACATCTTCCGCCTTTAACATTAAAGCTGAACCTGCCTTTCGTATATCCTCGCTCCTTCGCGTCCTTAGTCGTTGCAAACAGGTCTCTTATCATGTCAAATACACCTGTGTAGGTTGCCGGATTAGACCTTGGTGTTCGTCCAATTGGTGACTGATCAATATTAATGACCTTATCAAGCTGCTCTATTCCGTCAATTCCATCATGGTCGCCCGCAATACATCTCGCCCTGTTAAGCGACTTTGCAAGGTGCTTGTAAAGAATCTCATTAACAAGTGAACTCTTGCCTGAGCCTGACACACCTGTTACGCATGTGACAACTCCAAGCGGAATATCTACATCAATATTCTTAAGATTATTCTCCCTTGCGCCTCTTACCTTAATCCAGCCAGCAGGCTTTCTACGCTCTGCCGGTACAGGTATCTTTATTCTTCCCGACAGATATGCACCTGTAAGTGAGTCCTTGCACGCCATAATGTCCGCAGCAGTTCCTGTTGCGACAACTTCTCCACCATTTCTTCCTGCGCCTGGTCCGATATCCACAATATAATCGGCTGCAAACATAGTATCCTCATCATGTTCAACGACAATAACTGAGTTACCAAGATCGCGCAAATGTGTCAGAGTTCCAAGCAGCTTGTCATTATCCCTCTGGTGAAGTCCGATACTTGGCTCATCAAGAATATAAGCAACTCCTACAAGACCTGAACCAATCTGTGTAGCAAGCCTGATTCTCTGCGCTTCACCGCCTGACAGAGTTCCTGTGGCACGCGAAAGTGCCAGATAATCAAGCCCTACATCTACAAGGAACTTAATTCTCGCCTTGATTTCCTTAAGAATCTCTGCACCAATAAACAGCTGTCTCTCTGAAAGCTTCATATTCTCAAGGAATTCCTGAAGCTTTATAATAGACATGTTAGTAATCTCATATATGTTCTTATCTGCAATAGTAACAGCAAGTGAAGACGGCTTAAGTCTCTGTCCGTGACAGGCAGAACAAGGTCTTATTCTCATAAATTCCTCATACTGCTGCTTAGTATTATCAGAATATGTCTCTCTGTATCTTCTCTCCATATTCTTAATAAGACCTTCAAATGCGACATCATATACACCCTCTCCGCGCTGGCCTTTATATTTAACCTTTACAGAATGTCCCTTAGTACCATTGATAATAATATCCTTAATATCATCAGGATAATCCTTGAATGGTGTCTTTAATGAAAATCCATATTCCTCTGCAAGTGCATCAAGAATCGCCCTGCTAAAGCTGCCCTCATCCTTAGATGACTGCCATCCCATTCCGACAATAGCACCTTCATCAATGCTGAGACTCTCATCCGGTATAAGCAGCTCTGCATCAAACTTCATTGTATAACCAAGTCCGAAACAGTCCGGGCATGCGCCAAATGGATTGTTGAACGAAAAGCTTCTTGGCTCAACCTCATCAATACTTATACCACAGTCTGGGCAGGAAAAGCTCTGGCTGAAATTAAGTGTCTCACCATCAATAACATCTACTGTCATAAGACCTTCGGCAAGCTTAAGAGCTGTCTCAATAGAATCTGTAAGTCGTTTCTGGATTCCGTCTCTTACAGAAAGTCTGTCTACAACAATCTCAATATTATGCTTCTTATTCTTATCAAGCTTAATATCGTCTGTCAGCTCGTACATGCTTCCATCAGCAATAACACGCACAAATCCGCTCTTCTTTGCCTGTTCAAATAGCTTTACATGTTCACCCTTTCGTCCACGGACAACAGGTGCAAGAATCTGAATCTTAGTTCTTTCAGGAAGTGCCATAATAACATCAACCATCTGGTCAACTGTCTGTTTGTTGATTTCGCGTCCACATTGTGGACAATGCACAATACCAATTCTTGCATAGAGAAGTCGGAAATAATCATATATTTCTGTAACAGTTCCTACTGTAGAACGCGGATTTCTGTTAGTTGACTTCTGGTCTATAGATATAGCCGGTGAAAGTCCTTCAATACTGTCAACATCCGGCTTTTCCATCTGTCCCAAGAACTGTCTTGCATATGAAGACAGTGATTCCATATATCTTCTCTGACCTTCCGCATATATTGTATCAAATGCAAGACTCGACTTTCCCGAACCTGAAAGTCCTGTAAGCACAACAAGCTTGTCTCTTGGAATATCAACATCTATTCCTTTAAGATTATGCTCTCTTGCGCCCTTTATCCTTATGCAGTTCTTGTAACTGCCTCTTTCTATCTCTTTCTTTAACTTACTATCAGCCATGTTTTTTTCCTTCATAAATATATTTATTAATCTCAATCATCTTGTCACGAAGCTGTGCAGCCTCCTCAAAGTTAAGCTCTGCTGCTGCCTTACGCATGTTCTTCTCAACCTGCGTCTTAACCTTCTCAAGCTCTTTGATGCTCATAGATTCATAATCAACCTTAAGCTTTCCGGAAGCATCACCCGGCTCCGCTGCCTTGCTTATACTTATCAGATCTCTTACTGCCTTCTTGATTGTCTGTGGAGTAATTCCATGCTCATCATTATACTCCTGCTGAATCTTTCTTCTTCGTTCTGTCTCTGAAATAGCCTTTTCCATAGATTCAGTAATCTTGTCTGCATACATGATAACATGTCCCTCTGCATTTCTTGCAGCTCGACCAATCGTCTGTATAAGCGATGTCTCTGTTCTTAAGAAGCCTTCCTTATCAGCATCAAGTATTGCAACAAGGCTGATTTCAGGAATATCCAGACCTTCTCGTAGCAGGTTGATTCCAACAAGAACATCAAATCCATCAAGACGCATATCTCTTATAATCTTCTGACGCTCAAGCGTATCAATATCTGCATGAAGATACTTAACCCTGATTCCTGCCTCTTTAAGATAATCAGTAAGGTCCTCCGCCATTCTCTTGGTAAGTGTAGTAACAAGCACCTTGTTCTTCTTGGCAGTTTCCTTATTAATCTCTGATATAAGGTCATCAATCTGTCCTTCAATCGGCTTAACAGTTATCTCCGGGTCAAGAAGTCCAGTAGGTCTGATAACCTGCTCGGTTCTCATAAGTTCATGCTCTGCCTCGTATGTGCTTGGTGTTGCTGATACAAAAAGCATCTGTGAAATCTTGCTCTCAAACTCGCTGAAATTAAGAGGTCTGTTGTCCTTCGCAGATGGCAGTCTGAAGCCATAATCTACAAGCGTAGTCTTTCTTGACTGGTCACCGGCATACATGCCTCGAATCTGCGGAATAGTGATATGCGACTCATCCACAATAATAAGAAAATCATCTGGAAAATAATCCATCAGCGTATACGGAGGACACCCTGCCGGAAGTCCTGCCAGATGTCTTGAATAATTCTCTATTCCTGAACAAAAGCCTGTCTCCTGCATCATCTCTATATCAAAATTCGTTCTCTCTTCAATTCTCTGTGCCTCTAGAAGCTTATCCTCACTCTTGAAATACTTCACTCTCTCGGCAAGCTCTGCCTTGATATTCTCAATCGCAGCGTCCATCTTCTCCTTCTCAACAACATAATGTGAGTTAGGGAATATCGCAATATGTTCAAGAACGCCTTTAACTTCGCCTGTAAGGGAATCTATCTCACTTATTCTGTCCACTTCATCACCAAAGAATTCAACTCTTATGGCATCACCTGATGATGATGATGGATACACTTCAACAACATCGCCTCTTACCCTGAAGGTTCCTCGCTTAAAATCCTGGTCGTTCCTTACATACTGGATATCAATAAGCTTTCTTATGCAATCATCCCTGTCCTTCTCCATTCCCGGACGAAGCGAAATAACCATGTTCTTATAATCAATCGGCGCACCTAATCCATATATACATGAAACCGAAGCAACGATAATAACATCATTTCTTTCAGAAAGTGCCGCTGTTGCCGAATGTCTTAATTTATCAATTTCATCATTAATAGATGAATCCTTCGCAATATAAGTGTCACTCTGAGGTACATAGGCCTCTGGCTGGTAATAATCATAATAGGAGACAAAGTACTCAACCGCATTCTCTGGAAAGAACTCCTTCATCTCCCCATACAACTGCGCTGCAAGTGTCTTATTATGGCTTATAATAAGTGTAGGTTTCTGAACATTCTGTATAATGTTCGCCATTGTAAATGTTTTACCAGAACCAGTTACACCAACCAGAGTCTCAAACTGATTGCCTTCCTCAAAGCCCTTTGTAAGTGCTTCAATAGCCTGCGGCTGGTCGCCCATCGGCTTAAAATCCGAATGTAATACAAATCTGTCCATAAAGCCCTCCCTATTTTGCGAAGCAAAATCCGAACCCCTTGGTGAGGAGAGGGATTTTGCCCTCCTTGTTTTCTGAAAGAAAATGCATTTCCCTCATTATACAATATAACAGCCAAAAAGTACAGAACAAACATTCGATTTGCCCTGTACTTTATTCCATACCTCTATATTCGTTATTCTGCTGCGCTGACACTCATTTTTCCATTGAGATACTCTACTGCTGCCTTCAACTGCACATCTTCAGTCGCATCATCCGGAAGCTCCACAATACTGTCAGGTGTCACTCCCTTGCCGTGAATATCCTGTCCCTTAGGAGTAAAATATTTGGCAATTGTATACTTAACCGCACTTCCATCAGTAAGCGGACGGATTGTCTGCACAATGCCCTTACCAAATGTCTGTGTTCCAATTATCTGTGCCTTATCATAATCCTGCATTGCACCGGCAAATATCTCAGATGCACTTGCACTATTGCCATTTACCAAAACTGCCATCGGAATATTAAGCTCATGATTATCAGAACCTGAATATTCCTGTCTCTTACCAGACTTAGTCTCTGTATACACGATAAGTCCGTTCGGAAGAATATAATCTAGCATATCAGCCACAGTCTTAAGAACTCCACCAGGATTATTTCTTATATCAATTACAAGTCCTGTAATTCCCTGCTTCTGAAGGTCATCAACAGCTGATTCAAACTGCTCTGTTGTAACATCATCAAACTGTGAAATATAAATATAACCTATATTATTCTCAAGCACCTCTGATGAAACAGTCTTAATATCAATCTTGTCTCTTGTAACTGTGAAACTCAGCTTCTCGCCATTTCTCATAACAGTAAGGTTAACATCTGTACCCTTCTCGCCCTTAATAAGGGCAACTGCTACAGAAAGGTCCATTCCTGTAATATCCTCACCATTAACCTCTGTTACCTTATCTCCATTTCTGATACCAGCCTTATATGCCGGTGCATCCTCATATGCCTCAGATATAAGTATTGAACCATCATCAGCCTTCTGGCATACCGCACCAATTCCATAGAAAGAACCTGATGTTGACTCCATCATCGACTTATATTCTTCAGGCGTATAATAAACAGTATATTTATCACCATATGCAGCAAGATATGCCTTAAAATGTTGTCTGCAGCCTTTTCATCATCTACATCATCAAAGTAGAATCCATCTCCAAGCAGCGAATCAAGAGCATTCAGCTTACCTTCAACCTTAGTTCCGATTCCTTCATTATCACTTGTTCCAACATCCTGGACATATATACGTCCGTCAATTCCAATATGAAGATTACCACTTCTTATAAGTCCCATGAATACGCATGACAACGCCAGTATCACAACCAGCAGTGTTGCCACAACACCAATAATAACGCCTTTGCCTAAAGCATGTTTTCTCTTTCGTTCCTGTGCGGCCCCTTCCGAAGAAAAAGGTCTGTTATTATCATATTCCATTGAGTCCTCCTATTAAGTTGAATTATTTATTTAAAATATGGCATAGGATTAACATATGAATCATTGAGCCTTACATCAAAATGCAGATGTGCGCCAAATGAATTACCCGTATTACCCATAACACCAAGCTTCTGTCCTTTCGTCACCTGGGCTCCTACTGATACATTTAAACTATCAAGATGCAGGTATCTCGTATACAGTCCATTACCATGATAAATCATCACATAATTACCCGCTGTTGAGTAACCCTCGCTCTGTCTGTGTGCAATAACAACTTTACCGTCATAAGCTGCATATACAGGATCACCTGAAACTCCTGCCCTGACCGCTCCAATATCCACACCTTTATGCGGTGAAGTTCTGTCAGATGTATCTCCGTATGGAGAAGTTATTCTTGTACTTGTTGTTGGCCATTTGAAAGTTCCGCCATCATATCTGTTAGACGGAGTAACTCCGCTTGCTTCCTCTGCCTTAATCTTGGCTGTTATAGAAGCAATCTCTGAATCGAGCTTCTTCTCGTCAGCTTCGAGCTGTTTCTTATAAGCCACCTGATCAGCCGTATTCTTACTCAAAGCATTAAGCTGGGCAGTCTTCTCATTCTGGACAACCTCAAGTGCATCAACCTGTGCCTGAAGTGCCTCCTGACTGGCAGTCAGAGTCTCTTTATCTTCTTCAAGCTTTACTTTAGAAGATGATATCAGATTAATCGTTGACTGATATTCCTCAAGCATCTGTCTGTCATACTCTGATATCTTATTAATATACTCAAATTTATTAAGCATATCCGCCATACTCTGTGATGATAAAAGCACTTCAACATATGTATAATCATTATGCTCATACATAAACTGGATTCGAAGCTTCATAGCCTCATACTGGCTTTCCTTATCAGCCTCAGCCTGCTCAAGCTGTGCCTGTGTCTCCTCAATCTCAGCCTCTAATGTTGCAATCTGGGTATTAATATCATCTAATGACGCTGACAATTCTCCCATCTGGGCATCCAGTCCCTGAATAAGAGATGTAAGATCTGAACTCTGCGCCTTAAGCTGAGCAATCTTGTCTTCTGTTTCTTTCTTTTTATTCTGTATATCATTCTGCTGGTTCTGGGCATTCTTCAGATCCGACTTATTATCTCCAAATGTAACCTGTGCAAAACAATACGGTATAAGCAGCATTACAATCATGAGTGCCGCTGTTATTTTCTTTATTAAATTGTTCCAAAACAGTGCTTTCTCCATACAGCCACTCCTTTACCATAATTAAAATGTTTTCTAAAAACAAACAGGGACTTCTGCATCCGTTTGCAAAAGCCCCCAAAAACTATCCGAAACTATACATCGGCATGCTTTCTTACAGCGAAGAAACTTCCTATAAGACCAATACCAATTCCAAGAATAACTGCTACCGGAATAAGTACCTCAAATACTTCTGATGCTGGCATAAATGCTAATATATTCTGTAAAACAGAGAATTTTCCAAGAACAAAATTAACAACTCCACCATAAATATACCTCAATATTGCTACCGGAATAATAGCACCTATAAGTCCTATAACGATACCTTCTACGAAGAATGGTGCATTAACAAATGCATCCGTAGCTCCTATATATTTCATGATTGATATCTCATCTTTTCGTACTGTAATACCAATTACAATTGTATTAGTAATAAGGAATATAGATACCGCAAGAAGAACAACAATTACTGCAACTGCAACATAACTTACAAGTCTTGCTGCACTGGCAAGTCCGCTTGCTGTAACCTCTGAACGGTTAACCTGTCTTATTCCATCCTTATTCTCAAGGTACTTAACCAGTGTACCCTGATTACTTGCATCCTTAAGATATACTTCATAAGAAGAAGAATTAGCTAAAGGATTATCATCCTTGAAGCCTTCTGCAAGTTCAGGATATGCGGCGAAATACTCACCCTTGAAGCTTTCCCATGCATCATCAGCTGATACATACTGAACTCTTGATACTTCTTCTCTTTTGCTGATTTCATCTCCAAGCTTCTTAATATCCGTCTCACTGAGATTTTCGTCAAAGAAAACTGTTACACAGACCTCTGTCTCAGCCTTCTTAATCATATACTGAAAATTAACCACTATAGAATAGAATACTCCAAAAAGGAATATACATGCTGTAATTGTTGCTATTGATGCCAGTGAGAACATCTTATTACGATGGATATTCTTAAATCCATCTTTAATATGATATGCTAATGACCTAATCTTCATAGAAATAACCACCTTTTTCCAA
>ENA-OPEC01002160-OPEC01002160.1-human-gut-metagenome-genome-assembly--contig:-NODE-2160-length-11404-cov-6.145211_pt1 | contig 11404 bp, 7 predicted proteins | sample MGYA00241622_ERZ501507 | MGnify/ENA primary metagenome ERZ501507 (study PRJEB25962, sample SAMEA2042582) | human gut metagenome | biome: human gut; feature: human-associated habitat; material: faeces... | reverse complement strand
ACCCAAGCAATATGGACTAGATCCTTAGTCTAGCGCGTATGCCAATTCCGCCACGTCTGCTTAAATGTGTCGCCAATCACCAGCGACGTATTGTATATTATCATATCAGGAATATAATTGCAAGTATTTTTTAAAATTTATTTTTCCCAAAAAGATTGACATTAAAATTAAGCAATGCTAAAATAATATAGTTGTTTGCAGTCGTGGCGGAATTGGCATACGCGCATGATTCAGGTTCATGTCCGGGTTTCCGGGTGTGGGTTCAAGTCCCATCGACTGCACTGATAATTTTTGGCTCATGTACATACATGGGTCTTTTTTGTTGAAAGGATATTATGGAAGCTTATTACGAAAAAATGCTGGCATTAGCTGAAACAATCGCCGTTAATGCTCATAAAAGTCAGTTGGATAAGGGCGGGCATCCTTATATCAATCATCCCCGTTTTGTATCTGCACACTGTACTTCTCCTGAATCCAGGATTGTAGGGATGCTTCATGATGTAGTGGAGGACACTGATGTAACTCTTGATGCACTCAGAGAATATGGCTTTAACGAAGATATTCTTATGGCACTTGACCTTGTAACAAAGAAAAAAGGTCCTGATTATGACGAAGATATCTATTATGAAAAAATAAAAACAAATTCCATCGCAAGAGAAGTCAAACTTGCCGATTTAAAGCACAATTCGGATATATCAAGAATTCCACATCCCACCAAAAAGGATATACAGAAAATAGAATATTACAAATCAAGAATAGAATATCTTGAAAGTTAGTCATACCAGAACTTACAATACAAAAAGACCATATGTATCAAACCGTTACATATGGTCTTTTTTTCAAGACTGTTTTGCAGTCATTTTTTTCTACAGGGGATATTCCCCCGTATATTGTAACATATATATCCTTACGATCAAATCGACTAAATATCCTGTTCTTTTTTTCTGCCCATTATTACTGCAAGAGTTGCTGCACTAAGTCCAAGAATTGCAATATAAAGTGTCATATTGCCATCACCTGTTGCTACGTCTTCATCAGCTTCTACTTCCGGTTTTCTTACAGGTCTTACAGATGGCTTATTATCATCTGTTGCTTTATTACCAGGGTTGATTTCAGGAACTATATCCTCATCACCTTCCACCTCCGGAATTCTGTTTAATCTTTCTGTATATGTTGCAGTATAATCAACATTTTCTTTTACTGATGTTACTTCTTTATCCCAGCCTGCAAATTTGTATGTGTATGTCTCATCTGCTGCCTTTACAGGATTGACCGGTATCACTACGTCATCTCCGTAATAATAGGTTGATTCTGTTATTACACTTCCGTCTTCATTAAGGAATCTTACTTTATAGTCAATATATGATGGTTCATATACGGCCTTGTAATCAACATTTCCTTTTACTGATGTTACTTCTTTATCCCAGCCCGCAAATGTATATGTGTATGTCTCATCTGCTTCCTTTACAGGATTAGCCGGTACTGCTACGTCATCTCCGTAATGATAGGTTGATTTCAAAATTACTGTTCCATCTTCATCAAGGAATCTTACGATATACTTATTGTACTCATCTGTATATACTGCGGTATAATCTGTATTTCCCTTTACTGATGTTACTTCTTTATCCCAGCCCGCAAATGTGTATGTGTATGTCTCATCTGCTGCCTTTGCAGGATCGGCCGGTACTGCTACGTCATCTCCGTAATGATAGTTTGTTTCTGTTATTACGCTTCCGTCTTCATTAAGGAATCTTACTGTATAGTCAATATATGATGATTCATATACTGCTTTGTAATCTGTATTTCCTTTTACTGATGTTACTTCTTTATCCCAGCCTGCAAATTTGTATGTGTATGTCTCATCTGCTGCCTTTACAGGATTGACCGGTATCACTACGTCATCTCCGTAATAATAGGTTGATTCTGTTATTACACTTCCGTCTTCATTAAGGAATCTTACTTTATAGTCAATATATGATGGTTCATATACCGCTTTATATACAACATCGCTTACAGCTTTTGTTGAGATTTCTTTATCCCAGCCCGCAAATGTGTAATTATAAGTCTCATCACTTTCCCTGACCGGATTAGAAGGAATTACAATCTTCTCATTGGCATTATATATTCTTTCTGAAATAATGCTGTCATCATAATCTACAAACTTAACCGTATAATCCTTTAAATTTCCCCCGTCTACATGCCAGCCGTCTACTTCACGTTTAAGAACATACCAGCAATCAACCGCATCTTCTTTAACTCCTGCTTTTTCTGCTGTAAGACTTACAAAAGACTTTACAAATTCTTCATTATTATTACCGTAAATAGTATCTGATTCACCTTTTATATAAGCTTCTTCAAGCATTGATATTATATTTTCATATCCGGTAAAATCATTTGTTACAGTAATTGTTGAACCAAGCTTTGTAAAATACTTTGGCTCACGTTCTGTAATGTATTCGTAATCAAACAAATCTTTTCTTGACGATGCTTCGATATTGTATTTATAAAATGCAATCTTAATTGATTTATCAAATACTGCTTTATATGTTGCATCTCCTGTACATACATCGCTTACTTCCTTATCCCAGCCTGCAAACGTATACTCATAAATATCTTTGTTTCCGGGATACTTTGGGTTGCCCGGTTTAACAATCTTATCACCATATTTTAAATTCTGTTCTGAAATTACTTCCCCGTTACTGTTTACGAATTTTACCGTATATTTAATATCCGTTACATCATAAAGTGCTGTATACACAACATCTTTTGTAACTTTTTCAAATGCCTTATCCCAACCTTTGAATTCATATCTTTTGCCATCAATTTCATAATCTGAAGCTGTTTCCGGCGCCCCATTTCTGACATCTTCGGCCGATGTCAGAGCATCAAATATCTTTTCAGTCTCTTTGCCGTTTACAGAATATATAACTTTGTACTGTTTCTTTTCTGCTTCGTATGTTGCCTTATACTCTGCATTGCCTTTACATACAGTGCTTACTTCAGGACTCCATGCTGCACTTGTATATTCAAATTCAACATCGTCCGTCTTTTCAGGTACATCAGGCACCGTAATTGTATCATTATATGAATAGTTATGTTCTGATAACACCTCTCCGTTTTCATATAAAAACTTAACTGTATACTGCTTTACTTCCTCAGTAAATGACGCATATACTGTTTTATCTGACTTAATATTAGTTAAATCTGCTACATTATCATTTACGTCAACCCATCCGTTAAAAGTATATGAAGCATACTCAGTTTCAGCTTTTATAGGTGTAGCGCCATTGTACTTTGCACTCTGTCCATCAATAACGCTAATTGTTTCAATAACTTCTGTTCCATTTACAAACTTAACGGTATGTCTTGTGACATTCTGTTTGTTTTCAAGTTTAAAAGCAATGCCTCCATCATCTAATACATAATGGCAGCTGTTTTCCTTATCATAGAATGTCATTTTATCAGTAAAAATAGCTGTGACAGATTTGCCATTAACTGTGAATGTTACAGGATATGATACCGTATAATATATTGGATCATTTTTTGAACCGGTATAAAAGTCATTACCATATAAAATCGCGTCACTGCCCTTCATTAATTTTCTGCTGTTAATTTTGATATTAACTTTTTCTCCATCACCATACGCTGCGGTAACAGTTATTTTATTCATATCAAAACTTTTTTTGTCCGTCTTAACTGTTCCTACCAATTTCCCATTATCGTACAGTTCAAACTGATTATTAACAGGAACGTAAAGGTGATTCGCTTTTATACCCTTTGCTCTTAAAACCTTAACAACATACGTTTTAGTTTTTTTCCCATTATTTACAACAACTGTTGTGCTGCCACGTTTCAATCCTTCGACTACAAGCTTTTTTTCTCCTATAATGTTAGTATGGATACTTGCTTTTGCAACCCTGGGATTGCTGTTAGATTCAACCTTCCATTTACCCCAACCAAATGTTACACTATTCTTTTCTCCCTCTTCAACAGTTATTACATTATTCTCTGCTGCAAGAGTTTTTCTTGAAAATCCGGAAAATACTGTAGTAACTGTAAGTGCCACAGCAAGAATCATACTAAGCACACGTCCTAATACATTCATCTTTGATTTCATTTTTCTGCTCCTTTTCCTCTTTTTCCATATGATGCCATATTATCACACCCATTTTTTTCATTCTCCCCCCTGATTGGGGGGAATTGGAGCAAAAAAATATTTTAAAATTTTTTTATTTAGTTTATAAGTTTTTTATATTTATTTCACAGTTTAGACTTATTTTCACGTTACAATACATATTGTACCAAACCAAAAGAAAAGGCTATATCCTTTTTCTTCATTCCTATCCGGGCACCTCTTAACCGAGGTGCCCCTCCTATTTTTACCGGTTCTTTATCTGTTCATCCAGTTCGGTAAGATATTCCCAACGTTCCATTTTATATTCAAGTTCTTCATTGAGTTTATTTTTTTCACAATCAAGTTCATTGAGTTTTACGAAATCATTGGAATTTTTTACCATAAGATTATCAATTTCCGTAATCCGTGCTTCTATTTTTCCGATATCATCTTCAATATGCTCAAATTCCTTTTGTTCCGCATAAGTAAATTTAAGTTTTTCCTGCTTAACTTTTTTTCCGGTATTCTTCGGTATTCCGGGCTCGGATTTTACAGGTTCTTTGTCAAATTCAGCAACCAGCTCATAATCCGAGTATCCGCCCTCATACTGTCTTAACCTGCCATTTTCAAATGCAAAAATTCTTCGTACCACTCTGTCAAGAAAATATCTGTCATGGCTGACAGCTATTACTATTCCGTCAAAAGAATCCAGGTAATCTTCAAGAATAGTCAGCGTCTTTATATCAAGATCATTGGTCGGCTCGTCAAGAATCAATACATTAGGTGCCTCCATAAGAACCCTTAACAGATTCAGGCGTCTTTTTTCACCACCTGAAAGTTTTTTTATAAGGGAATACTGTTCTCTCGGAGGAAAAAGGAATTTGTCAAGCATCTGGGATGCAGAAAGTGAGCCATCCCGCGTCTTAACATACTCTGCAGTATTTTTGATATAATCAATCACCCTGATTTCAGGGTCCATAAAGCTTATCCCATCTTCCTTACGTGTAGATATTTCCTGTGCATAATATCCGATTTTTACTGTCTGGCCGATAACTATTTCCCCTTCGTCAGGTTCAACAATCCCCATAATAAGCTTTAACAGAGTTGTCTTTCCACAGCCGTTAGGACCTACAATACCTATGCGGTCATTTTTAAGAAAAATATAACTAAAATCATTAATAATATGCCTGTCGCCGTAGGCTTTGCTAAGATTATTAATTTCCACAGTGGTTCTTCCAAGCCTTGTGGATATGGAACTTAATTCTATTTCCGAATCCTGTTCAGGACGTTTTCTGTTTTTAAGCTCCTCATAACGCATGAGTCTGGCTTTCTGCTTGGTGCTTCTCGCCTTTGCTCCTCGCATTACCCATTTAAGCTCGTTTCTTAAAAGATTGGCTTTCTTGCTGTCCGTTGAAACAGCCATTTCCTCTCTTTCGGCTTTAAGCTCAAGAAATCCCGAATAATTGGTATTATAGCTGTATATTTTTCCTTTATCCAACTCCACTATTCTGTCAGAAACGCTGTCCAGAAAATATCTGTCATGCGTAACCATAATTACTGATTTTTTATAATCCTTGAGATAATTTTCAAGCCATGTTGACATCTCATTGTCAAGATGGTTGGTAGGCTCGTCAAGAATCAGTATATCCGCACCGGATAATAAAGTCCTGACTAATGCTATTTTTTTACGCTGTCCTCCTGACATATGGCAGGTCAGCTCATCATAATCCGTTAGTCCAAAAGTCTGAAGCATGGCCTTTGCCTCTGCCTCCACCGCAAACATATCCTCATCCTTTGGTACATCTGTCATTACATAATGTATAACTGTCTCATTATCATCAAATGACGGATGTTGTGAAAGCATTTCAATAATAACTTTATTGGCTATGGTAACTTTGCCCTCATCAGGTACAATATTTCCTGCTATTATATTAAGAAGCGTTGATTTTCCCGTTCCGTTAATACCTATAATTCCTACTTTTTCACCTTCCTCAAGGGAAAACGAGGTATCATCAAACAATTTTCTTTCCGAATAAGAATGTGTCAGATTCTCTATAGTTAAAATATTCATACATTTATTTTATTATGAGAAAATATGCCGCAATAGCCGCAATTGCCACTACTGCTATGATAATTCCTGTCAATAAACCCTTTCCTGATTTAGTTTCTTCCTGAACATCTTCCACAATGTTTTCTTTAATTCCGATACTCATTCTGTCAAGAGTATTCCGGTCCCACAAAAGCACTCCGGCTTCATCACCAAGTTTCTTTGCCCCTGATATAAAAGAACTATTGGTTATAAATGCACGGGCATCATGAGACATGTCTTTTGTTCCATCCACAAATTCCTTCATAGCTGCCGTTCCGACTGCGTCTATATCATACTGACATTTAAAGCAGTATTTTTTATCATCTTTTACCGCCGTTATATCATAAGGTTTTCCTGTATGCATCTCAACTTTGTCATAATTAAGAGCTGTAAGCATCTTAGCTATTAATGGTAAAAAATTGTCTTTGTCTCTGATTATCATAAAATATTGTTACCTCCGTATTTTTCGACTTAATATGTGACATTATAACATATTTTTATTTTTTACGTATAGGTTTATTGTAGAATTTCTTGACTATATTGCCAACTCAATGTAGTATTTTATTATAATACATTTAGAGGTTTCTTATGGAAGATAATATAATTGAATTAAAACAGGGAGAGGTATTGCTCCACACCAATGATGAGATAAAATGTCTTTATCTTATTCTTAGTGGGGAGACCGATATTTATTCCCGCTACGGCAGAATAAGCACATCTGCCGGAAGTATTCTTGGGTTATCAGGCAGTTTATATGGTTTAAGTTTGTATAATTATGTTGCAAAAAGTGACTGTACTTTAAGGAAGTTCACGGTATCAGGAATCTCTGATCTTGAAAAAATACTACGTGAATATCCTGATATGGTACCGGATATCGTAATCCTTAATGAACATTTTATAATGGAACTTATCAAATTATATCTGTCCATGATGATAAAATGTAAAAGAAAAGATCCATCATTCACGCCCGACAGCAGGCTTAACAAATGGGTTCTTGATAAGCATAACGGAATAGCATCCATTCCGGAAGATATTAAGAAAGCATATTTCGGAGCGAACATAAGTAATTCAGCAGGTATCATTATTGAAAATACTGAATTTATAAATCTCCTCCATGAAATATGTCTTGATATGTCAGAACTTCTAGGCATTAATAACGACTACATTCCTAAACAACAGAATGTAACAGCCAGAAGTCCCGTTCCCGCACTGACATTTACGAAGGACGACCTTTTTATTCTTGATGAGCTCAAGGGTTCATTGGATAAAATATTGGATTATTCTGAAATTGACGATGATACCAGAGCTTCTGTAACCGACACTTTCAGACGTTTCAAAATATGCAGCGACAGATTATCAAGTGATGAAAATATACGTCTCTTGAGAAAACAGATAACCGGATTTTTCTATGACATATACTATAAAGTATTTATTAAATCCATTAATGATGATGCCATACCTTCGTATATATATATGTTTTTAAATTTTGGATATATGGATGAGGAACTTGCCGGTGAGGAGGTATCCGTCCTTCTTTATAAAATATATAAAGCCGGCGATTCGCTGTTTAACAATGATAATATATTCACAATGTACCGTTGGTTAAAGCTCGTAATGTCGGGGGAGAAGAACCCAAGCCGCAACAACTTTGACCAGTCATACGAAGAATTCATCCGTCAGGAAATCAAGAATAACAGCATAGATATGTCCGAGGAATCTGCATTAAATAATTGCGAAATGAAACTGCGTTTTGAAATTGACAACCTTTTCAAATCAGCCAATTATATGACCTACGGCAGGGTAAGTACATTCGTACCGGTTGTAATTAAAGAAAATATTGCGAAAAATATTCCTGATGCCATGCTTTCTGCAGATAGTGTCACAGATATCATAACCAAAATTAAGGAAATCGATTTTTCTTTGTTTTACCGTTCTATCGTATATACCAATGAAGAACTCGGCATAAGCCAGTTATATGTATATGAGGAATATCTCCCTGAGATTATCCTTACACCATGTATTGGCTCCAGAGGTGTTCTGTGGCAGGAAATCAATGGCAGAAAAAGAAATTCTTCCGCCAGAATGTTATTTCCTATATTCTGTAACACAATTCCCGAAAATATATTTCTTAATGTCATGGGAAAATACCGTTGGGAAATATGCAGGAGAATACAGGGTTCCTACTGGAATGTGGCAACTGAAAAGTCCCTCACCTCCGAATATTACGATTACCTGCTTTTCTATAAGAAAAACAAAGACTTATCAGAACAGCAGAAAGAGAAATTAAAGTCCCTCCTTATCAACTGCCGTAACAATTATTCAGAAGTCTTTGCGAAGGATTACGAGACATGGATTAACTACGAATCAAAGGGAGCAAGTAAACTCAATAAAATATCCCGTAATATACTTGCAAAATATTGTCCATTTAACAAGGACATACGCAAAGTGCTGAGAAGCAACCCGATATTTACAGACTGCATTGATTATTATGAGCGTCATATGTTAAATGACAGACGAAAATATGATAACCTTATTAAGGTAATTCAGACAAAGAATATTCCTATTCCTAAAGAAATAGAAGAAACAAGAGCCTACTATAGCAAGTAGGCTCTTTATTTTATAATTTATTTAGCTGTGATATACTTCTGTGCTACAAGTAATTCTGCGCTTAATACCGCTCCTCCGGCAGCACCTCTGATTGTATTGTGTGAAAGTCCTACAAACTTCCAGTCAAATACAGCATCTTCTCTTAAACGTCCGAATGAAACACCAAATCCGTTTTCATAATTAACATCAAGAGCTACCTGAGGTCTGTTGTCTTCCTCAAGGTACTGGATAAAATGCTTAGGAGCACTTGGAAGATTAAGTTCCTGTGGAAGTCCCTTGAAGTTAGTCCAACGGTCAAGAATTTCTTCCTTAGTTGGTTTCTTTTCAAAATTAACAAATACTGCTGCTGTATGTCCGTTTAAAACAGGTACTCTTAAACACTGCGTTGTAATAACAGGTAAAGCTGCTTTCTCAATATGTCCGTCAACTAATTTACCCATAAGTCTTAATGGTTCCTGTTCACTCTTCTCTTCTTCACCTGCGATGTATGGAATTACATTGCCTTCCATTTCAGGCCAGTCTTTAAATGTCTTGCCTGCACCTGAAATTGCCTGATATGTTGTTGCAACAACAAGCTTAGGTCCGAATTCTTTAAGTGCAAAAATTGCAGGAGTATAACTCTGGATTGAGCAGTTAGGCTTAACTGCGATAAATCCTCTCTTAGTACCAAGTCTCTTCTTCTGGTATTCAATAAGTTTAAAATGTTCAGGATTAATTTCAGGAACAACCATAGGAACATCCTCTGTCCAACGATGTGCACTGTTATTAGATACAACAGGTGTCTCTGTCTTTGCGTAATCTTCTTCTATTTTCTTAATTTCTTCCTTAGTCATATCGACTGCTGAAAATACAAAGTCAACCTTTGAAGCAACTTCTTCAACATCCATTACATTATAGACTATCATCTTCTTAACTGCTTCAGGCATAGGTGTTGTCATTTTCCATCTGTCGCCTACTGCATCTTCATAAGTCTTTCCTGCTGAACGTGGGCTTGCTGCAATTGCCACAACCTCAAACCAAGGATGATTCTCAAGCAAAGAAATAAATCTCTGTCCTACCATTCCGGTTCCACCAAGGATACCTACTCTAAGTTTCTTTTCCATTTCATTTCTCCTATCTGCTAATTCTTGTCATAGACTGCAAATTCCAATCCTTTACTACGGATTCCGTCTATAAAATCACCTAACATATCCCTGTTAGTTGATGATGAACCACTTAACTGGTATATTGCACCGCCATGAGCCTTATTAAGTGCATTAGACAAAGCCTGTGATACCTCCGGCTGATTATTGACATCCCAGTCAGAGTATGCATAACTCCAGAATACAGTCCTGTATCCAAGCTGTCCCGCAAGTGCAAGTGCCTGTTCACTGAAGTATCCTGACGGAGCACGGAACAGATACATCTCATACCCGTAAGTTTCATAAACGTAATTGTATAACACATCCATCCTCGTTGTCAAACTATTTACAGATAATCCGGGAATTTCTTCTCCGGTATCAGTGTAATTTCCGAGAACATGCCCTTCGTCAATCATTCTTTTTATTAATTCCGGATTCTTTTCCGCATAGTTTTTTGTTATAAAGAAAACAGCGGAAACATTTTTTTCTTTAAGTGTATCAAGAATTTTATCCGTATTGCCATATTCAAGAATCTCATTAAATGTAAGCCAGACATAATTGCTTTCAGGCTGTATAAAGTCCACTTTATAATCGCCGTATTTTAATTCATAAAAAGCCAGATTAGGTCTGTTGGTTGTCTTATCAAAAGTATTGCCTATTCCGTAATATACCCCATCCGCGCTTAATGAATTAATATCTTTAACATTAATTCCCGTATTATTGTTCATATATGGCGAATACTTACCATCCCCCATAATGTTAGACGGCATCTTACCCGCTTCAACAATGTTTACCTCAAATCCCTTCACCGCACAATTTCCATATTCATCCCTTGCGATTACTTCACAGTTATATTTTCCCACTTTGTCAAAAGACAGGATATTAATCATATTCTTTTTGCTATCGGCTGCCGTAATATTATCGGAGAATCCGTATGTAACTTCTGAATAATCATTTACAGATTTAACTACATCCGACAGAGCCAAATCCGCCGATACTTCAAAATAAAATTTACTTCTTTCAAGCGTGATTTCCGGCTCCTCTGTATCAGTTACCTTAATACGAAAAGTCTTTGATTCATCTTTGTAATTTATCGTTGCCGTATAAACTCCGATAACATCCTTATTAACCTCAGAAAGATCCAAGGTCATCTCCTGAAGTACCTTTTTAGGTGCCCTAACATAATCTTTAAGTTCCGTACTTATCCCGCTGCCCACATTAACCTCAAATTCTTCCCTGTACAGGTTAATATTACCATTGCGGTTACCACAACCCGTTGCGGTGGCCGTTAAAAAAGTGGCAGCTATAATAGCCAGTCGTTTTTTCAAAGTATTCCTCCTTATCTGTCAGTATATTAGAAAAAACGGGCGTCCAAAGGACACCCTTTCCGTGAAATCAATATAAGCTACTAACGGGATTCGAACCCGTGACCTCCGCCTTACCAAGGCGACGCTCTACCTCCTGAGCCATAGT
>ENA-OPEC01002155-OPEC01002155.1-human-gut-metagenome-genome-assembly--contig:-NODE-2155-length-11441-cov-3.482259_pt1 | contig 11441 bp, 10 predicted proteins | sample MGYA00241622_ERZ501507 | MGnify/ENA primary metagenome ERZ501507 (study PRJEB25962, sample SAMEA2042582) | human gut metagenome | biome: human gut; feature: human-associated habitat; material: faeces... | reverse complement strand
AAAAAAGCCGTACTTTGCGGTCTATGCGTCGTTCTTCCAACGGTCGTTTGACCAGATGATACATGACGTTTGTATGCCGAAACTGAACGTGACGCTGCTGCTTGACCGCGCGGGGCTGGTCGGCGAGGATGGCGCGACGCACCACGGCGTGTGGGATTTGGCGTCAATGCTGCCCGTGCCGAACATGGTGATTCTGGCGCCGCGCGACCTGAATGAGCTGCGCGTCATGATGCGCTGGACGCAGGAGAACGAATCCCCCTGCGCCATTCGCTATGGGCGTGAATCCGTCGATTTGTCGGCGCGCTACCCGGCGCAGGATAAGCCGTTCCGCATCGGTGAATGGGAGCTGATGGAGCAGGGGGAGGATGTGGCGCTGCTGGCTGTCGGCTCGATGGTGGCGGAAGCGATTGAAGTCCGCGACCTGCTGGAAAAGCGCGGCATTCACGCATCGCTGGTGAACTGCCGGAGCGTGCAAGCCGATGGACGAGAAAATGCTGCATCAGCTGGCGAATCGCCCAATCGTCACGATGGAGGAGCATGTGCTGACGGGCGGCTTCGGCAGCGTGGTCTGCGCGTTCCTGTCCGGCGAAGGGCTGCCCGCGCCGATGCTGTCCTTCGGCATCCCGGATACCTTCGTGCAGCATGGGCGGCGTGATCAGCTGCTGAAATACTTGGGATTGACGCCGGAACTGATGACCCAGCGCATCGTCATCGCGCTGAAGAATGGAGAAAAGCATCAATGAGCGAAAAGCAACGGGCTGATGTAGCGCTGGTGGAACGCGGGCTTTGCGAAAGCCGCACGAAGGCGCAGGTCAGCATCATGGCGGGCGAGGTGTACGTCGGCACGCGCCGCATCGACAAGGCGTCGGAGCTGATTAAGCCGGAGGACGAGCTGGAGATCCGCGGCAAGTCGAACCCCTACGCCAGCCGCGGCGGATTGAAGCTGGAAAAGGCGATTACGTCCTTTCAGGCGGATCTGCGCGGCAAGGTGTGCATGGACATCGGCGCGGCGACCGGCGGCTTCACGGACGTCTGCCTCCAAAACGGCGCGGCGCATGTCTATGCGATTGACGTGGGCTACGGGCAGTTCTCTTGGAAACTGCGCAACGACCCGCGCGTAACGCTCTATGAGCGGACGAATGCGCGCCTGCTGACGCCGGACATGCTGCCGCTGCACCCGACTGTTACGGTGATGGATGTGTCCTTCATCAGCATTCGCCTGATTTTGCCCGTTGCGGCGCAGCTGATGGGCGAGGAGGGTGTGTTCTATACGCTGATTAAGCCGCAGTTCGAGGCGGGACGTGACCGCATCGGCAAGAAAGGCGTCATCCACGACCCGAAGGTGCACGAGGACGTGCTGCGGGAGATTGTGGAATTCGCGCCGAGCATCGGCTGGCAGGTGCAGCAGCTTGATTATTCGCCGATTAAGGGACCGGAGGGCAACATTGAGTTCTTGGGCAAAATCACCGTCCGGACGCAGGAGACTGAGCCGGTGACGCCGGAAATCATCCACGAGCTGGTGAAAAAGGCGCATCAGGAGCTAAAGGGTTCTTCACACAAGTAATACGATTTCCTGCATTCACCTGCGCCACCTGCGTGCGCATTCTCATTTGGAAATGGTATCAAAATTTCTGTATATGCTTGCATGAATATTCATCTTGTGTTATAATGGGGATACTTCGGGTGCTGTTTGTGAAAAAAACGGCAGACTGAATCAGGATGGAGGGAACGGCGTGCGACTTGGCATCGTCATTCATGGTCATCGGCCGGATGCAATGGCAGCGGCGCATCATGCAGTGGCACAGCTTGCGTCCTGCGGTGCGCAGGTGCTGGTGGAAGATGAGGTGCTGGCAGCGTTTGCGTCGGGCAGCGTGACTTCGCTGAATGCGCCGGATGCGCGGGCGGATGTGATTCTGTCGCTGGGCGGCGACGGCACGCTGCTTCGCGGCGCACAGTATGCGCTTTCGTGGGATGCGGCGCTGCTCGGCGTGAACCTGGGGCGCGTCGGATTTTTGGCGGAAGGCGAGGCAGATGCCCTGCCGAGGCTGTTGGACAAGGTCATCCGCGGCGACTACGAGACAGAGCGCCGCGCAGTGCTGTCCGTGCAGATGAATGGGCAAAGCTGGTACGCCATCAACGACGTGGTGATGAGCCGCGGCGGCTATGCGCGGCTGATTACGGTTACGGCGCTGGTGGATGGCGCACTCGCCGGGCATTACATTGCCGATGGGCTTGTTGTCGCCACGCCGACGGGGTCAACCGGCTATTCGCTCTCCGCTGGCGGCCCGATTATTTCCCCGAAAGTGGATTGCATGGTGCTCACGCCGATTTGTGCCCACAGTTTGCAGCATCGTCCGACCGTTGTGCAGGGCAGCGCACAGATTCGCCTTCTGTTGGGGTCGGATGCGCCGCAGAGCGCCTGCCTGCAAGTCGATGGGCAGACGTACGCGCAGCTGGATGACGGTGCGGTGGTCGAAATCAGTCGCGCCGATCGAACGCTGCAGCTCATCCGCACGAGTGACCAGCCGTTCTTCAACCTTGTCCGCGAAAAGCTGACGGAATGGACCCGATAACACAAAATGTAAAGGCAGGTGCTGCGGAAATATGAAAACCGTTCGACAAGTGGCAATCCTCGATATCATCGAAAAACAGGAAATTGAAACGCAGGAGGAACTCGCCAGCTCCCTGAATGCGCGGGGCATCCGCGTGACGCAGGCGACCGTATCCCGCGACATTAAGGAATTGCGGCTGCTGAAAGTGCTGACCCCCTCCGGCAAGTACAAATACGCAACGGGCGATCAGGCGGACAACAATCTGACCGACCGTTTCATTCGGATGCTGGCGGAATCGCTGCTGTCTGTCTCGTCGGCGAACAACCTGATTGTGGTGAAAACCTTGTCGGGTTCAGCGAACGTCGCGGCGGAAGCGCTGGACAGTATGCACTGGCCGGAGGTGCTGGGGACGCTGGCAGGCGACAACACGGTGCTGCTGATTATCCGCTCGAACGAGGAGACGATCACCGTCACCAGCCGCATCCGGGAAATGATGAAATAACGGCAATGGTTATCCCCGGCACGGAAAAGGAGTATCCATCATGATTCTATCCATGCGAATGCGGAATATCGCGCTGATTGAGGAACTGAGTCTGGAATTCGGCGAAGGGCTGCACGTTATGACCGGCGAAACCGGCGCGGGCAAATCCATCGTCGTGGACGCGGTCAATCTGGTGCTGGGCGGACGCGCCGCGCGGGAACTCATCCGCACGGGAACGGACAAGGCGTGGGTCGAAGCGGTGTTCGATGCCAGCGGCAATGAGGAAGTCGCAAAATGGGCGCAGGCGCAGGAACTTGATGATTTTGACGGTACGGTAACGCTCTACCGCGAAATCACACGCTCCGGGCGCAACCTCTGCCGCGTCTGCGGGGTGGTGATGCCGCTGTCCGCGCTCAAAGACATCGCCGTGTTGCTGATGGACGTGCATGGGCAGCACGAGGCGCAGTTCCTGATGAACTCGCAGTATCACCTGCTGTTTCTGGATGCTGCGGGCGGCGACGATTATCAGGCGCTGCTCAGCCGCGTGGACGCGGCCTATCAGGCGTTCATCACCAACCATCGGCAGTACGCGCGCTTGGTCAAGGAGAATGAGAAGAAACAGTACCGCATGGAATCGCTGAAAAAGTCGCTGGAGGAATTGGAAAAAGCGCGGCTGAAGCTGGGCGAGGAAGAAACGCTGGCAGCGGAAAAAGAGCGCTTCCGGCATTCGGAGAAGATTGCGACAGCGGTTGCGGCAGCGCATCGGGCGATTTCAGCGAACGATGACAGCGAGACGGTACTTTCGCGCGTGAAGGAAGCGGCGGATGCGCTTCGGTCGCTGGCAGCGTTCGGCGAAAGCTACGTCAGTCTGGCGCAGCGGTGCGATTCGGCGTACTATGAGCTGGAGGAAATCGGCTACGAACTGGCGGATCTGACTGAAAAAGGGGAGTTCGACCCCGTTCGGGCGGAGAAAGTTGAGACACGGCTGGATTTGATTCGGCGCATGGAACGCAAGTACGGCGAAACGGTGGCGGAAGTCCTTTCGCAGCAGCAGAAGATGCAGGAGGAATACGACAATTACGTTTCGCTGGATGAGCAGGTTGCCAAAACCGGCGCGGAGCATAAGCGGCTCTTGGCGCAGTATCGGCAGTTGGCCCGTCAGCTGACGGAGGCGCGGCACGGGCTGGCGAATGAGTTTGAGAAGAACATGATGGCGCAGCTGAAAGACCTCGGCATGGGCAACACCATCTTCCAAGTGTCGTTCGCGATTCGCCCGGAAGGGAAGATTTTCATGCCGCAGTCGGTCGGCGACGACGTGATTGAGTTTATGATTTCCCCGAACCCCGGCGAACCGCTGAAACCGCTGTCAAAAATCGCGTCGGGCGGCGAATTGTCGCGCCTGATGCTGGCGATTAAGAGCCTCGAAGCTGAAAAAGGCGGCGTCGGCACGATGGTGTTCGACGAAATCGACACGGGCATCAGCGGACGGATGGCGCAGGTCGTCGCGGAGAAGATGGCGCTGATCGCGCGCAAGCGGCAGGTTATCTGCGTGACGCACCTGCCGCAGATTGCAGCGATGGCGGCGCACCAGTTTCTTGTGGAGAAGCGTGTGGAAGGGGAGCGGACGAATACGAGTGTTCGCCTGCTTTCACCCAAGGAACGAATCAGCGAAGTCGCGCGGATGCTCGGCGGCGCGGACGGCAGCGAGGGCAGTGCCATGAGTCACGCAGCGCACATGCTCTATGTGGCGGGGAATCTGCCGGAAGAAGATATTAGTCATAGCTAATGGTGAAATTGACTAAAAAACTTTGGCTGACATTTGTCAAACTTTTCACTGTACCAAATGCCTTGTTATATGATATAATAGATTTCGTGTGATTGTGTCCTGTTCAGACGGATTCCGTCTGAATATGTGTTTTCTGCTGTCACGGCAGGGGATGCAAAAGGATTTGGAAAGGGGTTTTCTCTGTGTTTGTCAAACACATGTTTCCCGGCGGAACGCATCCGCATGAGGGCGTAAACGGCAAGGCCGTCAACAGCGGCAATGCCATTCGTGAGCTGCCCGCGCCTGCGCGCGTGGTGATTCCGCTCTCGCAGCATATCGGTGCGCCCTGCAAGCCCATCGTGCAGAAGGGTGATTTGGTGCTGGCGGGTCAGAAGATTGGCGAAGCGGGCGGCTTTGTGTCCGCACCGGTGCATTCGTCCGTCTCCGGCAAGGTCGTCGGCATTGAGCCGGTCGAGCTGGCGAATGGTTCGACGGTGTCCGCCGTCGTCATCGAGAATGACTTCCAGAACAACTGGGTGGAGCTGCATCCGGCGGAGCATCCGGAAACGCTGACCGCGCAGGAATTGCAGACCATCGTCCGCGAAGCCGGCATCGTCGGCATGGGCGGCGCGACCTTCCCCACGCACGTGAAGCTTTCGATCCCTCCCGGCAAGAAGGCCGAGTGCCTGATCATCAACGGTGTGGAGTGCGAACCCTACCTTACGTCCGACCACCGCACGATGCTCGAGCACGGCGAGGAGCTCATCGTCGGCGTCACGATCCTCATGAAGGCCGTCGGTGTGGAGAAGGCCTACATCGGTATCGAGAACAACAAGCCCGACGCCATCGAGCACCTGCGCGGCATTGCCCGCAACTACGCCGGGGTCGAGGTCGTACCCCTCAAGGTGAAATATCCGCAGGGCGGTGAGAAACAGCTCATCGCGGCCGTCACGGGCCGTCAGGTGCCGCCCCCGCCCGCACTGCCGATCGATGTCGGTGCCGTGGTCTGCAACGCCTCGACGACCTATGCCGTCTACCAGGCCGTGCAGAAGGGCATGCCGCTCATTCAGCGTGTGGTGACCATCACCGGAAAGGGGCTTCGCGAGCCGAAGAACCTGCTGACCCGCATGGGTACGCCCGTCTCGGCGCTGATCGAGGCGGCAGGGGGGCTTCCGGCCGATGCCGGCAAGGTCATCAACGGCGGCCCGATGATGGGACGCGCGATGGTGAACCTCGATTCGCCCGTCACGAAGGGCTGCTCGGGCATCACCGTGATGTCGGGGCGCGACGCCGTGCGCCGCGAGGCCTCGCAGTGCATCAAGTGCGCCAAGTGCGTGGCCGCCTGCCCGATGGGCCTCGAACCCTATTTCCTCTCGAAGATGACCCAGAAGAAGAACTGGGACGAACTCGAGGCGCGGATGATCACCTCGTGCATCGAGTGCGGTTGCTGCCAGTCCTCGTGCCCGGCCTACCTGCCGCTGCTCGACTGGGTGCGCCTGGGCAAGCAGACGGTCATGGGACGCATCCGCGCACGTGCCGCCGCGGCCAAAAAGTAAACTGACAAAACACCATGAGTATGATGAATAAACTTACCGTTGCTCCTGCGCCGCACGTACAGTCCCCGCAATCGACGGCGTCGATCATGCGCGACGTCGTCCTCGCGCTGATGCCGGCGCTGGTCGTTTCGACCGTGGTCTTCGGTCTCGACGTGCTGCGCGTCACGGCGCTCTCGGTGGCCTCGTGCGTGGCTTTCGAGTTCCTCATCCAGCGCTTTCTGGTCCGCGGGCCGCTGACGATCTCCAACTGGTCGGCCGTCGTGACCGGCGTGCTGCTGGCCTTCAACCTTCCCTCGACGATTCCCTGGTGGATCGTCGTCATCGGCGCCTTCGTCGCCATTGCCATCGCCAAGATGACCTTCGGCGGACTGGGCAAGAACCCCTTCAACCCCGCCATCGTGGGCCGCGTCTTCCTGCTGATCGCCTATCCGGTGCAGATGACCACCTTCCCGATGCCCGTAAACGGGGCGTTCGACGCCTTGTCGGGTGCCACGCCGCTGGCCGCCGTCAAGCACGGCGCCGCCGTGAACGTCATCGGCACGCAGGAGCTCCTGCTGGGCAACATGCCCGGTTCGCTGGGTGAGGTGGCCGCCCTCGCGCTGCTCGTCGGCTTCGTCTACCTGCTCTGGCGCCGCGTCATCACGTGGCATACGCCCGTGACGATCTTCGTCACGATGGCCCTGTTCGCCTTCGTCTACGCGCTGGCGAGCGGCATGTCGGGCGCTGCGCTGTGGCAGTTCCCGCTCTTCCACGTCCTGGCCGGAGGTGCGATCCTCGGTGCCGTCTTCATGGCTACCGACTACGCCACCTCGCCGATGACGGTCCGCGGTTGCGTGATCTTCGGCATCGGCATCGGTGTCATTACGATGCTGATCCGTCTGTGGGGCGCCTATCCCGAGGGCATGTCGTTTGCGATTCTGGTGATGAACGCCACCGTGCCCCTTATCAATCGATCTGTCAAACCCAAGCGTTTCGGCGCCAAAAAGTAGGAGGACGACGATGAAAAGTACACTTGTGAACATGGTAGCCGTGCTCTTCACGATCACGCTCGTCGCGTCGGCGGGGGTAGGCTATGTCAATATGATTACCGTCGGGCCGATCGCCGAGGCCAAGGCTGCTGCGACCCAATCCGCGCTGCGCGCCGTGCTGCCGTCTTTCGACCGGACCGAGACGACGGAGCTGACGCTCGACGAACTGCCCGTTGCGGTGCATACGGCACGTTCGGGCGAGGCGGTCGTGGGCTATGCCGTGGAGACGGCGAGCAAGAACGGTTTCAGCGGCATGATCCGCATGGTGGTAGGGTTCGACGCCACGGGACGTGTGCTCAATGTCAACGTGTTGGAACAGAACGAGACGCCGGGCCTGGGAACGAAGATGGCCGACGAGGGCAACGTCCTGCTTGCGAGCGTCAAGGGCCGGAAACTCGAATCGAAGAAGCTCGTCGACGGCAAGCTGGCCGTGACGAAGGATGGCGGCGACGTCGATGCGCTGACCGCCGCAACGATCTCGTCGCGCGCCTATGTCGACGCGATCAACCGCGCGTGGATGGCTTACAAGAGCGTGGCGACGGGCGAAGCCCCGACCGACACGGCGTCCGGAGCGACGGCTGCCGCCGGACAAACCAACGAGCCTGCGGCTCAGGAAGGAGGTCAAAATGAATAAACTGCAAATTATATCGAGCGGCATCGTCAAGAACAACCCGACGTTCGTGCTCGTGCTCGGCATGTGCCCGACGCTGGGAACGACGACCTCGGCCGCCAACGGAATGGGCATGGGGCTGGCGACGACGGCCGTGCTGATCATGTCGAACCTCGTGATTTCGCTCATCAAGAACATCATTCCGGACAAGGTCCGCATCCCGGCGTTCATCGTCGTGATCGCCTCGTTCGTGACGATCATCCAGATGCTGATGCAGGCCTTCGTGCCGGCGCTCTACGCCGCCTTGGGCGTCTTCATCCCGCTGATCGTGGTCAATTGCATCATCCTGGGCCGCGCCGAGGCCTTCGCCTCGAAGAACTCGCCCGTCGATTCGATCATGGACGGTATCGGCATCGGCATCGGCTTCACGCTGTCGCTGACCGTGATCGGAGCTGTCCGCGAGGTGCTGGGCAGCGGAGCGCTGTTCGGCATGCCGCTCGGAATCTCCGACTACACGCCGCTGGTCTTCGTCCTTGCTCCCGGCGGCTTCCTGACGCTCGGGTACCTGATGGTTCTGTTTAACAAGTTAGCCAAGAAGTAAGCCATGGAGATCTCCTATTTCGCCATAATTATCGGCGCCATCTTCGTAAACAACGTCGTACTGGCGCAATTCCTCGGCATCTGCCCCTTCCTCGGCGTCTCGTCGAAGGTCGAGACCTCGCTGGGCATGGGTGCCGCCGTGACCTTCGTCATGGCCCTGACGGCTCTGGTGGCCTGGCCGATCCAGACCTACATCCTCGTGCCGCTGCACATCGAGTACATGCAGACGATCGTCTTCATCCTGGTGATCGCCGCGCTGGTGCAGATGGTCGAGATCATCCTCAAGAAGGTCTCGCCGGCCCTCTACCAGGCGCTGGGAATCTTCCTGCCGCTCATCACGACCAACTGCGCCGTGCTGGGTGTGGCCATCCTGATGATCCAGAAGGAGTTCAACCTGCTGCAGAGCGTAGCCTACTCCGTCTCGACGGCGCTCGGTTTCGCCCTGGCCCTGGTGCTGTTCGCCGGTATCCGCGAGCGGCTCGATTTCGAGGACGTGCCCAAGGCGTTCAAGGGCATTCCCATCGCGCTGATCACGGCCGGGATTCTGGCCATGGCGTTTATGGGATTCTCCGGTCTGGTTTGATTTCCGATTTGTAAGCGGCTATTTCCGCACATCCCTCGAACGGGGCGAATGGAATGTACTTGAGGTACTATCCATCCGCCCCGTTCTTCACGATATACGGAACTCCCCGGCTTAAAATCAAAAATCTGTTTCACGATGCACGGCATCTGTCCCGCATTGTTTGGAAAACGGGTTCGGAACCGGTGCGCATGCCGCCCCCGGTTGCAGCCGGATTCAGTTGAATTCGATGAGGAGATGCGTCGCCCAGAAAGGATCGGGGGCTTCGCCCGGCAGGGGAAGGGGAGGGGCGAGTTCCCCGGGAAAGAGCGTGCGCAGGGCATACCCGGCCTCTCCGGTGCGTTCGAGGATCAGTTGGCAGGCTCCGGTGGAGATCGTGCGGGAGGTGCGGACCGTGCGGACAGGGCATCCGTTGCGCAGGATGTTGCGAACCGTAGCCCGCTCGGCGGGCGTCAGCTCCGCGTCTGCCGCCAGTCCGCTCGTCCCGACGGGTTCGTCGTAGCGGAACGACAGGCGCACCCGGCCGTCGGCTCCGGGGTGCAGGGCGGTGAAAGATTCGGGGAAATCCCGTTGCAGCCGCGCGACGGCTTCCTGCGGAGAAAGGGCGAAAGTGCGGAGGAATTTGGACGCGGGCATGCGTAGCTGGCCGTCGATCGCCTCGTCGGTAAATCCCGCCCGGCGCAGGCTGTCGCGCAGGGCTTCGTCCGCCGTTTCGAAATGGGTCAGGACGTGAAAAAGCGTTTCGGGCGAATAGGATATTCGTTCCATCTCCGATCAGGATTTGTTGCGCCGGTAATGCCAGACGGAGATGCTTGTGATCACGATTGCGGAGAGCAGGAGCGCGGCGAAAATCCGGAACGGGGTCGTGCCGCTTTCCCAGCCGAAATAATCCTTGACCAGCGACGCGCCGTCGTAGGTCGCCGAGCAGACGGTCAGCATCGTCAGGAAAAGGATAAGGCCCGCCAGCCGCCGCTCCGAGTTCTTTTCGAGGCGTTCGGCCTCCTGTTCGAGGTGGCGGTGCAGTTGTTCGCGCTCGGTGGCGATGTCCAGCCCGGTGTCGATGGCCCGGTAGATGAGCTGCGGCAGGAAGTTGTAGGAGATATTCGAGAAGGCGTACCAATGCTCCTGCTCCTTCATTTTGTGGAGCAGCCGGATGGACTTCCGGTCGTTGGCGGCCGAGCGGAATTGCCGGTTGACGACGAAGAGCAGCGTCTTCTGGTAAAGCGCATGGATGTAGATCAGCCGGAAATAGCTGTTGGGCCATACCCACATCTGTGCGGCCGTGCGGCCTTTTGCAACCACAGTGAAACTGTCGACCAGCGCCAGCGCTTTCCAGTTGCGGAATGCCGAAATCGTGTGGGTGCGGATGATCCGGTCGTAATATTCCTGGGAGGGGGAATATTCGTGTTTGTGGTCGGCGACGCAGCCGACGGGGCTCAAGGTTCCCAGTTCGAAGAGCAGTTCGTCCGAGAAGTCGTCCAAAATGAAGATCTGGAAACATTTCAGCTTGTTGCCGGTGAGGGTCAGGCCGGAGAAACGTCCCTGACGCGGGGATTCGGCCGACGGCCGGGGAGGGCACAGCCGCAGGATCTCTTCCAGCAGGGCGAGGTACTCCGGGGCGTCGATCTGCGATTTCAGAATCCCCTGCTCTGCGATCTCATAGCAGGAGGTCTCGCGCAGAATGCCGTGTGCGGCGATCAGCGTGTCGAGCGTCGTTTCAGGCTCTTCGGCGATCTCCATGGCGAAAAGGCAGATGTCGTAGGGGAAGAAGAAGAGGTGGAACCGGCACAGTCTGAAGGCGTATTCCGCGGCGGGGAGCTTTGGGTGGCGCAGCGTGCAGAGCCGGTCGGTTTCCAGGGTCAGGTGCGCCGTGTCGGCATAGACCGCCCCCGAGGTCTGTCCGTCGACCTGCATGAGCGAATCAATGAAACTCTCGTAATAGATGCTGCTGAGCCGTTCGTAGGCCTCGCGGGTCAGGGGTTTTTCCGCCTGCCACCGCTTGTCGGCGGCCTGCACTTCGGAGGCCCGTCCGACGGCGGCGAGGTGGCTGCAGAAAAAGGTATGCGCGTAATGCAGTTTGTTATCCATGGATCGTTGTGGGTTAAAGCAGGGTTACTCGGACGAAGGGATGGCGCCGCTTCGGGTCCCCGGGGTTTTCGATGCGGACGACCGTCACCTCGGATATGGTTGTGCCGGGCTGCGGGATAAACTGGCCGACGCCCGTGAAGAAAAGTTTCATGTCGGCCTTGGAGATCGTGGCTTCGATCCC
>ENA-OPEC01002154-OPEC01002154.1-human-gut-metagenome-genome-assembly--contig:-NODE-2154-length-11444-cov-3.739046_pt1 | contig 11444 bp, 6 predicted proteins | sample MGYA00241622_ERZ501507 | MGnify/ENA primary metagenome ERZ501507 (study PRJEB25962, sample SAMEA2042582) | human gut metagenome | biome: human gut; feature: human-associated habitat; material: faeces... | reverse complement strand
AGAGTGCTTGATAAACCTCTTAAAAAACAAGAAAATGAAGAATAAAAACAGCCAAGTGAGTGTACTGTTTATGCTTTTCAGTATTCTCTTCTGTGTTTGCCTGATAGCGGCAAACATCTTTGAAACAAAGCAAATTCAAGTTGGTAACATCAGTCTTACGGGTGGCCTTCTGGTCTTTCCGATTTCCTACATCATCAACGACTGCGTGTGCGAGGTGTGGGGATATGGCAAGGCGAGGCTGCTTATATGGACAGGTTTCGCGATGAATCTCTTCTTCGTGACGGTGGGCGCGTTGTGTGATGCCATTCCTCCCGCGCCCTATTGGGACAACACCGAGGGCTTCCATGCCATCTTCGGACTGGCTCCGCGCATTGCCGCGGCCAGCTTTGTGGCCTTTCTCACGGGGTCGTTCCTCAACGCCTATGTGATGGTGCGCATGAAAGCCAGTGATGGCGACAAGCGTTTCTCGCTGCGTGCGATAGCCAGTACGGTGGTGGGCGAGGGGGCCGACTCGCTCGTGTTCTTCCCTTTGGCGTTCCTCGGTGTCATTCCCGATGCCGAGCTGCTGCCGCTGATGCTGTGGCAGGGGGCTGAAGCCGGCATACGAGATTGTGGTTCTGCCCGTTACGATACGCGTGGTGAAGCTCGTGAAGCGTCTGGAAGCTGAGTATAAGGATTGAAAAAACAAGAGAAGTGATGGAAAAACATGATGAAGGGGCAAGAGCCGCAGAGGGACTGCAGGCTCTTGGCCGCACAACCAAGTATGCGATGGATTATGCTCCGGAGGTGCTGGAGACGTTTGAGAACAAGCATCAGGACAACGACTATTGGGTGCAGTTCAACTGTCCCGAGTTCACGTCGCTCTGTCCGATAACCGGACAGCCCGACTTTGCGGAGATAAGGATTTCGTATATCCCCGCGGAGAGAATGGTGGAGAGCAAGAGCCTGAAGCTATATCTGTTCAGTTTCCGCAATCATGGAGACTTCCATGAGGACTGTGTGAATACAATAATGAAAGACCTTGTGCGTCTTATGTCGCCAAAATACATTGAGGTGAAAGGCATTTTCACGCCACGTGGAGGCATAAGCATATATCCGTATGCCAACTATGGTATGCCCGGCACGAAGTATGAACGTATGGCAGAGCGGCGGTTGATGGGGCTGGCCGGCGATGTTGCGGATGAAAGGCACATATAAAAAGAGAGGGCATCCTTTGCGGAATGCCCTCTCAATTTTTTTAACTACTTACTATCTTATTTCATAACCTTAATCGTCTTGTTGCCCTGGCGAAGGATGTAGATGCCGTGAACGTTTGTGTTCTGCATCTTGCGTCCGTCGATAGAGTAGATTTCTACAGGCTTGTTCTCGTCGATGTTGTTGTCGGCGTTGATGCTGCCTATGCCGTTGGTCTTGAGTCTCTTAACGACAACACTCTTGACTGTGTAGTTCTGGCCTTTCAGGAACATACCGTAGCTTGTTGCTGCTGTAACAAAGTCTGCCGCGCTTATAGATATTGTCGGTGTCTGCTTGTTGGTGATGGTACCCTCTACGTTGATGGTGTATATCTCGCTTACGTCAGCGTAGTCTACAAGCTGTGTCCAGCCAGCCTCTGTCTCATCCTTCTTTACTGCATACTGAATCTGTGCACCAGCCTTGCTGTCCAAATTGAGGTCGATGATGTCGCCTACCTTCAGGCCTGTGAATGCGGAAGCTGGAATCGTCACCATATCATTCCATGTGGCAACCTCACCGTTGGTGATGTCTGTTGAGATTACGGTCTCGTATTCCTTGATGTCGCTTGCTTTTCTGAGAATCTCTATCTTGGTTATCATAACGCTCTGTCCCTTGATGAGAAGCGGGCGGTTCAGTTCTGACAAAGATTCTACTAAAACCTCGCCCGTTACAGGATTCTTGCTGTTTGGATAGTCCTTGATTTCAAACTCCAGAATGCCGTTTGACGGTATGTCGATATAGCCCGTCTCACTGATGAACTCTGTCCATGTCCAGGCTGAGCCTACCTTTACTACAATCTGCAACTGTGGGTCTGCGTCAATTATGTCCGTGGTGATTCTCACCTTGTCACCCTTTTCGATGCCTTTGAAGCCACCGAACTCCTGCTCATTATCCCAATCGATAAGTGTTCCGTCCGGATCGTCATACGTTGTCTTTACAACTACATAGTCATCTGCTGCGAAAGCGTTTGTTGTCATGAAAGACATTGTTGCTGCGAAAGCGCATACAAGTAAATTTTTTAATGTCATAATGTTATAATTTTTAATAGTTAATAAAATAGATTTTGATAGAAACCGTAATGCCATTTTAATTTCTGAGACGTCAAACATGGCTTCTTGTTCCGTTTGCAAATGTATTACAATCTTATGAAATGATATTACATTATTATAGCCCGGATATGTACTATTATGACAAGTGCGTCCAAACGGACGCTTTTCGATTAAAAAAAGAATCCCTCTCGTGGGGTTTGAGAGGGATTCTTGTGGCTTTCATGCTGTGATATACTGTTGTCAGATTATTATTTTCTTCTTCATATAGTTGGCGCGGAACTCCGTGGGCGAGCATCCTTTCTTGCTTCTGAAGATGCGGTTGAAGTTGCTTATGTTGTTATATCCGCAGTTGAAGCTGATTTGTGATATCGTCTCGCTGCTCTCAATGAGGTCGCGGCAGGCGTGTCCGAGCCTTACGTCGATGACATAGTCGCTGAGGGTCTTGCCCGTGTGCTGCTTGAAGAAGCGGCTGAACGCGCCCGTACTGATGCAAGCCACATCGGCGCAGTCCTTCAGTTTCACCTCGTCCATATAGTGTTCTTCTATATATTCTATGACCTTCGTCATGCGTTTGTTGTCGTGTTGCTCCTCGTTGCTTGTGTAGCTCTTGGCGGCGAGCTGGCGGTAGCTGCCGTATGTGGCGAGCTTGTTGAGTATGCTGATGAATTTCAGGGCCATGTCGCAACTGTTGGGAGTCTTGCACAGATTGATAAGGTCTTTGTAGATATACATTATCGCAGCCATATTGAACACTATTCCCTGGCTTGCGTCGGCCAGCATACGGCGTATCGGCTTGAAAGGATTGGTGCGCAGCAGGCCGTCGATGGTGTCGTTTATGGGGTTGAACTGTATCGTTATCTCAAAGATGTCCTTGCTTTGGCATTCGTGTTGCCTCCATGCGTGTTCCAGCGAGGGGCTGGCTATGAGCACAAGGTCGTAGTCGCCGATTACCTCGGTGCTATCTCCAACTACGCGTAATGCCCCCCCCGCACGTTCGAGGAAATTCAGCTCGTAAGCGTTGTGTGTGTGGATAGGGAAGGTGAACGACTCTTTATGCCGTTCGGCTATATACATTGCATCGTCTATGTGTAATGGAGTTACTTCGTAAAGGAATTGTGAATTAGGCATAAGCTTGTTCAGGTAATAGTTATTAATAATAGGACTTATTGCTGTTGTTTTTGCCGGTTTGGTGTTGTCCGGCTGATTTTATCTGTTCGCAAATATAGTAAAAAACCTTATAAACGCAAAAAAAAATGACAAAAAAGTGGAAATAAGACATAAAAAGCAAATAAAAAAAAGCGGAGGAAAAGTACTACTGTACTGTCTCCCCCGCATTGTTAAACTGAAAACGATTTTCTAAAGAATTATAACTAACAATAAAATCCTAATCCGTCATTCAATTAAACAATCATTACGTACTTATTACCTAATATAACTAAATAGCAGTCTTTTTAGTTTTGTATGGTTAATCATCCCAGAGACTTCTGCTGTCGTTCGCCCACGGGTCATTGCCGTTGTCCGTCCAGTCTAAGAAAGAGTCGTGTCCCTTTGACAGGGAAGGGTCATTATCATCTGAAGTTGACGCATTAGAACCTCCAACAATAGGTGGCTCTTGGCAGAGTTCCGGCGTTGATATTATGTTAATGTCTGGTTTTATATATACCTTTTTCATTGTGTATGTTCCTCCTTTTGTTTATTTTATCATTACTTTCCTGCCGTTGCAGATGTATATTCCGCTCTTTGTAGGCTTGCTTATGCGCTGGCCGCTGAGGTTGTAGTAGACAGGCTCTTTTTCTACAACCGGTGTCTTTATGTCCTCAATGCCTGTGGTCTCGTTGCCGTTGTCCTCGAATTTGAAGATAAACGCTTTGGCTTTTACCGCATTTTCTGTTTTCAATTGCAGATATGCCTTGTTCTTTACAGCATGGATACCGCCTTCTGCTATGTTGAAGAATGCCGCTCCCGACGGATAGTCATTTTCCTTGTATGTCAGCTTGTAGTATGTGTAGTTATTGTCATTCTTCAGCAGGGTTTCGCCGCGTAGCTCTCCGATGAGCAGGTTTTGGCTGAAGTCAACGCCTTCATCTGCCGTGAAATCGTCTTTGTTGTCAACGACTGCGTAGGTGAACTTGTCATTCTCTTCGTTGAAGACGTTCTCATCCTTGCTTATCAGCACAGGGGTTCCGGCCGGTATGTTGTTTACTTCTTTCAGAGTGAGAGGATAGAGATGGTCTTCCGTCTCATCTTTTACGCCTGTGACGATGTATGCGTGTGTATTTCCGCCTTTAGGAATCACGAGAGGATAAGAGCAGCACATGGTGCCCCAGTATACAGGTTTCCCGTTTAATCCGATGGAAGTGTTGAAGACAAACGCCTTTGAGTCGAGGTCAACTTTGGTTACTCTCAACTGTTGGCCGGCAAAGGTAAGCGGGAACTTGGCAAACTGTTTTGCCATATACTGGCTTCGTACTGTGTAGGTGTAAGTTCCGGGATTACCGTCTATGAACTCTCTTGCATTCTCATCACTGCTGCTGTATGTGAGCACGTCGTAGATGTCGGCAAACTTGAACAGTTCGTTGAACGCAAGTCCTTTGGTGTTCTTCTCGCCACGGTGCATTACTGACATCTGGAACTGAGGATTATCACCGGTGCTTTCTGTATGAACGGTTATCTTGTCGCCTATCTCCACCTGACCGATATTGGCATATACTCGGCTCGCGGTCCAGTTAAGGTTGCCGTTTATATCAATGGGTTGGTTGTTCTTGTGCCTTGATTCCGGCAATATGCTTACCGCTTTTATCGTTGCACCCCCTGCCGGAGTAATCTTCAGAGTAGGGCTGTTTTCTTTCGCCGCGAGGTTCAGGAGGTTATGGGCATCCTGATAGTCAAGATATATGAACCAGCGGTTACGCTTGCCGTTGCTGTTTATGAACTTGCCTCTGATTCCTGTTATTTCAGTTCCTTCTACCTTGTTGTCGCCTTCGAACGTAGCGGTAGGCGCATCGCCTGCGCTTTCGTATTCCACGTAGATGCGGTCGCCCCAATATATCTGTGCGCCGTTGTTCTCGTCTTTAGTCTTGATAGGGGATGTAAGTTCTTTTACGTTCCACTCCCACGTGCCGGCGTTGTCAAGCGAAATTTCCTTTTGGATACGTTTCCTTTCCACTTGATACGTGAGGACTATTTTAGTAATAGTCAATGGAGTTTCTGATGCGAGCTTTAAGGCGTTGCCCTTTATGTCGTCTGCCATGCCGTCAGAGTTGATTTCGAAAGTGACGGTCCCGTTTGTCGCTGCCGATATACTTGTGTAGGCTCCTCCTTCATCAGGCTGATAAGCTCCGTAGCATCCGCTGCCTGCAAGGAGCTGTATCTTGTTTTCTGTAGAACTGGTGTATGTAACCGTTATTTCAGAAGAGCCGTTTTTGATATTTGCCTTCGCATTTTCATCTGTAATGGCAATTCCACTTTCGGGACTTTGCCTCCAGTCATTTCCTGTTTGGAAACCTGTTTCGTCTGTATATAAAGGTACTATTATCTCATCTGAACTTGTCATGGCACTCATCTCGCCATTTGTGATGACAACGTAGTCTAATTGGAACTTGCATCCTTCTATGCGCAACCCCTTTTGCTTTATCAGGTCCACCATGTGATAGTCCAGCACTTTTATGAAATGGCCCTTTATAGGGAATACGTGCTGCTTGGGGGCAAGCCATCCGCCTGCGACGCGCAGACCGGCCCATGCGCCCGTTGCGCCGTCAGACACTTCCGCGTCCTTATAGTCGGGGTATTTGTAATTGCCGTCCGCGTCAGTAGCATTATAATTGAGCTCTGCACAGTTCTCTACGAGTACGTGAAGTGTGTCACCTGCAACAACATTGCTGAATGCTGATGCGGGAATTTCGTAGGAACTTCCGTTTTCGATACGGCAGCTCTCATATTTCAGGTTGCCTTCTTCGTCCCAAACAAGTTCCGCATAGCCGTTGTCAGACATTCTCATCGCCGGTGTCCATGACGCACGCTTGTTCGGATTTCTGTTGAATCTTTTAGTCACCTCTTCTGATATAGTCAGAGGCGTTTCTGGCATTATCGGCTCAATTGTAATTTTCTTCCAGTTAAGGTAAACACCGCTAAGATACAGACCGCTTCCCAGTATCGTTGTAAATTGGGCTGTAGTTATCGTTGCAGAGCGGGCTACATTGTTTTGTTCTTCGCCAGAAGGTGTGGAGATTACTGCAATATCTCCATTAAGGCTTGTTGATGAACTTAGGTTTATATCATTGCCATTTGAATAGTTGACAGTGAGGGTAATCTTATATCCCGTCGCACCTTCGGTTGCTGTAAAGGCATCTCCCTTTATGAGCATATAATGCTCATTGTTACCTGTGTTGAACCATTTGTTCTCTCCGTCAAGTGTAGATCCGTCCTGTGTTCCATTACTGCTGTAAGATAATACATTAGGATACGTCGTGCCGACGTTGTCGGCCGTGGCATCCCATAGCGTCGGTGTCTGTGCGCCTGCTGATAACGCAACGAGCAGTAATGAGAAGAATAGTAAAGTTTTCCTTTTCATTTTTTTCTTAATGTTTTATTTTAAAGTTATTTATATTGGTAATTATTTGCTTTGGTTCTTAGATATTTGAAAATCTGTTGCAAAAGTATGGCTAATAAATAATAAAGTGTCGCACTAAGATTACTTAGAACGACACTTTTATTACATCATAAAGATTCCGGGCTTTTATAGTGGCCCGAAAATATGTTTTATAACATCATTTTACTATTTTCCGGCCGTTTACGATGTAGATTCCGGCCGGCAGGGCGTTCAGGTCTGTACCTACATTCTGACCGTTAACATTATATATATATGATGTCTTGACACCCGTTTCGCCTGTTACTACGGTCTCGATGCCCGTAACTTCGTCGCCGCCGAACATCAGCGTGTAGCCCTTCGACTGCAATGTGGTGTTCAGCATGAAGTAGGCCAGACCCGAAGCTATCGGCCATTCCTTGCTTGCCTTGTATATCTTGCCGCCGTTGAAGTACCATGCACCGACGGGAAGCGTGGTCTCGTCTTTCGGCTCCCTGCCGCTGTAATCGGGTGCGGTGGAAACGAAGGTAACGAGGTTGTTAGCGTCTGTCGCGCTCGCCCGGGTGAAACGGCTGTTGAAGAGTTGCGCTCCCGCAAACAGATAGTTACTGCCTTTGTTGCCCGCCTTTATCAGATAAGGCTTGCACGGCTCAATCTCGGAAACGCTCTCCATCGTAATGCTCACCTTCTTGGTGCCGTCGTTCTTCACGCAAGTGCCGAGCTGTGCCACCTGAGTGCCTTCGCCGAACACCTCGCTTATCTGTGCCGCATCCATAGCGTAGGGCAGGCTGACTGGCGACCAGTAGGCGTTTGTCAGAGTATGCGGTACGGTTGTCTTGCCAATGATGGCGTTGCCGATTTCTCGTGTGCCGTAGACGGTTACGCCGGTAACGGTGAGTGCCTTTCCGTTGATGCGCAATCCATTCTTGCGCAGGCTCTCCACCATGTCCTCGCCGTCGTTGTCTGTCGGCGCGTTATAGTCAGTAAAGGCGTGCGCCTTCTTGTCCACCGTGAAGCGGTAAGAGCCGTTGCCCGACACATCCATATAGTCTACGTTGCTGTTAATCCACGAGTAATACACGTTGCCGCCTTTCTTATAGCGTGCGCCGTCCTTGATACTCATCTGCGCTCCGCCGTTCACGTTGCTGTATGTAACCTCGACGATGTCTCCTTCCTGCACATCCTTGAATATGCTGTTGGCGTTACCGTCTGTTCCCTGTATGTGGTGTTCGCTGCCCTCTGCATTCCAATCGCCGTCTGCAAAGGTGTGGGTAGTCTCGTCCTTGCCCTTTTCTGTCTTTTCGATGGCACCGTCTGCGTATGCGATGTCGGGACTGATAACGTATATTCCCTCGGTCTCGAAGCCTTTGCCGCCGACGGTCAGTATGCTTCCTGCATCAAGTTTCGCGAGCATTGAGGCTGTTACGGTGATGTCCATATACTTGAATCCCGCAACGGCAAACTCCTCGTCGTATCCGCTCACGAATGCCCCGTTGTTCTCGCCGCTCTTTATCGCAACGGTGGCGTAGGCCGTTTCCGAGGCGTTCTCCTTGAACATGATGCGCAGCTTGCGGCCCGCGAGCAGTCCGGCGTTCTCAATTTCCTCGGCTGTTATACCTTCCGTCTTGTTTATTTTCGTGTACTTTAAGCCTGCGAGTTCCGTCTCTGCGTCTGCCGACGGTGTGCCCGCTGTATATTCCGGCAACTTGACAGAGTTCTCCGGCGTATCGTTGAATACCGTGCATTCCACGGATGTTGCCTTGATGCCATATTCTGGAGTGTTGATGATGATGTCGCCGTTCTTTTGCATATAGCCGTTGCCGTCGAACATATCAAGGCATCCGTCGCCCTCGCCGTTGCCGGTATATGACCAGCCGAGGTAGCCTACGTTGCGTGTCTTGCCGTATTTCATTATTGTCTCCCAGTCGCAATGCCAGCTTCCTCCTTTTCTCGCATAGCCGAACTCGCCCACGCATAGCGGCACGTTCATGGCCAGAGCCTTGTCCATCGCCGCCGCCACCTTGCTTCCGCTCGGTGTTTCGAAGTCCTCGTAGCAGGCGTGTTCATAGAAGTGGATGGAGAACATGATATTCACCTCGCCGCCGTTGGCCTCCTTCTCCGCATCGATGATGTCCTGCCCGTGTGTCCAAATCACGTCGGGATATTGTCCGTATCCGGCGCAGTCTATCATTATAGTGTGCTTCAGTCCTGCCCCGCGCAGAGCCTTTACCGCCTTCACATAGCCGTCGCGCCACGTGTCGGCCTGTTCTTCCCAGCCTTCAACCCATTCGTTTGCGATGTTTATTATGACCGTGTTCTCATGACCAATCAGTGCGCCTTTCACGCTTAACCAGTAGTCTACTGCCTTGTCGAGGTCGCCTATGCTGTTTGAGCCTAAAGGGTCCTGCACTTCCGGAATGCATACGAGCTTTTTCTGTTCGCAGTAGGAGATGAGGCTTGCCAGCGTGCTGTAGTCCGTATAAGACGTGAAGCCTAAGTTTCCGTTACTTATGTTCAGGCGTATGGCGTTGCATCCCACTTCCTTCGCTTTGTCTATGGGGCCATACCCGTAACCGGTCTGCCATGAGTATGAGTAGTTATATCCGCGTATCAGGAAGTCGTTGCCCTTGGCGTCCACAAGATGCGTGCCGTTGATGTGAAATCCCTTGACGGTTTCCGGTGTCGGCGGGTCGGTGCTCTCATCTGCGTCTGCAATGGAAACCTTCGTGAAGTTGATGTAGATTCCGCCAATACCGAGACCGTGTGCTTTGATGTTTGTTACGTCATCGGAGGTCAGGGCGTAAGTCCAGATAGAGCCGGATGCGCTTTCTTCCTTTATAAGTGTCCAGCCTTCCGGATTGCTTGGCCGGCTGTTCGGATAGCGCAGGTAGACTTTCGAGTCGCCCTGTGTGTAATTGAGCGTCAGCACGATTTTCTGTCCGGCTTTCAGCTCCACGCTGTTGAAAGCGGCCGGGGCTATATACATATAATAACAGTCGCCTTCCCAACTGCCGTTTGCGTTGCCTCCTGTGTTGAAATAGAAACTTGCCGTTCCCTGAAACGGTTCTGTCGTGGTGTTGGTCGTACCTTTCACGTAGGCCGTTACGTTATCGTTGCCTGAGCTTCCCGCGGCAGATGCCGTCCATATATCGGTGGCAGCATTGCAGGTAATGCCTATTGCGAGCATCACCATGAGTATGAAATATCTTGTATTGTTCATTTGTATTTTAATTATAAGAATTTATTTTTACCGGATTGATTTATTCCCAAGTGGCCCAAGAGCCTGTTGTTTCCCACACCGAGACATGACGCCATTCCTTTGCCCGTGGGCCGGGACCCGGATCTCCGGGGCCTACTTCAATCTCTCCGCCTCCCGGAGTAGTGATTTCGATGTCGCCAGGAGGGGTGGAGTCGGCGAGCATGGTGCCTTTTTCCATTTTACAGATGTTTATTTTCGGACTTGAATATTCTTTTTTCTTCATATTTTCATATAGTGTTTTTGATGATTAAGTAAGTCGCCAAAATTAAACGATGCTATCTGTAACAAAGCATATATACTGTGCATTAATTTTATTGACTTATTTAATAAATGAGTTGTGAGGATATTCTGATTTCGGAAAAATCTTTACATTATATCCTTCAAAAACTCGTGTTTTTTCAATTGAAATTTTCCAAGCGTGCAAATCCGTAAAAATACGGCATTTTGCGCTGTTTTAGGTTAAAATGTTGATAATCAGCAGTTTATCTCGTTTTCTCTCGTTTTTGGCCCTTTTGGAGTGCGTTTTTGGCCCCGTGATTTTGCAACGGAGCCACTTTTGCACTCCAACGGAGCCACTTTTGGGCTTCAAAACCTATCCCGTTGCAATGCAAAACAGCCTGAAACGGAGTGCAAAAGTGCCACTTTTGAAAGCTAACGAACGTTAAATCGGCCGAAACTGACATTTTTCCGTATTTTTCCGGCTGCCAATTTTTGACGAAAACCGGCTCTGATTTTTTCCAACGGAGGCCGTTTTGGAATTTTGAATTACGATTTTTGAGTTACGAATTGGGATTTTTGCGACACAAAAATCATCGAAAATGAGTAACGAGACCGTTATTTAACAGTTGTTAGCACGAGAGAATCGATTTTTGATTGTAAAGAATCTTTACGGATTGTATTAGGTTATGAGGTCTTTAGGTTTTGAGGTTGTAAGGTGAGATATGCCTTTTGGGTGATTTCACCTCACACCTTACACCTTACAACCTAAAGACCTCATAACCTTACAACCTTATAACCTTACAACCTCACTTTCTTCGTTACAACCTTTCCGTTTGCCATACGCTGGCGGACGATGTTAATGCCCTTTTGCGGAGCGGCGAGACGAATACCGTTGAGCGAGTAATATTCCGTGCTGATGACTTCGGTGTCTTCGGCCACATCGGGAGAGCAGATACCAGTAGTGTTGAATATCGAGCACTCCTTAGATGTCTCCTTCACGCCGTTTGTGCCGTTGATGATGCAACGTCCGTTCTCCAGCATATTGTAGCCGTCGTAGTCGCTGAACATATCGAGCGTGCTGTCGCTGCCGCCGTTGCCA